>Ga0247804_10000338_pt1 | contig 21508 bp, 16 predicted proteins | sample UWRJL029104C1_FD_181142 | JGI IMG/M metagenome (GOLD analysis project Ga0247804, IMG submission 181142) | Plant litter microbial communities from Arlington Agricultural Research Station in Wisconsin, United States - UWRJ-L029-104C-1 | ecosystem: Environmental > Terrestrial > Plant litter >...
TATCGATACCATCATAAGCAACGAATGCGCCGCCCCAGCTTTCTGCACACACGCGGGTCAACGCGGCGGTCAGTGTGGTTTTACCGTGGTCAACGTGACCAATGGTGCCCACATTAAGGTGGGGCTTGTTACGTTCAAACTTCTCTTTAGCCACTTTTCAATTCCTCTATATAAAGATGAAATATCGAAACTATTCTTCGTCTCTTTGCATTCCGCTCTTCGCGATCACATCATCAGCGACGTTGCGCGAAGCTTCCTGGTACTTCAAAAATTCCATGGTGTAGGTTGCACGACCTTGAGTTGCAGAACGCAAGGAAGTCGCATAACCAAACATTTCCGATAACGGAACTTCAGCGTCAACCACCTTACCCATCGGGCTTTCATCCATACCCAGGATCAAGCCGCGACGACGATTCAAGTCGCCAACCACATCACCCATGTTTGCTTCCGGAGTGACCACTTCAACTTTCATGATCGGCTCAAGCAATACCGCCCCACCTTTTTGCGCCAATTTCTTGGTCGCCATAGATGCAGCAATCTTAAACGCCATTTCTGACGAATCCACATCATGGTAAGAGCCATCAAATACAACAGCCTTCAAACCAAGCAATGGATAGCCTGCCAGAACACCGTTTTGCATTTGCTCAGCGATACCTTTTTGGATTGCAGGGATGAATTCCTTGGGAACCACACCACCAACAACCTCATTCACAAACTCTAAACCTTCCGCACCCTCATCTGCACCGGGCGAGAAGCGAATCCAGCAGTGACCATATTGACCACGACCACCAGACTGACGCACGAACTTACCTTCGATTTCACAAGTGTTGCGGATAGCTTCACGGTAGGCCACTTGCGGTTTGCCAATGTTAGCCTCAACACCAAACTCGCGACGCATACGATCAACGATGATATCGAGATGCAGCTCCCCCATACCACCAATAATAGTCTGGCCGGTTTCTTCGTCAGTACGCACACGGAAGGAAGGATCCTCTTGAGCCAATTTGCTCAGAGCAACCCCCATTTTTTCCTGATCAGCCTTGGTTTTCGGCTCAACCGCCACATGAATTACCGGCTCCGGGAAATCCATACGCTCCAGGATAATGACATTATCAAGCGCGCATAAAGTATCCCCAGTGGTACAGTCTTTAAAACCGATGCCTGCAGCAATATCACCTGCCAACACTTCTTTAATTTCCTGACGCTGGTTAGCATGCATTTGCACCATACGACCAACGCGCTCCTTTTTACCCTTGACCGAATTCAATACCGTATCCCCCGATTGCAAGGTACCCGAATAAACCCGGAAAAAGGTCAAAGTACCCACGAAAGGGTCAGTGGCGATTTTAAAGGCTAACGCAGAGAAGGGCTCATCATCGCTCGCTTTACGCGTCGCAACAGTCTCACCATCCTCAAGCACACCTTCAATAGCCTTAACTTCAGTTGGCGCCGGCAGATAATCAACAACTGCATCCAGCATTGCCTGAACACCTTTATTCTTGAATGCCGAACCACCGATCACAGGGATAATTTCGTTAGCCAGTGTACGCGCACGAATACCAGTTTTGATTTCTTCTTCAGTCAGCTCTTCGCCGCCCAAATACTTTTCCATCAATTCTTCACTGGACTCAGCCGCCGACTCAATCAGGAATTCACGCATTTTTTCACAAGTCGCAAGCAGATCCGCCGGGATCGGCTCGTACTCGAAGGTCATACCCTGATCTGCTTCGTTCCAGATAATGGCACGCATCTTAACCAGATCGACAACACCCTTGAACTCATCCTCAGAGCCAATAGTCATCTGCAGCGGCACAGCGTTAGCACCCAAACGGGATTTCAACTGCTCGACCACGCGCATGAAGCTGGCACCGGTACGATCCATCTTGTTCACAAATACGATACGTGGCACTTCGTATTTGTTCGCTTGACGCCATACGGTTTCGGTTTGCGGCTGCACACCCGAAGAACCGCACAGAACGACAACAGCACCATCGAGGACGCGCAATGAGCGCTCCACTTCGATAGTGAAATCAACGTGCCCGGGAGTATCAATTACGTTGATGCGATGCTCATCAAACTGGCCACCCATGCCCTTCCAGAAGGTGGTGACAGCCGCAGACGTGATAGTGATGCCACGCTCCTGCTCTTGCACCATCCAATCTGTCGTTGCAGCGCCATCATGGACTTCGCCAATCTTGTGCGACAAGCCGGTATAAAACAGCACACGCTCGGTAGTCGTTGTTTTACCTGCATCCACGTGAGCGCAGATGCCGATATTACGATAGCGTGCGATAGGTGTTTTACGTGCCACGACGGTATTCCCCGATTGCAAATTCTTTACTAAAGATAAAGGCAGCTATTGCTGCCTTTATTTGAACATAGGCGCTATCAAGCAAACTTCCATTAGAAACGGAAGTGCGAGAACGCCTTGTTCGCTTCAGCCATACGGTGAACGTCTTCACGCTTCTTAACCGCAGCGCCTTTGCCTTGTGCAGCATCCATCAGCTCACCAGCCAAACGCGCAGGCATTGATTTCTCACCACGCTTACGCGAGTAATCCACCAACCAGCGCATTGCCAGAGCAGTACGACGCGAGGTGCGCACTTCGACTGGAACTTGATAGGTTGCACCACCCACACGGCGAGATTTAACCTCAACCAGTGGAGCGATGTTTTCGAGAGCCTCAGAGAAAACCTCTAAAGGATCGCGATTCAATTTGGTTTTAACGATATCCATTGCGCCATAAATAATGCGCTCTGCTACCGACTTCTTACCACTAATCATTACGTGGTTCATAAACTTTGCCAGAGTCACGTTACCGAATTTTGGATCCGGCAGCGTGTCGCGTTTGGCGACGACTCGTCTTCTTGGCATTTTAATAGCCTCTCTTCAGGAATTATCCAAGACAACATTTGAAGCCCAATTGCTACAAATTTGCTTGGCCTTACTCGGTTGTACACCGAAAACATTAAACGCAAAGCATAAGCGGCGGATAAATCCGCCCGCCATATTACTTAGGACGTTTAGCACCGTATTTGGAACGACCTTGTCTACGCTTGGTAACACCAGAAGTATCCAGTGAACCGCGTACAGTATGGTAACGAACACCTGGCAAGTCTTTAACACGACCGCCACGAATCAGCACCACGCTATGCTCTTGCAAGTTATGGCCTTCACCGCCGATATAGGAAGACACTTCGAAGCCATTGGTCAAACGAACACGGCATACTTTACGCAATGCTGAGTTTGGCTTTTTAGGTGTAGTCGTATAAACGCGAGTGCAAACACCGCGGCGTTGCGGATTGCCTTGCAGAGCTGGAACGTCGCTCTTGTCTACGATGGGTTTTCTCGGCTTACGAATCAATTGATTGATCGTTGGCATGAAAACAAACTCCACAGATAATACGCCTTCATTATTGAAGGCCGGTTTAAGAAAGCGGGCCACTACTACAAAAATAGCCCTGCTTCCCACTTCGGAAAAAGTGGGTGGCGCATTGTAAAGATGCACCCCACCACCGTCAAGGTAAAGCCCGCTTATTTAATGGACAATTGTCCGATAAAAAAGCAAGGCTGGGGTTGCCAGCCTTGCTTCGGGTTTACCGTGAGAGCTTACGCTCTCTTCACTTCGGCATGAAATCAAGCATTAGCCAATGCTTGATTTCAGCGCCTCAGTCAATGCTGCTTCAACGTCTTCTGCACTTACACCTACATCACTATTGTTGCTGATGTTAGCTTCGCGACGACGCTTGCGATCTGAGTGATACGCCAAACCGGTACCGGCAGGAATCAAACGACCTACAACCACGTTTTCTTTCAAACCGCGCAGGGCGTCTTTTTTGCCAGTTACTGCCGCTTCGGTCAATACGCGGGTAGTTTCCTGGAAGGATGCTGCCGATATAAACGACTCGGTAGCCAAAGATGCCTTGGTAATACCCAACAACTGACGTTCGTAGTTAGCTGGCTGACGCGCTTCTGCACGCAGTTTTTCGTTCTCTTCCAGCACATAGTTGTATTCAACCTGCTCGCCTTTCACGAACGTAGAATCACCCATGGTGCTGATTTCTACTTTACGCAGCATTTGACGCACGATAGTTTCGATATGCTTATCGTTGATCTTCACGCCTTGCAGACGGTAAACGTCTTGGATTTCGTTGGTGATGTAACGCGCCAGCGCCTCAACACCCTGCAAACGCAAGATATCGTGCGGATTGCTTGGACCGTCAGATACAACTTCACCTTTGGCAACCATCTCACCTTCAAACACGGTCAATTGACGATGTTTTGGGATCAGCACTTCGTAATGCGTTGAGCCGTCATCCAGCACCTGACCATCGATTGGAGTAATGATCAAACGACGCTTGCCTTTAGTCTCTTTACCGAAGCTCACAGTACCGGAGATTTCCGCCAGAATTGACGGTTCTTTCGGACGGCGAGCTTCAAACAAGTCAGCAACACGCGGCAAACCACCGGTGATGTCACGGGTCTTGGAACCTTCTTGTGGAATACGCGCGATAATATCGCCCACGTTGATAATGTCGTGGTTGTTGATGCTCAAAATCGCTTTTGGCGGCAACATGTAGTGCGCAGGCACATTGGTGTTCGCGAGGAACAGCTCTTTACCTTTTGCATCTACCAAGGTCACTGCTGGACGCAAATCTTTACCGGCAGATGGGCGCTCAGCTGGATCAAGCACTTCAATAGAGCTCAAGCCAGTCAATTCGTCAGTTTGGCGACGGATAGAAAGACCGTCCTCCATACCCGAGAATGCAACAGTACCCGCCACTTCCGATACGATCGGGTGGGTGTGCGGATCCCATTTGGCAATAATTTGGCCACCTTTTACTGCTTCGCCATCTTTAACAGTGATTAATGCACCGTAAGGAATCTTGTAACGCTCACGCTCACGGCCGCTTCCATCGGCAATTGCCAATTCGCCTGAACGGGATACTGCTACCAGATTGCCCGCCGGGTTGCTTACAACCTTCACGTTCAACAGACGCACAGTACCTTCTTGTTTAACTTGTACGCTATCCGCCGCAGACGCTCGCGATGCCGCACCACCGATATGGAAGGTACGCATGGTTAACTGGGTACCAGGTTCACCGATTGACTGGGCTGCAATAACACCAACTGCTTCACCCACGTTAACGCGATGACCACGAGCCAGGTCACGGCCGTAACACATAGAGCAGATACCGCTGCGTGCTTCACAAGTAATTGGTGAACGCACCAATACTTCGTCAATACCCATAGCTTCAACGCGCTCAACCCAAGCTTCGTCGATCATAGTGCCAGCAGGAACCAAGATTTCATCCGTGCCAGGACGAATAACGTCGCGCGCAATAATACGACCGAGGATACGATCACCCAAAGATTCGATAACATCGCCACCTTCGATTACCGGCGACATGGTCAAACCTTCATCGGTACCACAATCGATAGCAGTCACTACCAGATCTTGCGCAACGTCAACCAAACGACGAGTCAAGTAACCGGAGTTTGCGGTCTTCAATGCGGTATCCGCCAAACCTTTACGCGCACCGTGCGTCGAGATGAAGTACTGAAGTACGTTCAAGCCTTCACGGAAGTTCGCTTTAATTGGCGTCTCGATAATCGAGCCATCCGGACGCGCCATCAAACCACGCATACCGGCCAACTGACGGATCTGGGCTGGCGAACCACGCGCACCTGAGTCAGCGTACATAAATACGGAGTTAAATGACGGCTGCAATTCTTCAACGCCATCGCGATTGATAACGGCTTCTTTGGAAATACCTTCCATCATCGATTTGGCAACCAAATCGTTAGCGCGCGACCAAATGTCGATAACCTTGTTGTATTTCTCGCCCTGGGTCACAAGACCTGAAGCATATTGGGTTTCGATCTCTTTTACTTCAGCGTCAGCGCGACCAATAATCTCTGCTTTTGCAGCAGGGATGGTGAAGTCGTTAACACCAATAGAGGAGCCTGACTTGGTAGAGAAGTCATACCCCATGTACATCAAACGGTCAGCAAAAATAACCGTCGCTTTCAAACCTACTACGCGGTAGCAGTAGTTGATTGCGGCAGAAATTGCTTTCTTCACCATTGGACGGTTAATCATTTCCAGAGGCATGCCGGCAGGAACAATTTCCCACAACAACACACGACCAACAGTGGTGCTTACCAGCTTGATAGCAGTGGTCTTTTCGCCTTCTTCACCAATCAAAGTTTCGCTCAAGCGGACTTTGATGCGCGCTTGCAGGTCAACTTGCTTGGAGTAGTAAGCACGTGATACTTCTGCCGGATCGGCAAAAATCATGTTTTCGCCTTTGGCGTTGACACGGTCACGCGTCATCCAGTACAGACCCAATACCACGTCCTGTGAAGGAACGATAATGGGTTCGCCTGACGCTGGAGAAAGAATGTTATTGGTTGACATCATCAACGCGCGCGCTTCCAACTGAGCTTCAATAGTCAGCGGAACGTGAACAGCCATCTGATCACCGTCGAAGTCAGCGTTGTACGCAGAACAAACGAGTGGGTGCAGTTGGATTGCCTTACCTTCAATCAGTACCGGCTCAAACGCCTGAATACCAAGACGGTGAAGTGTCGGTGCACGGTTGAGCAGTACCGGGTGCTCGCGGATAACTTCGTCGAGAATATCCCACACGACAGCTTCTTCGCGCTCAACCATTTTCTTGGCGGCTTTAATCGTGGTCGCCAACCCGCGCAATTCGAGCTTGCTGAAAATAAACGGCTTGAACAATTCCAATGCCATTTTCTTCGGCAGACCACACTGATGCAGACGCAGGGTTGGACCCACTACGATTACCGAACGGCCGGAGTAGTCAACGCGCTTACCGAGCAGGTTTTGACGGAAACGACCTTGCTTACCTTTGATCATATCGGCCAAAGATTTCAGCGGACGCTTGTTGGAACCAGTGATCGCACGACCGCGACGGCCGTTATCGAGCAACGCATCAACCGCTTCTTGCAACATACGCTTTTCGTTGCGCACGATAATGTCTGGTGCATTTAAGTCCAGCAGGCGCTTCAAACGGTTGTTACGGTTGATTACGCGACGATACAAATCGTTCAAGTCAGACGTCGCAAAGCGACCGCCATCCAGCGGAACCAATGGACGCAAGTCTGGCGGCAATACCGGCAGCACTTCCATCACCATCCACTCAGGCTTGTTGCCGGAGAAGAAGAATGCCTCCAAAAGCTTCAAGCGCTTGGAGTATTTTTTGATTTTGGTTTCGCTGGTGGTATTTGGAATTTCTTCACGCAGACGTTGGATTTCAGATTCCAAATCGATAGCACGCATCAAAGTCTGAATTGCTTCAGCACCCATTTGCGCTTCGAATTCGTCACCGAACTCTTCCATTGCTTCGAAATATTGCTCATCAGAGAGCAATTGACCACGCTCCAGCGTAGTCATACCTGGCTCGGTCACTACGTAGGATTCAAAATACAATACGCGTTCAATATCACGCAGAGTCATATCCAGCAGCAAACCGATACGGCTCGGCAGTGATTTCAAGAACCAAATATGGGCAACCGGGCTAGCCAACTCAATGTGACCCATACGCTCACGGCGCACTTTAGCCAAGGTAACTTCTACACCGCACTTCTCACAGATAATGCCGCGGTGCTTCATGCGCTTGTACTTACCGCACAAGCATTCGTAATCTTTTACTGGGCCAAAGATCTTGGCACAGAACAGACCTTCACGCTCAGGCTTGAAGGTACGGTAGTTGATGGTCTCTGGTTTCTTAACTTCGCCAAACGACCAAGAGCGAATCATTTCAGGTGATGCCAAGCTAATACGAATAGAGTCGAATTCTTCGACTTGTCCCTGGGACTTGAGTAAATTCAGTAAGTCTTTCAAGGCGCTTTCTCCTGTTGGCTCCGGGGGAGCTTTCATTAAACTTCGAGGCAAATTCTTTGGTGTTACTGGTTCTGGATCGCAGCCAGTAGCGGCAGGTTTAGTGCCGCTAATGGCGCGCAAACTTGAGCATTAATCGTCTTGCTCAAGTTCAATGTTGATACCCAGAGAGCGGATTTCCTTAACGAGTACATTGAAGGATTCCGGCATGCCAGGCTCCATACGGTGGTCGCCATCAACGATGTTTTTATACATCTTGGTACGACCCGCAACGTCATCCGACTTAACAGTAAGCATTTCTTGCAAGGTGTAAGCAGCGCCGTACGCTTCCAGCGCCCACACTTCCATCTCACCAAAACGCTGACCACCAAATTGTGCTTTACCACCCAGAGGCTGTTGGGTAACCAGACTGTATGAACCGGTTGAACGCGCATGCATTTTGTCGTCCACCAAGTGGTTCAACTTCAGCATGTACATGTAACCTACAGTCACAGGACGAGTGAACTGATCACCAGTACGACCATCATAAAGAATTGACTGACCGGTATCTGACAAACCAGCTAAACGTAACAACGCTTTGATTTCATGCTCTTTGGCACCATCAAATACTGGTGTTGCCATAGGCACACCATCAATCAGGTTTGTTGCCAAATCGATAATTTCTTTATCGGTGAACGACGCCAGATCTTCTTTCGCTGCAACATCACCGGTTTTGTTGTAGATGTCTTCGAGGAAAGAGCGGATGTCAGCATTTGCTTTTTGCTCTTGCAACATCTTGTTGATCTTAACGCCCAGACCTTTAGCGGCCATACCCAAGTGCATTTCCAACACCTGACCCACGTTCATACGTGAAGGTACGCCGAGCGGGTTGAGAACGATATCAACAGTTTCGCCATTTTCATCGTAAGGCATATCTTCGATCGGCATAATTACCGAGATAACACCCTTGTTACCGTGACGACCGGCCATCTTGTCGCCCGGCTGAATACGACGCTTGATCGCCAGGTAAACCTTAACAATTTTGAGTACGCCTGGAGCGAGATCATCACCAGTAGACAACTTGCGCTTCTTATCTTCAAAGCGCTCGTCGAGAATCTTGCGACGCTCAGCCAACTGCTCTTCCGCGCGGTCAATCTGCTCATTCAGCACTTCTTCTGACATGCGCAGCTTGAACCATTGGTCTTTTTCCAAGCCATCAAGAGTTTCGTGAGTCATGGCTTCGCCTTTCTTCACATTTTTTCCTGATGCGACAACTTGACCAACCAATGCAGAACGCAAACGTTCGAAGGTTGCCGTCTCAACGATACGGTACTCTTCGTTCAAGTCTTTACGAACTTCGTCGAGCTGGGATTTTTCGATTTCCAGGCTACGCTGGTCTTTTTCCAGACCATCGCGAGTGAAAACCTGAACGTCAATTACAGTACCTTTGGTGCTTGAAGGCACACGCAGGGAAGTATCTTTAACGTCAGACGCTTTTTCACCGAAGATCGCACGCAACAGTTTTTCTTCTGGTGTTAACTGGGTTTCACCTTTTGGCGTCACCTTACCGACCAGAATGTCTCCGCCGCCCACTTCTGCACCAATATAAACGATACCGGATTCGTCGAGTTTACTCAGTGCGCTTTCACCGACGTTCGGAATATCTGCAGTGATTTCTTCGCTGCCCAACTTGGTATCACGTGCGATACAAGTCAATTCCTGAATGTGAATAGTAGTGAAGCGATCTTCTTGAACGACACGCTCTGATACCAGAATCGAGTCTTCGAAGTTGTAACCATTCCACGGCATAAAGGCGATGCGCATGTTTTGGCCAAGCGCCAATTCACCCATGTCGACTGAAGGACCATCGGCCAAGATATCGCCACGGGATACAGAGTCACCCATACTTACGATTGGGCGCTGGTTAATACAGGTATTTTGGTTGGAGCGGGTATATTTGATCAGGTTGTAGATATCTACACCGGCATCGCCTGCTTCAACTTCATCGTGATGCACTTTTACCACGATACGGCCAGCGTCAACGCTATCGATGATACCGCCGCGCTTTGCAACCACACACACACCTGAGTCGGAAGCAACATTGCGTTCCATACCCGTACCTACCAGCGGCTTTTGTGAGCGCAGGGTTGGTACAGCTTGACGCTGCATGTTTGAACCCATCAACGCACGGTTGGCGTCATCGTGTTCAAGGAAGGGAATCAAAGATGCCGCAACCGATACTACCTGACGCGCTGACACATCCATATATTGAACGTCAGCCGGCCCTTTCAAGGTAAATTCATTAAGGTGACGTACGGACACCAAGTCCTCAGTCAAATTGCCACCCGCATCCAAAGTCGCCGATGCCTGTGCAATCACATAATCAGATTCATTGATCGCAGAGAGGAAATCAATTTCATTGGTCACTTTGCCATTGATCACTTTGCGATACGGGCTCTCAAGGAAACCGTAGTTGTTAGTGCGGGCATAAGTAGCCAAAGAGTTGATCAAACCAATGTTTGGACCTTCAGGCGTTTCAATTGGACATACGCGACCGTAGTGCGTCGGATGTACATCACGAACCTCAAAGCCTGCACGCTCACGGGTCAAACCACCAGGGCCAAGCGCAGAGACACGACGCTTGTGCGTAATCTCTGACAGCGGGTTGTTTTGATCCATAAACTGAGACAGCTGCGAAGAACCGAAGAACTCTTTTACTGCTGCAGCAACCGGTTTGGCGTTGATCAAATCCTGCGGCATCAAGCCTTCGCTTTCCGCCATAGACAAACGTTCTTTAACTGCACGCTCAACACGCACCAAACCAACACGGAATTGGTTTTCGGCCATCTCACCCACAGAGCGAACACGACGGTTACCCAAGTGATCGATATCATCCACAACGCCTTTACCGTTACGGATGGAGATCAAGGTCTTCATCACATCAACGATGTCATCATTAGAAATGGTGCCTTCACCAGTTTCAGCTTCGCGACCAAGACGACGATTGAACTTCATGCGACCTACAGCAGAAAGATCGTAACGCTCTTGTGAGAAGAATAAATTCTGGAACAAGGCTTCAGCAGACTCTTTGGTTGGCGGCTCGCCAGGACGCATCATGCGATAAATTTCAACCAATGATTCCAGCGCCGTACGAGTTGGATCAACACGCAGGGTTTCAGAAATAAATGCACCACAATCCAATTCGTTGGTGTACAGGGTTTCAACATCCGTTGCACCTGCAGCTACCAACTTGGAAAGAACATCGGCAGTAATTTCGGTGTTGCATTCATACAACAGCTCACCACTGCGGGTGTCGATAATATCTTTAGCCAGTGCACGGCCCAACAGGTATTCAGATGGAACATCCATCTGATCAACGCCGGCTTTTTCTAATTGACGAATGTGACGCGCGGTAATACGGCGCCCCTCTTCAACAATGATATTGCCTTTGTCATCTTTAATATCAAAAGTCGCTACATCACCGCGCAGGCGCGATGGAACTACGGCGTAACTAAACTGGCCGTCCTTACCCAAAATAAAGGTACTGGTTTCAAAGAACATCGCCAGCATTTCTTGCGAGCTAAAGCCCAATGCACGCAGCAAAATAGTAGCTGGCAACTTACGACGGCGGTCAATACGAACGTACAGCAGATCTTTTGGATCGAATTCAAAATCCAACCATGAACCACGGTAAGGAATGATACGAGCGGAATAAAGCAATTTGCCCGATGAATGGGTCTTGCCCTTGTCGTGATCGAAGAACACGCCAGGAGAACGGTGCAACTGGGAAACAATTACGCGCTCGGTACCGTTAATAACAAAGGTACCATTGTCAGTCATGAGCGGAATTTCACCCATGTAAACTTCTTGTTCTTTAATATCTTTAATCGCTTTATTGGATGACTCGCGATCATAAATAATCAAACGCACTTTCACGCGCAGAGGGACGGCATAAGTAACGCCGCGCAGAATACACTCGTTTACATCAAACGCTGCTTTGCCGAGGTTATAGCTCACGTATTCGAGCGCGGCATTACCTGAGTAGCTAACGATTGGAAAAACGGAACGGAATGCAGCATGCAGCCCCATATCATCACGCTTACTGGGCGCAGTATCTGCCTGAGTAAACTTTCTGTAGGAATCTAACTGAATCGCCAAAAGATAAGGTACATCCATTACGTGCGGCAGTTTGCCAAAATCCTTGCGGATACGTTTTTTCTCAGTATATGAGTAAGCCATCTGTATTCCCCAGCTTGTTCGCGGATCGGGCTTGATCGCAGCCATGAAAACGCATGTGCGTTTCTTTGTAAAAACTTAAACTCGACTACCTTGCGATTACCTTTAATGGCAATCAATGGCGCACCTGGTGCTTACCATTTTTCAGTACAAATACAGCTGCAAAGCAGGACTCTTCTGAAAACAGAAAAAGGCTGGCAAGCAAACGCTCACCAGCCTAGTGTCCAAACTGTAAATGGACCGCGACACAGGCGTAGAATTATTTAACTTCTACTACTGCGCCAGCTTCTTCCAACTTAGCTTTTGCTGCAGCAGCATCAGCTTTGGAAACAGCTTCTTTAATTGCTTTAGGTGCAGCTTCTACCAAGTCTTTAGCTTCTTTCAAGCCAAGACCAGTCAGTTCGCGAACAGCCTTAATAACGTTAACTTTCTTGTCACCAAACGATGAAAGAATTACGTCAAATTCGGTTTGCTCTTCTACTGCAGCAGCTGGGCCAGCAGCAACAGCAACAGTTGCAGTTGCAGCGCTAACACCAAACTTTTCTTCCATTGCAGAGATCAACTCAACAACGTCTTTAACAGACATTTCTGCGATGGCATTGATCAAATCGTCTTTAGTCAGAGACATATCTCAATTCCTAATTAATGGAGCATTTTGCTCGTTAAATCTAAAGTAAGCGTTAATCAGTAGATTAAGCGGCTTGCTGTTCTTTTTGATCGCGAACGGCCGCAATAGTGCGAACCAGTTTGCCGGCTGAAGCTTCTTTCATCACGCTCATCAGACGAGAAATAGCTTCGTCGTAAGTTGGCAGAGTGGCCAACATTGCGATGTTCACTAACTCACCTTCAAAGGCAGCAGCTTTCAACTCAAATTTGTCATTCTCTTTTGCAAAATCCTGAAGGATGCGCGCACCAGCACCAGGATGAACAGTAGAAAATGCAATCAAAGTTGGACCTACGAATTTGTCTGACAGACATTCGTAAGCTGTACCTTGCACAGCGCGACGGGCCAATGTGTTACGGACGACTCTTATCCAGACGCCTGCTTCACGGGCCTGCTTACGCAGAGCGGTCATCTTGCCAACAGTTACACCGCGAGAATCGGCGATAACTGCAGACAGAGCGCTCTTTGCAGCGTCTTGGACTTCAGCGACAATCGCTTTTTTGCCTTCAAGACCTAATGCCACGGGATTACTCCTGCATTGATAAATTTTTTCTGTTTATAAAAACAAAAACGGATTTATCGTTAACTACAACCTCAATTAAATTATCGAGGTCACTATTCGGTGAAGTCATTCGCCAGCATTTTGCAACAGTAGAACTGCAACATCAGCCAACCGAATTGGGTCTCACCATCTGCGTAGGCGACTCACATTAAGTCTCAGCAATTTACTCGCGCAAACAACCTCGACACCTACGGTCTTTGACGGCTCGCTCAATAGAGCGAACCCCAAAGTTCTTTGTGCATCAGCGAATTAAATCGCGAGTGACGCTTGATCGATTACCAAGCCGGGACCCATGGTAGAACTCAAGGAAATTTTCTTGATGTAAATACCTTTCGATGTAGCTGGTTTAGATTTTTTCAGATCGCCAATCAATGCTTCCAAGTTTTCTTTGATAGCAATAGCTTCAAATGAAATCTTGCCCAAGCCACCATGAACAATACCGCCCTTCTCAGCGCGATAACGAATTTGGCCAGCTTTAGCATTTTTAACAGCAGTAACAACATCAGGAGTTACAGTGCCAGTTTTCGGGTTTGGCATCAGGCCGCGAGGACCGAGCACTTGACCCAATTGACCCACAACACGCATAGCGTCAGGGCTGGCAATAACTACATCAAAGTCCATCTTGCCCGCTTTGATTTCTGCAGCCAATTCATCCATACCAACGAACTCAGCACCAGCAGCTTTTGCAGCCTCAGCATTAGCACCTTGGGTGAATACAGCAACACGCACTGACTTACCATTACCGTGAGGCAGGGTAGTAGCACCGCGAACTGATTGGTCAGATTTGCGAGGATCAATACCGAGATTGACAGATACATCAACAGTCTCAGCGAATTTCACATTGGAGAGATCTTTCAACAGTGCAACTGCCTCTTCGATAGAGTACTGCTTGGTTGAATCAACCTTCTCATTGATTGCACGTTGACGCTTGGTAATTTTAGCCATCTTATACGCCCTCCACTTCCAGACCCATTGAACGTGCAGAACCCGCGATAGTACGCACAGCGGCGTCCATATCAGCGGCAGTCAAATCTGCCATTTTGGTAGTTGCAATAGCTTCCAATTGGGCACGATTTACCTTGCCAACTTTACTGGTATTAGGACGACCACTACCACTGGTAATACCAGCGGCCTTCTTCAACAAGAAAGATGCCGGTGGAGTTTTCATTACAAAAGTAAAGCTGCGGTCGCTGTATACACTGATAATTACAGGTACAGGTGAACCAACTTCCATGCCTTGAGTTTGCGCATTGAAAGCTTTACAGAATTCCATAATGTTAACGCCGTGCTGACCCAATGCTGGACCAACCGGTGGACTTGGGTTAGCTTTGCCAGCTGCAACTTGCAACTTAACGTAAGCGGTTACTTTTTTTGCCATGATATTGCTCCCCTATGGGTGTTAGCGCCTCAACCAAACCTTTGGCAAAGTCTGGCGTCTTAGGCTCCCCGCCTTGGCGTAGACCAAGGACACGAAAACCCCTCTTCGCACTGCGAAGAAGGGCATTTAAAACTTGCTTACCGCTTAGGTTTTTTCGACCTGAGTGAACTCCAACTCCACTGGAGTCGAACGACCAAAAATCAACACCGCCACACGCAGCTTGTTTTTATCGTAATTAACTTCTTCAACAACACCATTAAAGTCATTGAAGGGACCATCAACAACACGCACCATTTCACCCGGCTCAAAAATGGTTTTGGGCTTTGGCTTTTCAATTGAGTCATCAACACGACGCAAAATTGCATCTGCTTCTTTTTCAGTAATGGGCGCAGGCTGATCGGCCTTACCACCAATAAAGCCCATAACTCTTGGGGTATCCTTTACCAAATGCCATGTATCATCATTCAACTCCATTTGTACTAACACATAGCCAGGAAAAAATTTGCGCTCACTTTTGCGCTTTTGCCCGCCACGCATTTCAATTACCTCTTCGGTGGGAACCAAAATCTCACCAAAAACATCTTCCATACCGTAGAGCGCAACACGATCACGCAGAGACGCCGCTACTTTTTTTTCGTAGCCAGAATAGGCATGCACTACGTACCAACGCTTAGCCATACTCATCTACCCTATGATATTGGAAGCAATAAAACCAAAGAGAGTGTCTAGCAACCAAAGAATGATTGCAGCAACAACAACAACAACCAACACAATCAGCGTCGTTTGATTTGTTTCATGTCGAGTTGGCCAGACCACTTTGCGCAACTCTACCAATGCACCGCGTACCACATCAGCAAGCGCAACGCCCTTAGCTGTTTGCAAAGCAACAACCACAGCAACTGCCGCCAACACCAACAAACCCAATGCCCGATACAAAATAGATTCGGCAGAGAAATGAGAGTTTCCGACAACACCTACAGCAACTATAGCCACAACTAAAAGCCATTTAATAGCATCCAGTCGGTAAACTTTTTCTTCAGTATTAGCAGTCATTATCGCGAGAAACCTTCATGAAATTTGGCAGGCCAGGAGGGACTCGAACCCCCAACACCCGGTTTTGGAGACCGGTGCTCTACCAATTGAACTACTGGCCTAACATAACTGAAGCAGATGTGAAGCGGCAGAATTCACTGCCGCACACAGATTAATTACAGAAGGATTTTGGCTACAACGCCAGCACCAACAGTACGACCACCTTCACGGATAGCGAAGCGCAAGCCTTCTTCCATCGCGATTGGGTGAATCAAGGTAACAACCATTTGCACGTTGTCACCTGGCATTACCATTTCTACGCCTTCCGGCAATTCGCACGCACCGGTTACGTCGGTAGTACGGAAGTAGAATTGTGGACGGTAGCCTTTAAAGAATGGGGTGTGACGACCACCTTCTTCTTTAGACAATACGTACACTTCTGACTGGAACTTGGTGTGTGGAGTTACTGAGTTTGGCTTACACAATACCTGGCCACGCTCAACGTCATCACGCTTGGTACCGCGAAGCAGAACACCAACGTTCTCACCGGCACGACCTTCGTCGAGCAACTTACGGAACATTTCAACACCAGTACAGGTGGTTTTAACGGTGTCTTTCAGACCAACGATCGCAATCTCTTCACCTACCTTAACAACACCACGCTCTACACGGCCAGTCACCACAGTACCGCGACCAGAGATAGAGAACACGTCCTCTACTGGCATCAGGAATGGCTGGTCAATAGCACGTACTGGCTCAGGGATGTAGGTGTCCAGCGCTTCAACCAGCTTACGCACAGCAGAAGTACCCAGACCATTCTCATCTTCACCGTTCAATGCCATCAGAGCAGAACCAGCGATGATTGGTGTATCGTCACCCGGGAAGTCATAAGTAGACAGCAGCTCGCGCAGTTCCATTTCTACCAATTCCAACATCTCGTTGTATTCTTCAGTACCTACACCGCCGCAGTCTTCTGCCAACAAGTCAGCCTTGTTGAGGAATACTACGATGAAAGGAACACCCACCTGGCGAGACAACAGGATGTGCTCACGGGTTTGCGGCATTGGACCATCGGTCGCGCCACATACCAGGATCGCACCATCCATTTGCGCAGCACCGGTGATCATGTTTTTCACATAGTCGGCGTGGCCAGGGCAGTCAACGTGAGCGTAGTGACGAATTGCTGAGTCATACTCTACGTGAGAGGTGTTAATGGTGATACCGCGTGCCTTTTCTTCCGGCGCGTTATCGATACCATCATAAGCAACGAATGCGCCGCCCCAGCTTTCTGCACACACGCGGGTCAACGCGGCGGTCAGTGTGGTTTTACCGTGGTCAACGTGACCAATGGTGCCCACATTAAGGTGGGGTTTGTTACGTTCAAACTTTTCCTTCGCCATTGCGAGCGCCTCCTCAGACGTAGATAACAATTACACAGATAAAAAAGCTGCGAGAGACCACCCCTCGCAGCATATATGGAGCTCATAAGCAGATTCGAACTGCTGACCTCACCCTTACCAAGGGTGTGCTCTACCAACTGAGCTATATGAGCCAAACATCATAAAATTTGGAGCGGGTAGCGGGAATCGAACCCGCGCCATCAGCTTGGAAGGCTGAGGTTCTACCATTGAACCATACCCGCTTGAATCAGATATTGGCCGCTAGCTCACAGGCCTTAAGCCCACTCTCAGGCTCAGGCCAGAGATGAAAATGGTGCAGGGGGATGGATTCGAACCATCGAAGCTTACGCGTCAGATTTACAGTCTGATCCCTTTGGCCGCTCGGGAACCCCTGCCGAAAACCGCCGGCATTTTCCGGCCCACACTACTGACTGTCAATCTATTTTTTTAACAAATTCACAGAGTTACAGCACAGACACAATCAAAATTGGAGCTGGCGAGAGGAATCGAACCCCCGACCGGCTGATTACAAGTCAGCTGCTCTACCTACTGAGCTACGCCAGCTTTTTGACCACGGCTGTTTGTGGAGGCGGAATTCTAGTGAAACATTTACTGGGAAGCAACACCTAAACAGAAATTTTGTCGTTTTTCCAAGCCTGTATCTTTACTTAATAAGTCCACCCACACAGTTTCGTCTATTTTTTCAGCAAAACCCGTATCAACAACCACCCAAACCTCCTGAATCATCTTGGGCAGCATTTTAATTTGCGCATCGTATCCCTGATTTTTTATTTCGGACGACCTCACCTCCGCCTCTGCATAATCTGCAAAACGCCCAAATGAAACACCATTAGTCAGCTCACCTTTCGCAATAATATGACTCTCGATGCCTTTCTTTTGCAATTCATATAAGCGACGCAAAGCCTCTTTTTCCGACATCTCGGGCCGCAGATAAACCCAGTAAGACTCACCCTCCTTAATTTCCACCGGAGTTATGTGCGCAACAGCCCCAAGTGCGGTGAGCCGCTCTACTGCATATTCGGCTTGCAGCAGCTGTCCATAAGGTCCAACCATTGTGCAGAACTCTGCCGCCCCCCTTTCGGGGCCAACACTAGCAACTTGATTCTCAACTGCCGTTTCAGCTTTTACTTTTACCCGCAGTGACGCACTACCCCCTTGTTCTGCCAGCAATTTCAGCTCGTCACCCTGACCGGCAGACTCGACCTTGGCTTTCACGCTGGGAGTAGTTGCCACTGAGGAAGTAAAAAAATACTGATACCCAAAAAACGCGAGATTGGCCGTCAATAAAAAAATGAAAATTGCCCGCATTCGCTACTCCCGCTATCGTGGATAATCCAAAACACACGCGAGACCATCCAATACCAAATCTGGAACTAGTCGCGCTTGCGGATAAAAAGGTAACAACTTAATCGCGTCACCTCCCGTGAAAATCAATTCATACTCATTATTCTGCTCTAATCTGCACAATTGCTGCACTGCGTTATTAACTAAGCCCGTCAGCATTACTGCACAGGCCGAATAAACCGCATCCGATGTTGATACCCCTGGCGACAAATCCAGCACTGGAATTATTTTGTCTAACTTAATCTGGCGGGTACCAGATGCGAGCGAATCTACCAAAAGATTCAGCCCAGGAGCTATGAAGCCACCGAGATGCCGCCCCTCTCTAGCCACCAAATCCAAAGTGACTGCAGTGCCACAAGAGACAACAATACACGCACCACCAACACATCGAAATGCTGCATTTATCGCAAGCCAGCGATCTACACCCAGTGTCTTGGGATCGCGGTATCCATTGAACACCGCACCACAATTGGCACTACTGCGCGCAAACTCAGGGCGTAGATTAAAGTAGCGTACAGACCAGTCAAGAAACCTTTGCTCCAAGCGCTCACCAACTACGCTGGCAACGAGCACAGCACTTATTAAATTGCGCTGCAGCTGGACCTTATCAGCTAATAAATCAAGCGGATCTTCAATAGCAACAAACCCCTGAGCTACAACTGTGCCCTGATCTCGGAGACGCCACTTCAGCCGTGTATTGCCCATATCGACATCAAGAATCATCTCACACGCCTCAAGGATATTTCACCGCCATGGAACAACTCCACTCCTTGAGCAGTTTCCAACACTAAAGCCCCTGCATCACCGACACCCAAACATATGCCGGAGCGCACGAGATTTCCATTAAGCAACTCAACCCTTTGTCCTGCATAGGCATTAAAAGCTTGCCACTCCGCGCAATAATGAGCAAAACCCATTTGTTCATATGTGCTTAGCATCAATACCAAATTATCTATCAAGGCAACCACCACCAGATTACGCGACACTTCAGCAAGCATCTGCTGTGCAAAAATATGACGGAGATCTATCCAAGGCTGCGTTATTGAGGGTGACTGATCATCGCTCATCGCCACATTGATACCCACACCAATAACTACCTGACAATAGCCAGCAGGGTCGCCAGTCATTTCGATTAACACGCCAGCAAGCTTTTGATCTTGGTACAGCACATCATTCGGCCACTTCAACTCCAAGCCGGATATGCCAAACTGCTGGAGCGTGCGCACTATCACCAAACCCACTACCAGACTCAATCCTTCAAGCGCCGCAACTCCACCTTCAAAACCCCAACCCATTGAGCAGTAAATATTTTGCGCAAACGGACTAACCCAAGCGCGCCCCCTGCGCCCCCTTCCGGCGTTTTGAGATTCAGCCAAGCACACTTGCAGCGCTGGATTATCATGACGCATAAGAAAAGTATTAGTTGAGTCCAGTTGTGCGAATAGATTTAAGTTAAGCGGCAATGATGTACTTAAATGTGCCTTTATTTTTTCAGCATCAAGCAAATCCAACCCACCTTCAACACAATAACCTCTCCCTTTGACTGACAATAACCTAACACCTAATCCTTCCAGCTTTTGCAAATGCTTCCAGACCGCAGCGCGGCTCACGCCCAATAAAAGCCCCAACTCCTCACCAGAATGAAATTGCCCATCTGCCAGCAAATTCAATATCTGCCGCAACGAACCCGATTCCAGAGTATTGCTGTCAACTGTCATTTGAACCCATCAGATAATTGCGGTTGTAGCGTGCACCAAGGCTAGTTAATATCTCATAGCCCAACGATTTATTTTTTTTGCCCAGATACTCCAAAGAGAGAGATTGATTAATTACCTCTATCTGCTGCCCAAGTAACTGATCATTCGACAAAGCAATCGACGACACATCAAACATAGTGGAATCCATCGACATCCTGCCCACTGCCTTTACAGGTTGTCCGCATAAAATGCCTTCCGGATATATACCCAGAGTGCGATGTAGCCCATCTGCATAGCCACCAGCAACTACCGCTATGCGGGCACCTTCTGGCAAGATTGCGCTGCCGCCATAGCCAATACCCTCTGACGCCTCGAGTGTACGCACTTGTACAATCGGCAATGATAACCCCACCACCGGCAACATAGGATTGAGCGTATCAGGAATTGGGTTAATGCCGTAAAGAGCAGCACCGGGACGCAGCAAGTCAAAATGCCATTCGTCACCTAGAAAAGTCCCCGACGAATTGGCAAGACTACAACGCAGCTCAGGCATAAGTGATCTTATTAATTCTATGCAATTCAAAAACTTATCGCGCTGCAAAACATTCAGCGGATGACCACGCTCATCAGCACAAGAAAGGTGACTCATAAGTAACGCAGGATTAATTGCACGCAACAACTCCGAATTGCTGCACAAAGCTTCAAACTCGCCAACATCCAGCCCAAAGCGATTCATTCCCGTGTTAACTTTTATAGCAGAAGGTGCAATAAAACCTAAAGCCGCATTTGCTTTAGCCCAATTATTTATTGCAGAGGAAGAGCAAAGCACAGGAATTAAATTTGACCCAATTAATATATGCTCATCGCCAGAATGGATACCACCCAGAACATAGATAATCGAATCATTAGGCAAAAAAGCTCTGGCAGTAAGTGCCTCATCAATTGAAGCAAAAAAGAACTCCTTGCAACCGACAGCATAAAGCGCATTGCCAACCAATTCTGCGCCCAATCCATATGCATTTGCCTTGATGACACCGGCAACGCTTACTCCAGCACCAATGGTTTGCAATTTGAGCCAATTTGACTGGATAGCCGCAAGATCAATTGTCAGCACAGCATTAAAACCTTGTTTATGCGATGGTAAAAAGTAAACGCATCTAAGCAGAGCACCATCACAAAATCCACAGTTTTTGCTACCAATATTCCTAAAAAAGCGAAGCGAAAATGAAAGCAAAAAAAACGCCCTACAGCATGCTGCAGGGCGTTTTTAGTATTAGAAGCTTGACGATGACCTACTCTCACATGGGGAGACCCCACACTACAAT
>Ga0247804_10000339_pt1 | contig 21479 bp, 13 predicted proteins | sample UWRJL029104C1_FD_181142 | JGI IMG/M metagenome (GOLD analysis project Ga0247804, IMG submission 181142) | Plant litter microbial communities from Arlington Agricultural Research Station in Wisconsin, United States - UWRJ-L029-104C-1 | ecosystem: Environmental > Terrestrial > Plant litter >...
CGACGGCAACAACACCGAGCAATACTTCCTGACCACCACCAGCACCGTGCAGGTGCGGCTGCTGGGCACTGGTGCCAGCCAGGCCACCGGCGTGCGCGGCAGCTCGTTCGGCACCGCCAAGAATATCGTGCTGACCTACGACAACACCGCCGGCACCGGCCGCCCCCTGGCCGCCAGCTGGCTGGAAAGCGACGGCTCCGACGCCAGCAACTACGTCACCTTCTACGGCAGCAGCGTTAATGGCGCCGCTGGCGCCTGGGGCCTGCTCACGCCCAACACCAACGCCAACGGCATCCGCCGCGTCGAGCAGCGCGCCCTCACCGATGGCACCCTCGTGAGCTGCGCCGCCACCGATGCCGACGGCACCTGGCCCAGCGGCGTCAACACCGTGAGCCCCGCCGGCGGCGCCACCGCCCTGGTGTTCACCACCGGCGATGCGCCCCTGGCCGCGCCCACCGTGCTCGAAAACTTCTCGCCCACCAGCGGCGAGCCCGGCACCACGCTCACCATCAACGGCACCAACTTCCCCAACACGCCCCGCCCCACGGTGAGCTTCAACGGCGGCACGCCCGTGACGGCCGGCGGCACCAGCGCCACCAGCCTCACGGTGGTAGTGCCCGCCGGCGCAACCACCGGCCCGCTGAGCGTGAGCAGCAGCTGCGCCACGGCCACTACCACCGCGTCGTTTACCGTGATTCCGCTGCTGGCCGTGTCGGCCACCAGCCTCCCGGCCTTCAACACGGTGCTGGGCACGCCCTCGGCGGCGCAGTCGTTCACCCTCACCGGCAGCAGCCTCACCGCCGATGCCACCGTGACGGCCCCCGCCGGCTACGAACTCGCCCTGATGGCCGCCGGCACCTACGCCCCCAGCCTCACCCTGACGCCCGCCCAGGCCGCTCCCGGCCAGCTCATCTACGTGCGGCTGAGCGGCGCTACCGGCGGCACCTTCGCCGGCTCGATTGATAACGCCAGCGCCGGCGCTACCACCCGCTCGGTAGCCGTCACTGGCACCGTGGTAGCCACGCCCGCCGCCACGCCGGCCCCCACCGTCACGGCCGGCACGCCCGGCAGCATCGCCGTTACCCTGACGCTGGGCGCCGGCGCCGGCACCAATCTGCTGGTAGTGGTGCGTCTGGCTACCGCCCCCGCCGTAGCTCCCACCAACCTCACGGCCTACGCCGCCTCGACCACCTACGGCACGGGTGCCACCACCGGCGCGGGCAACTACGTGGTGTTTGCCGCCCCCAATGCCGGCAGCGTAACCGTAACCGGCCTGAGCCCTACTACCAGCTACGTGGCCGATATCTATACCTACAACGTGGGTACTGCGGCCGGCTTCGAGCAGTACCAGCCGGCGGGGGGCACCAGCGGCGTGTTCACCACCACGGCCATTCCGCCCACGGCGCCGGGCGTGCTGCTGGTCGAAGACAATTTCGATTACAACTCCGGGCGGATATTGACCTCGATTTCCGGCGCGGGCTGGATAGAAAGCAATGGCTCAGGCTCCAACGATATAGTTACGGTGACTGGCAATGTGCTATCTGCTACGTATCCTCGCGGTGCAGCCCTAAGTTCGTCGCCAGCTACTACCTCTACTCGCGCCCAGATGCAGCGGACTGGCCCAGATGTCTACAAAGCCGGTACCCGACCTGCTTCGGCAGCCATTTACGCGGCGGCTATTATCAGCGTAAGCTCGACCGACAATGGCGACTACTTCCTCGGCATGACCGATACGAGCATTCCGGCGACTATTCGCAACCGCGTATTCATTGCTAAGGTGGGAAATACCGCTGATGGCAAGTTCCAGTTTGGTCTGACACTGACGGGCGAAGTCAGCCCGTACGCTCCCACTTCGCCAACCTTGTTTGACATCAATACCAACTACGTGGTAGTGGTGAAATCAGAGAACAGCATCAATACCGGCAACATGGACGTCGCCAGCCTCTTTGTGCTGCCTGTTGATACCGACATCAGCCAGGAGCCGGCTACCCCGCTGCTGCAAGTGAGTGCTAATACCAGTTTTTCGAGTACATTCAATGCCGTGGCTCTGCGTCAGGGCGGTAGTGCCGCTGCAGTACTCACTATAGATGGCGTGCGCCTCGCCACCGGCTGGGGCGCCGCCGTGGGCCGCCCCACCTACACCGAGCCCGGTGCGACCATCGCCCCCGGCAACTACTACGATATCACCGTCAACAACAGCGACGTGGCAGCGCCCTCCACCGGCGTGGTGAACGTGGAAAATAACCTCGCCCTCACCAGCGGCCGCATCGCCACCACCGCCACCAACGGCCTGCTGCTCTACCAGGCTGCCACCGTGAGCGGCGGCAACAGCACCAGCTTCGTGAGCGGCCCGGTGCGCCGCCAGCTCGGTAGCACTTCGGGAGGCGCCAGCTACACCTTCCCGGTGGGCAAAGGCACCGCCTACCGCCCCCTCACGCTGAACGTCGCCAGCCAGAGTAACGCCGTCACCTACACGGCCGAGCAGATAGAGTCGGCGCCGGCCAACAATACCTACGCCGCCGGCAGCAACCTGACCCGGGTATCGTTCAAGCGCTACTTTACCATCAACCGCAGTACCTCGGCGGGCACCTTCAGCGGTAAGCTCACCATGGCCTTCGGCACCGATGATTACGTGAACGTCCCCGCCGACCCTACCTTCGTGGTGGCCAAGCGTAGCACCGCCGCCAGCAACTGGACCAACATCGGCCACACCGCCGAAACCGGCGCGGCTACCAACGGCGCCCCCGTGGCCGGCACCATCACCTCGGATACCTTCACCGACTTCTCCGACTTCTCGCTGGCCAGCACCAGCACCGCCACCTTCTTCCCCGGTCTCAACCCGCTGCCTGTCGAGCTCATCAGCTTCACCGCCCAGCGCCAGCAAGCCAACGTGAGCCTGCAATGGGCCACCGCCAGCGAGAAGAACAGCGCCTACTTCGAAGTGCAGCGCAGCCAGAATGCGGAAGATTTTACGACCGTCGCCAAAGTAAATGCCGCCGGTAGCAGCACTAAGAAAGCCGCCTACCAGACCCTCGACCACAACGCCCCTACTACGCAGCTCTATTACCGCCTGCGTCAGGTCGATAACGATGGCAGCGTAGCCTACTCGCCGGTAACGGTGGTAACCGCCAGCGGCAAGGCTTTCGAAACGGCCATCTACCCCAACCCGGCCCGCGAAACCCTCAACTTCAGCACCGCCAGCCCCACCAGCTACCGCATCAGCAACGTGCTGGGCCAGGTGCTGCTGCAAGGCACCGCCACCGCCGGCACGGCCGCCGTAGCGGTTACGTCGCTGGCCAGCGGCACCTACTACCTGGAACTCCAGTCGGCCACCGGCCGCACAGTGCGCAAGTTCAGCAAGGAGTAACACTACCTCTCGATTCCGCCGAATTTTCGGATTCGGCGGAATCTGAGAAATAGGATAAACGAGAAAAGGTCGCCCAACTGGGCGACCTTTTCTCGTTTATAAATAGCCGCAGTTTAAGCGGGTAAATGCAATTCAGTAGCTACACCGAGAAGCTCTCGCCGCAGCCGCACTCGCGCGAGGCATTCGGGTTGTTGAACTGAAAGCCTTTGCCGTTCAGCCCGTCCGAGAAGTCGAGCTCGGTGCCGGCCAGGTAAAGGAAGCTCTTCATATCCACCACCACGCGCACGCCCTTATCTTCAAATTCCTGGTCCATCGGCCGCACTTCGTTGTCGAAATCGAGCTTGTAGCTCAGGCCCGAGCAACCGCCGCCCGCCACCGAGGCGCGCAGACGGTAGGTGGCATCCAATTCGGCATCGCGCATGAGATGCTCGATTTTGTCTTTGGCTTTATCTGAAACGGTAATCATTGTATTAAGCTGTTAGCCAATAGCTGCTAGCTGTTAGCCTTGTTCATAAAAGCCAATAGCTAACGGCTACCAGCTAAAAGCTCACTTTATGAGCTCGGGTTCAGCACAACACTAAACACCGTGATGGTGTTCAAATCGCGCCCGAAATAGAGCTTGTCCAGCGCCTCGTACACGTTGTGCGCCCGAAAGTAGGAAGTGTGTAACTCCTTGTCGTCCCGCGCGCGCCATTGCACGGTATACGAGCTTTCGGTGTCCCGGAAGCGCCGCACGTACTCCAGCATTTTGCGCAAAGCATCCACGCGGTCGTAACCCATTTCGTAGCGAAACAGGAAGCTCTGTTGGTGCCGCGGGTTCACGGTGATAAGGTCCAGCCGCGTCTGCCCGTCGAGCTGCCGAAACTCGAACAGCAACTGTGCCGGGTCGAGGCCCAGGTGCTGCTCAATCTCGCGCTGCAGGCGGGCGGTTTCGACGTGAGAATCCATGAGTGGAATTGATAATTAATAATTAAGAATGAATAATTAAAACCAACATGCGAGTGATACGCAGAACCAGTTTTTAATTATTCATTCTTAATTATTAATTAAAAACTAGTGGTGTGCCATTTCCAGCGCGGGCAGACCGTTTTTCACGCGGTAGTCCGAGATGGCCATTTTAATGGCATCCTCGGCCAGTACCGAGCAGTGGATTTTCACGGGCGGCAAGGCCAACTCTTCCACAATCTCCATGTTGTCGATGGCAAGAGCTTCGTCCACCGTTTTGCCTTTCAGCCACTCCGTGGCCAGCGACGACGAGGCGATGGCCGAGCCGCAGCCGAAGGTTTTGAACTTGGCGTCGGTGATGGTTTGGGTGGTTTCATCCACCTCGATTTGCAGGCGCATCACGTCGCCGCACTCGGGGGCGCCCACGAGGCCGGTGCCTACGGTTTTCTTGCTTTTGTCCAGCGTGCCCACGTTGCGGGGGTTGCTGTAGTGGTCGATTACTTTATCGGAGTAAGCCATGGCTTGGGGTCAATTAACAGGATTCATTTATTATTTAACAGGTCGTTCAATTACCATTTAAGCCCTCAGCCGGAAGCTGATAAATGTTAAATGATAATTGTTAAATGACCTTAGTGTTCGGCCCACTCGATGGTGCTCAGGTCGATGCCTTCTTTGAACATCTCCCAGAGCGGCGACATTTCGCGGAGCTTCGTCACAGCCTCTTTTACGTGGCCGATGGCGTAGTCGATTTGCTCGTCGGTGGTGAAGCGGCTCAGGCCGAAGCGCAGGCTGCTGTGGGCCAAGTCGTCGCTCAGGCCCAGGGCCTTGAGGACGTAGCTGGGCTCGAGGCTGGCGCTGGTGCAGGCCGAGCCGGAGGATACGGCCAGGTCTTTCACGCCCATCATCAGGCCTTCGCCTTCCACGTATTTGAAGCTGATGTTGGCTACGTGGGGCAAACGGTGCTCCACCGAGCCGTTCACGTAGCTTTCTTCCAGGGTAAGCAGCTCTTTTTCGAGGCGGTCGCGCATCACGCTCAGGCGCTTGGTGTCGGCCTCCATTTCGAGGCGGGCCAGCTCGCAGGCTTTGCCCAGGCCCACGATGCCGGGCACGTTGAGGGTACCCGAGCGCATGCCACGCTCGTGGCCGCCGCCGTCCATCTGGGCGGTTACTTTCACTCGCGGGTTTTTGCGACGCACGTAGAGGGCACCTACGCCCTTGGGACCGTACATTTTATGAGCCGTGAAGGCCATCAAATCGATGCCGTCGGCCAGCACATCCACCGGGATTTTGCCCACGGCCTGGGTACCGTCGGTCATGAACAGCGCGCCGTGCTTGTGAGCAATGGCGGCAATCTCGCGGATGGGCTGAATGGTGCCCGTCTCGTTGTTGCCGTACATGATGGTCACGAGAATCGTCTCGGGCGTCATGGCGGCTTCCAGCTCGGCAAGGCTAATCAGACCTTTCTCATCTACCGGCAGGTAAGTCACGCGGCCGCCCAGCTTTTCGAGATGCTTGCAGGTGTCGAGCACGGCTTTGTGCTCGGTGGTACAGGTGATGACGTGGTTGCCTTTCTGAGCATACATCTCAAACACGCCCTTGATGCCCAGGTTGTCGCTCTCGGTGGCACCACTGGTGAAGATAATTTCCTTCGGGTCGCAGTTGATAAGGGCCGAGATTTGCTCGCGGGCGTAGTCCACGCCTTCCTCGGCGGCCCAGCCGAAGGGGTGGTTGCGCGAGGCCGCGTTGCCGAATACGTCGGTCAGATAAGGCATCATGGCCTCCAGCACGCGGGGGTCGAGCGGGGTCGTGGCGTTGTTGTCGAGATAGATAGGGAGCTTCAGCATTGCGCGTAGCGAAAAATCTGCAAGTAGTTGGAATCAGGCACTAGAACACCGTTCGGGCCGAATCGGTTTTCTTTGGACTTACAAAAATAGGCACAATACCATCAAGGCCGGTTGCCGGCCGGCCGAAAACCCTTCCGTTTCGCATCTTATTTCAATGCTTACCAACCTCGAACACCTCGGCTTGGCCGTGCACGACCTCGAAGCTGCCACCGTGCTTTATACCAAATTGCTGGGCGCCGGGCCGTATAAAACCGAGCACGTGGCCAGCGAGGCCGTGGATACGGTGTTTTTTAAGGTCGGCGGCTCCAAGATTGAGCTGCTGGCGGGTACCTCGCCGGATAGTGCCATCACGAAATACCTGGCCAAGAAGCCGGAAGGTATTCATCATGTGGCGTTTGAAGTGGATGATATCCGGGCCGAGATGGAACGCTTAAAAGCAGAAGGGTTCATTCTTTTAAACGAGGAGCCCAAACGCGGGGCCGATAATAAGCTGGTGTGCTTCGTGCATCCGAAAAGCGCGGGGGGCGTACTGGTAGAGCTTTGCCAGGAAGTGAAGCCGTGAGGCGACTCTACGACTGGTTCTGGGAGCTGATGGATAAGCAGCAGACCAGATATGGTCAGCGGGTAGTGGCAGGATTTTTCGGTTTAAGCGTCTTGTGGATTGGCTTGCTACTGCTGGGCGGTTTGATTTGGCTGACTGACTTTACCAAGCCAAAGCTCCCAGACGAAACGGCCAAGGTTATCCAAACTGATTCAACAACCAACGACATGAATTTTTTTAAACAGGAAGTAGATGCTGCCGTCGATGCGCTGCTGCTTCAACAAGTTATTCTCTACCCGACTGATACCGTGTGGGGCCTGGGCTGCGACGCGGAAGTACCCCGCGCCGTGGAGCAACTCTATAAGCTGAAAGGTCGGCCCGAGGGCAAGCCCAGCATCGTGCTGGTGGCCGACCTGGAGATGCTACACCGCTACGCCGCCGAAGTGCCCGCCGGGCTGGAGCAGCAGTTGGCTACCCAGGAGCGGCCCACTACTTACATCCTGCCCGCTGGCCCGGCGGTGGCCAAAAACCTGGTGGGGCCCGATGGCACAGTAGGCTTCCGGGTGGTGCAGGAGGAGTTTTGTCACAAAGTGCTACGGCGGTTGGGCCACGGGCTGGTGTCGACGTCGGCCAACAAAAGTGGCGAGCCGACGCCGGTGATTTTCTCCGAAATCGACCCGGCCATCGTGCGCGGGGCGGATTACGTGGTGAGCTGGCGGCAGAACGATGAGACGCGGGCGCAGCCCTCGCGGGTGGTGCGGCTGGGGGAAAGCGGGCAGCTGGAAGTGGTGCGGGAATAAGGTATAGCCTATTCGTGGTGCGTGCATAAGCTATTCACGGGGCACGAATGCACTTGACATGCGCCATGCAAAGCAGACTTCTGCCGCAGGAGTCTGCCACTTATTCGGCACGAGTCCACTACGCTTTTGGCAGGCGTGCACTACGCCTGCTCCCGGCGTGCGCTTAATAAGCACATTGCGTAAGCTAGGCGGTTCTGCCCGACCTTTGCGGCATGGAAACACCTCAGCTGCCCGACCTGCCCATTTTCCGAACCATCGCCGAAGCGGCGGCCGAATTAGGTCAGCCCGCCTACGTTATCGGTGGCTACGTGCGTGATTTGGCGCTCAATAGGGGGAGTAAGGATATTGACGTGGTGACGGTGGGTGACGGCATTGCCCTCGCTCAGGCCGTAGGCCGCAAGCTGAAAGGCAAGGGCCGCGTGACGGTGTTCAAGAACTTCGGCACCGCCATGCTGCCTACGCAGGAGGCCGGCGAAATCGAATTTGTGGGGGCCCGCAAGGAGAGCTACCGCGCCGAAAGCCGTAAGCCGGAAGTAGAAGCCGGCACGCTGGAAGAGGATTTGGCCCGGCGCGATTTCACCATCAATGCCTTGGGTTTGAGTTTGAACGAAGCGGATTTTGGGGCGCTGGTGGACCGGTTCGACGGGATGAAAGACCTGGCGACCCAGACCCTGCGCACACCGCTCGACCCGGACATTACCTTTTCCGACGACCCGCTGCGCATGATGCGGGCGGTGCGCTTTGCCTCGCAGCTGGGCTTTGACATTGAGCCCGATACCTACGACGCCATCGTGCGGAACAAGGAGCGGATGAAAATCGTATCGCAGGAGCGCATCACCGTCGAATTGAACAAGATAGTGGAGTCGCCGCTGCCCAGCTACGGCTTCAAGCTGCTGTTTCAGACGGGGCTGCTGCAGCTTATCTTCCCCAAGATGGCGCTGCTGCACGGCGTGGAGAAAGTGGGCAAGCACGCCCACAAGGATAATTTCTACCATACCCTGCAAGTGCTTGACAACGTGGTGGCCGCTGGCGGCGACCTGTGGTTGCGCTGGGCGGCCATTCTGCACGACATCGCCAAGCCCGCCACCAAGCGCTACTTTCCCAACCAGGGCTGGACCTTCCACGGCCACGAAGACAAGGGGGCGCGCTGGGTGCCCCAGATTTTTGCCGACCTCAAGCTGCCACTGGGCGAGGAAATGCGCATGGTGCAGAAGCTGGTGAAGCTGCACCTGCGCCCCATCGCGCTGGTGAAGGAAACCGTGACCGACTCGGCCGTGCGCCGCCTGTTGTTCGAAGCCGGCGACGACATCGACCGCCTCATGCTGCTCTGCCGGGCCGATATCACCAGCAAGGACCACGAGCGCAAAGCGCGCTACCTGAATAACTTCGGCCAGGTGGAGGAGAAGCTGAAGGAGGTAGAGGAAAAGGACCACCTGCGCAACTTCAAGCCCGTCATCACCGGCGAAATCATCATGGAAATGTTCGACTTGAAGCCCTCGCGCCAGGTGGGCGAGCTGAAGGAAGCCGTGATGGAAGCCATCCTGGAGGGCACCATTAAAAACGAAATGGAGCCAGCCCTGGCCTTCCTGTTGCAGCAGGGGGCGGCCAAAGGACTGGCTCCGAAACAGGGCTTCATTCACTCACCAAACTAGACCCGGTTTCTGTTTCAGTAGCGATAGATGAAGAGTAGGGGAGAAGGTTGCCTGAACAGTATTAGAAAGGTTGGTTTTTGGGGTTAGGTATTTGGTTTTGAGTATTTGGTGGATATTTGTATTTCACCTAACACCTAACACCTAACACCTACTTCAGTCGCTTCACCCGCGAGGCCCCCGTCGCATCCGTATCGACATTGGTGGGGTTGCCGCTGTATTCAATCACGCAGGCACCTACGGCTTCGGCTTTCAGGGTTTCATTTACTTGCACCCGAGCGTGGCTCACGCCAGCCAGGTCGAGGTTGGCGGTGTTGGCGCGGAGGTCGGCGCCGGACAGGTTGCAGGCGCCGGCGGCATCTACTTCAAGCTGGTCCACGTCGCCAGCGGCGGTGGTGCGGCAGGCGCCGGCCAGCTCCAAGTCGAGGCGGTTGAAGTCGCCCTGGAGGCGCAGGTGGCTGGCGCCGGCCTGCTCCACGTTCAGGCTCACCTGGCGGGGGAAGCCGGCCACATCGGCCCGCACGGCCCCGGCCAGCGATACTGCTTCAATGTCGGGCATGGTGATGCTGATGAGGATTTTATCGTGGTCGCCCCCGAAGGCGTCGCCGAACAGGCCGCTGCGGCGCGGACGAATGTCAAGCTCGTTGCCCTCGCGGGTCACGCGCAGGTCGCGCAGGTCGTCATCCTGGCCGGCGGCTTCGATGCGGAAGCTGTCGCCCTGCCGAATCATGACGCGGTAGCCGCCCTGCACGCGCACTTTCGTGAAGTCGTTTTCGGAGAAATTGCGGCGGGCGGGGCCGTAGTACTTCAGGTCGAGGTTGAAGCTCGGGGCACCTTTGACCGTGCGGCTGTCGTCGCTGGCCGAGTCGTCCTCATCGCTCACATTCACATTGATGTCGATGTCAGTGTCGTCGTCATTATCGGCGTCGGTTTCCTCGGCGGGGCATTCCTGGCACTGCAGACGGCTGCCCACCAGGCGGTAGCGGTATTTTTCGGGCTCGTTGGGCTGGCGGTTGTTTACGAAGCCCTCGTCGCCCACCAGATTGGCAAAGCCCGAACTGATGCGGAAGCTGCGGTCGCGGGGCAGACGAATGACTACGTGCAGGTCCTGGTCGCGGTATTTGGCGTTGGGCTGGAAGGAGAAGTGGTCATCGAAAATGAGCGAGGAATCGCCGCTAACCCGCACGGTATAAGCAATAGTAGTGCTGGCGTTGCGGCGGGCATCATCCTCGTTGCTGCCTTTGGCCGACATCGTGCGCAGCACCTCCACGGCGCGACCGCTATCGAGGGCCGCTAGGCTCACGTGGGGCCACTGGTCGGTGTGGCGGTCGATGCTGTGCTCGTCCAGGAACAGCACCGGCTTGGTCAGCTCAGGGTACGTCTTGCGCTCCTCCACTTCTGCTTCATGCTGAAAATCGTGGCTTTGGCGCACTGCGGCCATCGTCACACCTATGATGCTCAGCAGCCACAAGCCCAGCAGCGACAAGCTCACCGTGCGGTTCATGATGGTGCGGCGGAACAGCAGGTTCAGTCCGCCCAGCAGCAGCGACAGCGCCGGAATACCGAAGGCCAGGAAACCCGCCAGCATGCCCCACTCGGGCACCCCATTCAGCAGCACGTGCACTGGCAGGTCGCCGAACACAATGTTTTCCGACTGCGGAATCAGGCCGATGGCCACGCCCGCTACCACGCTGGTAAAAAGCAGTAAGCCAAAGCCCATCATCGTCAGCAGCAAGCCTGCCGAAATCCGGATAAACGAGCCCGTGAAATTCACCAGCGGGCGCAGGTTGCGGCCGAAGTCTTCGATAAAAGCACCCACCGGACGGTTGCCGCCCGCGAGGGCGGCGTCGTCAAAAGGGCTGTTCCGGAGCTTGCTGTCGAAGCCTTCGAGGGTCATGGCGTCGCCGCGCATCCGCATTTTATCGGCCACGGTGATGGCCTGCGGCGAGGCAATCCAGAGAATCACGTAGAGCACGAAGGTGAAGCCCCCCACGAATAGTCCGGCCAGTAAGATGATGCGAACCAGCGTTACATCGACCCGCAGGTAGTGCGCCAGCCCGGCGGCCACGCCCCCGATTTTGCCGTTGTCCACGTCGCGGTAGTACTTGCGGCCGGCCAGCGGCCCGTCGGTGAAGGGCGTGTCGTTGGGCGCCGGGGCGTCGTAGCGCTTGGGCAGGGCCATCCACATGATAATATACAGTAGCACGGCCCAGCCCCCAAACTGCAGGTTGAAATTATGGCTGCCGAAGTCGCTGATAAGTGCCGGTGTGAAGATGGCCAGGAACACCCAGGCCACGCGAATCCACAGCGGGCTCACGTTGAAATACTGCGCGATACCGGCGGCTACGCCCGCAATCTTGCGGTGCGCCATGTCGCGGTACAGACGGCGGGGCTCGGCGGGGCCGGCGTTGATAGGAGGGATGGTGCTGGCGGCCGGGCCGTTGGCGCCGAACGCGCTGGCCGTGGGGCCGGCTTCAGCCTCGGCGTAGTCTTCGTCGGCTTCCACGGCGAAGTCGCTGACACGGCCCATCTTGGCAATCATAGCCTCCACATCGGAGAGGGAAATGACCTGCTGCAACGGCGAAATGCGGGCCGAAAACAGCTCGGCAATGCGGCCTTCGATGTCGGACACAATGTCCTCGTGGCCCTGGTAGTTGGCAAAGTGCGATTTTACCTCGGCCAGGTAGCGACTAAGCACCTCGTAACCGTCTTCCTCGATGTGGAAGATGATGCCTTGCAGGTTGATGCTGATGTTCTTTTTCATGGTAAAAGGCTGAAAGAAGCCGTTTTGATGCAGGTGAGTGAGAGAGGAAAAAGAAAACGGCAGCCTTAGCTGGCCGGCGGGCCCGGCCGGCCCTTGCGGATGATGCCCACCGAGGTGGCCATTTCTTCCCAGGTATCGCGCAGCTCCTCCAGAAACTGGCGCCCATCGGCGGTGAGGGTGTAGTACTTACGGGGCGGCCCGCTGGTACTTTCCTTCCAGACGTAGTCCAGCAGGCCGGCATTTTTTAGCCGGGTGAGCAAGGGGTAGAGCGTGCCCTCCACCACTATCATGCGGGCCGAAGTCAGCTCCTCCAGCATGTCGGAGGCGTAGGCTTCGCCGCGGGCGATGATTTCCAGGATACAGAATTCAAGGATTCCCTTGCGCATCTGGACCTGGGTGTTCTCAAGTTTCATAGGCGTTATCACAAGCTAGTGGGTGAGCAACGGTACAAAGGTAAAGATGGTACTTTGTAACGCAAGGTACTGTTGTAATAAAATTGCATGAGTACTGCATGTCGGAAAATAAGTGGTTGTCAAACAGTGGAATAATTTTACCGCAGTAGCACCAGATTTTTTGGGCAACGTATCTGGTCGAGCCAGCTCGTCACCAAAATCTGCGTAAACCGTAGCAGCAGTAGCCAGGCAAACCCGCTACTACTAAGGTTCTGTTACCACCTCTACCACGTCACTGGCTTCGTTCACCCGCCGTATTCGGGTATTTGGCCTGAAATTCGCGGCTGGCACGCACTATAAAGAAGTATCTTGCGTTTCTGCTCCGAATTTCTTCCCCGCCTTATTTTCTATGTCCAAGTTTTCCGCTGCCACCCGGCGCCTTCTGCTTGCGGGCACTGCCGCTGCCCTCGCCCTGCCCGCCGCCGCCCAATCCACCAAAACGCCCAAGTACAGCAATGAATTTCTGACGCTTGGCGTGGGCGCGCGCGCCCTGGGCATGGGCAAAGTGCAAGTAGCCCTGGCCGACAACGCCACCGCCGGCTACTGGAACCCCGCCGGCCTCGTAAACCAGGCCCATAAGTACGACGGCGTACTGATGCACTCAGAGTTGTTTTCGGGCATCGTGAAAAACGACTACGGCGCATTCTCGATGCCGCTGGATGACAAAAGTGCCATCGGCATCAGCCTGGTGCGCCTGGGCATCGACGACATTGCCGATACCCGCGCCCTTATCAATGAGTACAACTACATTGATTACAGTAAAATAACGTACTTCTCGGTAGCTGATTACGCTGTGCTGCTCTCCTACGCCCGCAAAATTGGCAAGGTGGAAGGTCTCAGCGTCGGCGTCAACGGCAAGTTCATCTACCGCAACATCGGCAACTTCGCCGATGCCTACGGCTTTGGCTTTGATGCGGGCTTGCAGTACAACAGAAAAGGCTGGCGTACGGCCCTGATGGTGCGCGACATCACAACGACCTACAACTCCTGGTCCATCAACGCCGATGAGTACCAGAAAGGCCTGACCTCGTCTAACCTCAACGACCCGATTCCCAAAAACAGCACCGAAGTAACCCTGCCTACCATCGCGCTGGGCGTGGGGCGGCGCTTCGAGCTACCCAAGCAGTTCTCGGCCCTGGTAGCGGCTGATCTAGAAGTTACTACCGATGGGCAGCGCAATACGCTCGTTTCCAGCAGTAGCTTCAACGTGAACCCGCGCCTGGGCTTGGAGCTGGGCTATAAAAACCTGGTGTTTCTGCGAGGCGGTGCCGGTGATTACCAGCGCATCACCAATTTCGAGAATAAAGAAAAGATGCTGGGGCAGTATAGCCTCGGGGCGGGGCTGGCTATTAGCGGCTTGCGCGTCGATTTGGCGCTGTCGCGCCTGGCGGTGGAAAAGCTGGGCCAGTCCTCCCAAACCAACTCGTTGATTGTATCGTTGGGTTATGGCTTTAAGTAAGCCGTTTGCGTTTCAAACTATTGCATCTGACATAAAGCTCAAGGTTATGACTAAATACTACCGACAGACCGGGCTGGGCCTGGTGCTGGCTTTTCTGCTGGCGCTGGCTGGCGCCCCGGGCGCCCAGGCGCAGCAACTGGTGTATGGCAACGAGTGGATAGTGCCCGGCCAACAATATTTTAAGCTAAAGCTCACCCGCACCGGCTTATACAAAATCGATTACCAGTACCTGACAGCAGCAGGCATTACGGGCGTGGCGCCCGAAAACCTGCAGCTCTGGCGCCGCGGCCGCGAACTGGCCCGCTACGTAGGTGGCAATGCGCAGGTGCTGGACCCCACAACGTACATCGAGTTCTACGGTCAGCGCAACGATGGTGTGCTGGACCGTGACTTCTACAAGGCGCCCGGCGACCAGCCGCATCAGCTCTACAGTTACTATACTGACACGGCCAGCTATTTCATTACTTGGTCGGTAGGGGCGGCGGCGCGGCCTGGCCGTGCTATGCTCCAGCCGGTAGCCACTCCCGGCACGCCCCATCCTTACCGAATGGTGAGCGTGCTGAAGCTCTACACCGATACCTATATGGACGGTGAGCATAGTGAAAATGTAAATTTTCAGCCCTGGCTCGATAAAGGCGAGTGCTACTCAACGAATTACGTAGGGGTCATCACTTCGGCTAATTTGAGCAATACGAACTACACGCTGTACGGCGACTCGATAGTGAGAAATGTGTCGCCGACTGCCGGGCCCTTGTGGGCCGATGTGGTAGTTATAGGCAACTCCCCCACAATCAGTCTGCCGCACCGTACCGAAATAGCAGTAGTATCGCCTGGCGGCACCGCCCGGGTGCTCGATACGCTACGCTATACGGGCTACAATACCGCCCGGGGCCATTATGCCCTGCAGCACTCGGAAGTGGGCGCCAACGGCCGGGTAGGTATTCGGTTCCGCGTCGTCGACCCCAGCACTACTGCGCTGCCGTACGACCGGTTTCGCATTGGATATTTCCGGGTGACGCTGCCGCAGGCCAACCGCTGGTACTCCAATAAACGCCACATTCTGTTTCGTAACGACTCGCTGCTGGCCGGGCCGGCTACTTACGAAGTCGATTCCCTGCCGGCCTCAGTCAACGGCTACGATATTACCGACCCTTACAACGTGCAGCGCATTGTGGGGCAGCAAGGTAGCACTGCCATGCGCCGGGTGTTTGTGTTTCCGAGCGCCACCGGCCCCCAGAGCCGGCTGCTGATGCTGACCGGCGACCGGCCCTACACGCCTCTGCCGGCTCAACGGGTCACGTTCCGTTCCTTCGACCCCACTCAGCCCAACTACGTCATCGTTACCAGCCGCCTGCTACAGGCGCCCGCCGGCAGTGTGCCCAATGCGGCCCAGGCCTATGCCGATTACCGGGCCTCGGCCGCCGGTGGGGGTTACAACGTGCTGATGGTAAATAGTGAAGACTTGTACGACCAGTTCCACTACGGCGAAAAGTCGGCACTGGCCCTACGACGTTTTGCCAGGCTTATTATCGATAATGCGGCGGGGCAGAAGAAAAATCTGCTGTTGCTGGGCAACGGGGTGTACTATGTGGGGCCAATCAGGCCTTCGAATCCCGTCAACGACCGGGAAGTTATTTACTTCCGCAATGCAACACCCGCCCGCACGCATTCGCGCGACTTTGTGCCCGTGAGTGGCCGGGCTACTTCGGATGCCTTCTTCTCGGCCGACTGGCAGAACGGCGACTACGTGCCTAAGCTGACGACCGGGCGGGTGCCAGCCACCTCGCCCCAGGAAATTATCAATTACCTCGAAAAAGTCCGGACGCATGACGCGCTGGGGATGGAGCCCTGGCGCAAAAATGCCCTTAACCTGCTGGCTGGTAAAAATGCCGCCGAATTTGGGGAGTTCAGTGAGTATACTGATACCACCCGCAAGCACATCGAGCGGCCCTTGTGGGGCGGCACGGTGGTCAATACCTACGCCCGGACCTCAACGCTGCCGGTGAGCGTAAAAATTGACCGCGAGCTAAATGCCGGGCTTTCGCTGATAAACTACTTCGGCCACGGGTCCAATAACACCCTGGGCCTGGACATTGGTACGCCCGACGTGGCCACCAACAACTACGCTAACGCCGGACGTTATCCGATAATGCTCATCAATGGCTGCGCCAGTACGTTCGTGGCAGCCGGGCTCGATAGCAACGACCCCAACGTGCGCTCGTTTGCGGAGCTGTGGCTGCTGGCGCCCAACAAGGGCTCAATCGGGCTGTTGGGCCAGTCTGGTTTTGGCTATTCGCGTCCGCTGGCTACTGCTAACAGTACCATGCTGTCGCTGCTGCTCAACAACCCCGCCTGGTATGGCAAGCCGGTGCCCGAAGTGTATGCCGAAGCCGTCCGCCGCCTGACCCCCGTGCTGCCCGGCCAGATTAACGCGCCCATCGCGGCCGAGCAGCTCATGAGTACCATGTGGCTGGGCGACCCCGTCCTGCGCCTGTACTCCCCGGAGCGGCCCGACTACCAGACAAGCTCAGCGGGCCTGGCCCTGACCAGCACCGATGGCCAGTCGATAACCGCGTCTTCCAAAACCTTTGCCCTCACCATTGCAGTGCAAAACCCGGGCAAAATCACCTACGACACCCTGCAGATTCGCGTGCGGCGGGAGTTCGACCCGAGCTCCGGGCAGGCTTCGCGTGATACGGTGTTTAAATTCCACCAAAGCTGGCATCGCGATACCGTATACACGGCAGTGCTACACAACCTGGCCGGCATGAACGTGTTTGGCAACAATACCTTCCAGGTTGATATTGACCCGCTGAACCTGATTCCGGAGCTGGACGAAAACAACAACTCCGGCCGCCTCAGCTTTTCGTTCCTGAAAGCCGGCGTGACGGCCCTCACGCCGCGCGAGTTTGCCATTATCGGCAACAACCACCCGCATCTGGTGGCACAAAACAACAACCCCGGTGGTAGCCAGCGCGGCTATAACTTTGAGGTCGATACAACTGCCGCTTTCAACAGCCCGCTGACGCTACGCCAGACGGCTACCATCACGGCGGGCCTCACGCCCGACTGGCAGCCCGCCCGGCCCCTGGTGGCTGGCCGCGACAGCGCCGTGTGGTACTGGCGCGTCCGCTTCCAGAACCCGGCCGGCGACGAAGACACGGCCTGGACGATGAGTTCGTTCCGCATCATCGATGGGAATGGCGGCGGCTGGTCGCAGAGCCACTACGCGCAGCTGAAGCGCGACCAGCGCGAAAACCTGGAGCTGACGGCTCCCACCGGCCGCTGGCACTTCGTGGACGAGCGGCAGGCCCTGAAGCTGCGCACCAAAGGTGGCGGCGCGCCCCGTTCGGCCGCGACGTTCTCGTCGGTGGCGGGGGCTGGTATTGCCGTGGCGGGCGCCGCCCTGCCCTACGTGGGCGACTGCGCCGTGGCCGCGCCCAACCTGCTGGTGGTAGTGTATGACCAACATACTTTGAAGAAGAAGGTGCTGGGCCAGGCCACTGCCCTCACCTGCGGCTTGCCGCAGCTCTACATGTTTGCTACCAACCCGACGACGGCGGCCGACACGCTCAACAACATCAACAACAGCCCGGCGCGGCAGGCCGACCTACAGGCCCTGCTCAGCCTGGTAGATAATGGCGACTACGTGGCCCTCATCAGCAGCAACCGCGTGCGCTGGGCCGACCCGGCGCTGGCCGGCGTGAAATCGACCCTGAGCTCGCTGCTGGGCTCGACGCTGGTGAACCAGCTGCGCAACGGCGACCCGCTGGCCCTGCTGGCCCGCAAGGGCAGCACCGGCGGCCGGATAGTGCATGAGCTGGGCCCCGACCTCACCAGCGCCACCCCCCGCGCCGACCAGATTATCGAGCTGAACGATACCTTGAGCACGCCCAGCACCCGCGGTAAGATTACCTCCACCCGCATCGGCCCGGCCCAGGACTGGCAGACCCTGCACCACTGGATTGTGAAGGAGTCGACGACCAGCAGCTACCAGCTGCGGGTAATCGGCATCGATACCCTGGGCCGCTCGACGGTACTGCAAACCAACGTGCCCTCGTCGCGCTTTGCGCTGGGCAGTACGATTCCGGCCAAGACCTATCCCTACCTGCAGCTGGAGCTGGAAATGCAGGACTCCACCAACCGCATGGCGCCGCAGCTTAAAGAGTGGTTTATCACCTACCGGGGCGTGCCCGAGGGCGTGGTGCGCCGCGACTTGGTGGCGGCTACCAACTACGATGCGGCCCGGCTGGCTATTATGGCGGCCGACAGCGGCTACATCCGTTTCCCGGTAGCCTTTGAGAACGTGACGCCGCTGGATTTTGCCCCCGGGCTGAAAGCGAAAGTGGACGTGCGCGATGCCAGCGGCCGCGGCAGCACGGTGGTGGTAACCATTCCGGGGCAGCTCAAGGGCGACGCGACTACCACTTTCACCGTGAAGGTGCCCATGATTGGGCACTTCGGCACCTTTAATACCCGCGTGACGGTGAACCCGCAGCCGAAGCCACAGCCCGAGCTGTACTACTTCAACAACGAGCTGACGCTGGATACCTTCACGGTGATTGACCACAACCTGCCGCCCACGCTCGACGTGGCCTTCGACGGGCGCCGCATTATGAGTGGCGAGCTGGTGTCGCCGCGCCCGGTTATCAGCATTCAGATGAACGATGAGGACCGGCTGCGCCACATCAACGATGTGTCGTATTTCACGGTGACCTTGCAGCGCGACGGCCAGCCCGCCACCATTGTGGACCTGCGGTCGGCGGCGGTGCGCTTCACCACCGATACCACCAAGGGCAGCGTGGCTAAGCTGGAATACCAGCCCGGCCTGAGCACCCCGATGCTCGACGGCGTGTACACCCTGCGCGTGCAGGGGCGCGACCCCAGCAATGCGGCCGCCGGCATTAGTGGCAATGGCGATGCTCAGGACTACGAGGTGAAGTTTGAAGTCGTGAATGCTTCCACCATCACCAATGTGTTCCCGTACCCGAACCCGGTGACCAGCAAAGCCAAATTTGTGTTCACGGTGACGGGGCAGGAGTTGCCGCGCAACATGAAAATCCAGATTATGACCATCGCGGGCCGCGTGGTGCGCGAGATTTTCATGAGCGAGCTGGGCCCGCTGCACATCGGCAACAACATCACCGAATACGCCTGGGACGGCACCGACGAGTACGGCGACCGGCTGGCCAACGGCACCTACCTCTACCGCGTGAGCCTCGACGACCCGCAGGCGCAGTTCAGCCAGCGCCGCACGGCGGCCGATAAGGCGTTTAAGAACGACTGGGGCAAGCTGGTGCTGATGCGCTAGCAAGCATCGACCTACGTGACGAAAAAGCCCGTCCTGCACGCAGCAGGACGGGTTTTTTTCATTGCCTTGCTACCGCCGCACCAGCTTCACAAAGCTGTACGCATAGTCGTGCCGCTCGTCGGCCTCGTGGCGCTCGCGGGTTTCCTCGCGCCACTCGGTGGGGGAGAGGGGTGGGAAGGAGGCGTCGCCCTCGAAGGCGTGGTGTACTTCGGTGAGGTACACGACGTCGGCGGCGGGCAGGGCTTCGCGGTAGATTTCGCCGCCGCCGATGACGCACACTACTTCCGCGTCCAGCTCGGCGGCGCGGGCCAGGGCGGCCCGCACCGAGGGCTGGGTTTCGCAGCCGGGGGCGGCCCAGTCGGGCTGGCGCGTCACTACCAGGTTGGGGCGGCCGGGCAGGGCGCGGCCGATGCTGTCGTAGGTGCGGCGGCCCATCACCACGGGGTGGCCCAGGGTGAGTGCTTTGAAGTGCTGGAGGTCGTTGGGCAGGCGCCAGGGCAGCTGGCCCTGCCGACCGATGATACCGTTGTCGGCCACGGCAACTACGAGTGCAACCATGTTTTTTAATTAATAATTAGTAATTGATAATTAATTACGCGGAGAGCTTGAAGCCGCGCAGAAATTCCTCCACGCCCATGCGTTTTTTGCCTTCGGCCTGCACATCCAGCAGGTCGAGCCAGCCGCTGGGGGTGGCTACGCGCAGGTGCTTTTTGCCGTCGGAGTGCCAGGTGCCGGGCTCGGTGGGGGCTTCGTCGAAGGGCAGCGCGGCGGCGCGGAATACTTTGAGTGTGCGGCCGTCGGGCAGGGTGGCGAAGGCCGTGGGCATCGGCGCCAGGCCGCGCACGAGGTTCACCAGCGCGGCGGCGGGCTGCTGGAAGTCGAGCCGGCCGGTTTCCTTGGTGAGCTTGGGAGCGGGGCGCAGGTCGGGGGTATTGGGCTGGGGGGTGCTGGGGGCAGTGCCGGCCGCAATGGCCTCCACCGAGCGGCGGGCCAGGGCGGCCCCGGCCACTTTCAGCTTGTCATAGAGGCTGCCGAAGTCGTCGGCGGGCGCGATGGCAATTTTATCCTGCAGAATGAGGTCGCCGGTGTCGATTTCGTGGCGCAGGAAGAAGCTACTGACCCCCGTTTCGGTATCGCCGTGGATGAGGGCCCAGTTGATGGGCGCCGCGCCGCGGTACTGCGGCAGCAGCGAGGCGTGGATGTTGATGGAGCCCAGCCGGGGCATGTTCCACACGGCCTCGGGCAGCATGCGGAAGGCCACCACCACCTGCAAATCGGCGGCGTAGGATTTCAGCTCCGCCTGAAAGTCGGGTGACTTCAGGTTGGTAGGCTGCAGGATGGGCAGCCCCGCCGCCTCGGCCGCCACCTTCACCGCCGAGGCCTGGAGCTGCCGCCCCCGGCCCGCCGGCCGGTCGGGCGCCGTGACGACGGCCACCACCTGCCCGCCCGGCCAGGCCAGCAGGCTTTCGAGGGTGGACACGGCAAAATCGGGGGTGCCCATAAAAATCAGGCGCAGCGGAGCGTTATTCATGGGGCAAAGAAAACGCCGCCCGGCCGAACCGGGGGGGCAGCGGACTTCCCACCTGCCTCGGAATTGCAATTCCAAGGCAGGTGGGAATCCCTCCGAATGCAGAATTGCAATTCCGTGCAAGGTGGGAATCCCTCCGAATACGGAATTGCAATTCCAAGGCAGGTGGGAATCCCACCCTGCACGGAATCGCAATTCCGTGCAGGGTGGGATTCCCTATTGTTCCGGATAGAGCAGATACTTCTTCCGCAACTCCTTAAACTTCCCCAATCCCGGCTCCCAGGAGGCGCGGATTTCAGCCTCCGTTTTGCCGGCGATGACTTGCTGGCGCAGGGTGGCCGTGCCGGTCAGCTGTTCGAAGTACTTGCTGAAGAAGTTGGCCTTGTCGGTACTTTGCTGGTAGAAGTCGATAAGATATTGCAGCGTGAAGCCTTGGGGCTCGTCGGCCCTGGGCTGGTGCAGGTTGCGGCCGTAGCAGAGCTGGCCATTGAGCGGCGGAGTGGGCGAGCCCGCGTTGGGGCGCGGGGTGAAGGCGTAGGGGCGGGTACGGTCGTGGGGCTGGGTAGGCGCGCCGATGACCTCGAAGGGCAACTCGGTGCCGCGCCCCACGCTCACGTTGGTGCCCTCCAGCAGGCAGATGCTGGGATAGAGGGCCACGGCGCGGGCGGTGGGCAGGTTGGGGGAGGGGCGCACCGGCAAGGCGTAGGGCAGGGCGTGGGTGTAGCCCTTCGCCAGCGGCACCACCGTCAGGCGGCACTGCTTGCCGCCGGCCAGCCACTTTTCGCCGTTCAGCATGTTGGCCAGCTCGCCCACCGTGAG
>Ga0247804_10000340_pt1 | contig 21476 bp, 13 predicted proteins | sample UWRJL029104C1_FD_181142 | JGI IMG/M metagenome (GOLD analysis project Ga0247804, IMG submission 181142) | Plant litter microbial communities from Arlington Agricultural Research Station in Wisconsin, United States - UWRJ-L029-104C-1 | ecosystem: Environmental > Terrestrial > Plant litter >...
CCGTTTCAAGACCTGCCCCCGCCGTTTCTAGACCTCTCCCCGCCGGCGGGGAGAGGTCTAGAAACGGCGGGGAGACCCTTAGAAGTGGCGGGAAGAGGCTGCGAAACGGCGGGCAGACCCTGCGAAACGGCGGGGAGAGGTGTAGAAGTGGCGGGCAGACCTTGCGAAACGGCGCGGACACCCTGCGAAACGGCGGAAGCCACTGGTGATGTAGCGCGAAGCTCCAGCCTAAATGTCCTTGTCGTCCAAATCCCCCAGCTCTACCGGGGCCATCTTCTGGTCGTAGGGGATGGTGTCGCGCTGGCCGCCGTAGTACTTCGAGCAATCGATTTCGATGGTGAGCGGCGCGGTGGGCTTGGGGAAGGGCGCGGTGCTGATGCCGATGCTCTTATCCTTATACACTTTCTGCATGAAGAGGCCGTAGAGCGGCAGCGCCAGGCGGGCGCCCTGGCCGTAGGCGCCGGTGCGGAAGTGAATGCTGCGGTCTTCGCCGCCAATCCACATGCCGCACACCAGGTCGGGGGTGATGCCCATAAACCAGGCGTCGGAGTAGTTGGAGGTGGTGCCGGTTTTGGCGCCGATTTCGTAGGGGAACTTGAAGCCGGTGTGCAGGATGGTGCTGGTGCCGCCGCGCTCGGTGGTGCTGGCTTGCAGCATATAGGTCATGAGGTAAGCGGTTTCCTCGCTCAGCACTTCCTTGGTTTGGGGCACGAATTCGCGGAGGACGTTGCTGTTCTTATCCTCGATGCGGGTGACCATGACGGGGGAGGTCCAGACGCCCTTGTTGACGAACGTGGCGTAGGCCGAGCACATCTCGTAGATGCTGCAATCGGAAGCCCCGAAGCCCATCGACGGCACCGGGTCGATGGGCGAAGTGATGCCGAGACGCTTGGCGTAGCCGGCGATGGTTTCGGGGGTCAGCTTCATCACCAGCCAGGCCGTGATGGAGTTCATGGAGCGGGCCAGGGCCTGGCGCAGGGTGAAGGTGCGGCCCGAGAAGCCGCCCTCGAAGTTCTGGGGCGTGTAGGGCGCGCGGCCCGCCACGCCGGGGAAGGTGGTGGCCACGTCGGGGCGCGGGAAGCAGGGCGAGTAGCCCTGGTCGATGGCAGCCGTGTACACGATGGGCTTGAACGTGGAGCCCGGCTGGCGCTTGCCCTGGCGGACGTGGTCGAACTTGAAGAACTTGTAGTTGGGGCCGCCCACCCAGGCCTTAATCTGGCCGTTGAGCGGGTTGAGGGCCATGAAGCCGGCCCGCAGATAGCGCTTGTAGTACTCCAGCGAGTCCATCGGCGACATCAGCATCTCCTTCTCGCCCTGCCAGGTAAACACCGGCATGCGGTACTTCTTGCGCAGATAGTAGTTCACCGAGTCCATGTTGCCGTCGTACTGATTCACGAGCGACTTGTAGCGCTGGGTGCGCTTCATAGCCGTGTTCAGGAAGCCGGGGATGACTTTGCCCTTCTCGTCGCGCCAGGGCAGCTGGCCCTTCCAGTGGGCCGAAAACCACTTCTGCTGCAAGGCCAGGTGCTCGGCCACGGCCTGCTCGGCGTACTTCTGCATCCGCGAGTCGATGGTGGTGTAGATTTTCAGGCCGTCGGAGTAGAGGTCATGGTCGGTTTCCTTGGCCCAGCCCAGCAGGGTCTTGGCCAGCTCGGTGCGGAAGTAGGGGGCCAGGCCCTTGGTCTGGTTTTCGACGTTGTAGTGCAGCGCGATGGGCTTGGCGGTATCGGCGGCCAGCTCGGCGGCCGTCACGTAGCCGTACTTGTTCATCTGGCGCAGCACCCAGTTGCGGCGGCGGCGCGAGCGCTGCGGGTGCGCCACCGGGCTGAAGCGCGAGGGCGCGTTCACGATACCCACCAGCAGCGCGGCCTCGGGCGTGGTGAGGTCTTTGGGCTTCTTGTTGAAGAAGGTGTGCGCGGCCGTGTTCACGCCGAAGGCATTGGAGCCGTAGTCCACGGTGTTGAAGTACATGCGGATGATTTCGCGCTTCGTGTAGTTGCGCTCCAGCCGAATGGCCAGAATCCACTCCTTGGTTTTGGTGATGAGCAGGCCGAGCTTGCCCTCGCCGTTCAGGGCGCCGTCGTTGAGGTTGCTGCTTTCGCCGGGCCGGGTTTTGAAGAGCACCTTGGCCACCTGCTGGGTGAGTGTGGAGCCGCCGCCGCTGCGTCCCAGCCCCGCCACGGCCCGCATGATGGACTTGAAATCGACGCCCGAGTGCTCCTCGAAGCGCACATCCTCGGTGGCGATGAGGGCGTCGATAAGGTTTTGGGGCAGGTCTTTGAAGTCGGCCGGGGTCCGGTTTTCGCGGAAGTATTTGCCCAGCAGCACGCCGTCGGCCGAGTACACTTCGGAGGCCAGTTCGCTGCGCGGGTTTTCGAGCGTCTTCAGGTTCGGCATCTTGCCGAAGAGGTTCATGAAGTTGACGCTCACCGCCAGCACGTACAGCAGCAGCGTCACCGACCCCAGGCCAAACAGCACCCACATGGTGCGCACAAACGCCGTGAACCGCCCCGGCCGCTGGGGCTTATACACGATTTTGGAGCGCGGAGGAACGGGAGCAGACATAAACAGCGAATTCAGAAATAATTGACAAAGGTAAGGTGCAGAAGGAAGCAAACAGAACGTCATCCTGAGCGTAGCGAAAGGACCTCGCCCGCTTCGCTGTGGTAGTAACTTTTGATTACTGCCGCATGAGGCACGGGCGAGGTCCTTTCGCTACGCTCAGGATGACGTTCTATTTTTTTACTTATACACCTTCTGGTAAAATGCCTGGTACCCGGTCAAATCACCGCTGGCCTGGAGCAGCGCCAGGTTCTCCAGGCTGATAACCACCGTCTGGTAGCCCTGCCCGCGCAGCCGCGCCAGCGGCGACTGCGGCCCGCGCAGCTTGGTGGCGTAGCCCTGCGCCACCTTCGAGCCGGTGAGCGGGCGGATGATGAGCAGGTCGCTGTCGGCGCCGAGGGCCTGGGGCTGCACCTGCAGGTTGCTGGCTTTGAAAAAGCGGCCATTGTAAGTGCCCAGCTGCGTAGCCAAATCGGCAGCGGCTGGCGTGGCCTTCGGGAACACCAGCACCACGGCGTGCGCGGCGCTAAGCTGGGTGGTGTAAGCGGTAGCGGGTGCGGTAGGAGTGGAGGAAGCGGTGGTGGCGCCCGTCAGCGGGGCCGAGGCCGTACCGGTTGGCTCGGAGGCCGGAGTGGTGCCGGTCGGCACCGGAGCGGGAGCCGGTGAGCCCGGCTGCAAAGCATTGGCCGGCGCCGGGGCGGGAGCCGGCATCTGGGCGGAAGCGGGCATCGGGCCCGCCGAGCCCATCGGGGTCAGCGACTGCGGGGCGGCATCCTTGCCGGCTTCCACCGGTTTGGGCGCTTCCGGCGCCGGGGTAGGCGTGGGCGCCGGCGCCGGCGGGATGGCCTGGTACGGCGACTCATCCGCGCCGTACAGAATCCGCATGCGGTTATCCACCTCGCCGGGGCGGAACATCGAAATCATCGGCTTCTCCGTCGAGGCCAGCGCGCCGGTGATTTTGCCCGCTTCCTGGTTTTTGTAGGTGGCGGCCAGGGCCATTGCCTGCGGCGCCAGTGGGCTCTTGGGGTAGTCTTTGTAGAACTGCTCCACCGAAGCCTTGGCCGTCATCGGCGGCTGGGTGCGGATGACGAGCAGCGTTTTCAGGTACGCCACGCGGTCCTGCTGGTCGTGCTTGGGGTAGTCCTGCTCGGTTTGGGCCAGCAGGGCTTTGGCTTTGGTGAAATTCTGCTCCTTGTACAGCTCAAAGGCGGCGTCGAGCCGGGCGGCTACGGCCTTGGCCAGGGCCCGCTCGTGCTCGCGGTACAGCGGGTCGGCGATGAGCTTGGCGTACACCGTTTCGGGGAATTCGCGTTGCAGAGCGGCCGCGTATTCGGCCATTTTGGCGGCGTCGGGCTTGTCTTTGTAGTAGAGGTAGAGCAGGTAATAAGCCTCCGGCGCGTTTTTGCCGCGCACGTAGCGACGCACCTGCTTCTCGTAGGTTTCGATGCCTTTCTCCTGCTCCTTCAGCTGCTCCTTGTAGATGGTGCCCAGCGCGTACATGGCCGCTTCCACCTGCGTGTCGGAGGTTTTGAGCAGGTCGGGGGTGTTCGGAATGTCCTTGCGGTACTGCGTCACCAGCGCCTTGCGCTCGGCCTCGGGGTCCACGGTTTTGGCTTTGGTCGAGTCGTTGGCGCCGCCGGCCGTCACCGAGTTCTGGTCGTTGCCGGTGGTGGTGAGCGGGGCGCCGCCACCCTGCTGGGTGTTGGGCGAATTATTGCTCTGGCGGTTGTTCCGCCAGTTGTCGGCCAGCTTGCGGTCACCCCATTTCTTGATGAAGTCGGCCCGGGCGGTGCCCAGCGCCGAGGGGTTATCGAAATACCACTTGGCCCCGGTCGTGGCCAGCGGGTCAAACTGGTCCAGGTCCACGTTGCTCGTGCGATTAGCCGGCAATGAGTTCGGCCCGTTGTTGGCCTGCCGGGCCGCAAACTCGGCCGCGTCGGCTTTCTGCTTTTCCTGCTTAGCCTTCTTCTCGGCCTCGGCTTTCTTGCGGGCTATTTCCTCGGTGGCGTAGGTGTTGAGCTTCACATCCAGCTCGTCCGGCGACAGCCTGGCCAGCGCCTGCAAACTGTCCTGCGTCTCGATGATGGTGTACTGCTTGGCAAAATCCTTCAGAATGCCTGCTCGCTCCTTGATGGCGTCGTAGTTCGGCATCTCTTTAGCCATTTTCTGCACCGTGCTGTCGTAGTAGGCGGCGGCGAGGCGGTATTTCTGCAGGTTCTCGTAGTAGATGCGGCCGGCCAGCAGGTAAGTATAGCCCTTCTGCGTCTTGCTCGGCGATTCCACTTTGGCCGCCTGGCCCAGCAGCTTCAGCGCCTCGCCGTATTTCTGCTCCCGGTAGTTGAGCCGCGCCATCTCGTAGTAGATTTTATCGCGGTACTCCTTGTTTTTGATATCCTTGAGCAGCGCGGCAAAATATTTGTCCAGCCGCGCCCGGTCCTGCACATTCAAATCCGACACCTGCCCGAGCATCAGCTTGCTCTGAAAATCCAGCTCGTACGGCGGGTTGCGCGCCAGGATGAGGTTGAGCTGCTCGTAGGCCTTCTTATTCTCGCCCTTCTCCTGGTACAGCTGCGCCAGAATGAAGCGCGTGCGCGACCGCTCGTTCTTCAATTCAATCAGCGGAATGGCCCGCTCCAGGTTCGGAATGGCCTTCTCCGGCTCGCCGGTGCGAATGAAAAAATCGGCCCGCGTCAGGAACAACTCGCGGGCGTTGCGCTCCAGGCCTTCCTCCTTGTCCAGCAGGTTCGAGACGGACTTCGCATTCTCAAACTCCTTCAGCGCCACGAAAGTCCGCATCAAGCCAATCAGCGATTCGTGCTTGGCGTTCGGGTCTTTGCTGGTCGAATTGACGTACTTAAACGTCACGGCCGCGTCGCCAAACTGCATCTGGTAGTAGCGCGACCAGCCCACCAGCAGGTAGGCGTCGTCGGTCCAGTCGGAGCCCGGGCGGTGCTGAATGGGCAGCGAGGCCTTTTTAATAATATCGATGAGGTCGGTACGGTTGGCGCGCACCGCCGCGCTGTCGAGCACCGGAAACAGCGGCAGGGTCTGGTTATAGTCGTCGGTGCGGGTGGCGTAGAGCTTGGTTTCCACGCCCCGCAGCTTCTCGCGGGCCAGGAAGTAGCCGTTGTCGCGCGCCGCCACGTTGTTGAAGGAGTGCGCCACCAGGTTTTTGTCCGACGCGCAGCCGGTGAGCAGCCAGCCCAGGCCCGCCACCACTGCCAGCAGCGCCGGCCAACGAAAATTCAACGAAGACTGAGTCAAAATCAAAAGCGGTAATAACCGTACAGTAGCCCGCAAACGCCCGGAAGGCCCCGAAATGTTCGCCAACTCCGACACTTAACGGAGCCTGAACGGTAAAATTACGTTTTTCCGGACGATGCGCGGCCCAAGTTCCTGCCGTAGCTTTGTTGTCCCATTTCGAAAAACGATTGAATGGCCGCCGCTCCCGACTCTCCGCCCCCCGGCTCCGACCGGCTTCGCGCCTTTGCGAAGTATTCGGGCATCGCCTTTCAGATGCTGGCCATCATCGGCCTCAGCACCTGGCTGGGCCTCTGGCTCGACGGCCATTACCACACCAAAACCCCGTGGTTTACCATCGGGCTGATGCTCCTCGGCGTGTTCGCCGCCCTCTACCAAACCATCCGCTCGCTCACCAAAGAATCGTAATGGGGAAATTTTTTACCCAGTTTGCCGCCTGCTTCCTTGCCCTGGCCGCTATCCTGGCGGGCCTGCAGGCCGCGTTCGGGCCGGCCGTGGCGCATCCGCTGGCGTTTTACATTCTGGGCTACCTGGCCGCCATCACCTTCGTCACTTATTGGGTTACGGCCAAACTTGTCATTGCCTCGCCCGACAATTTTATGCTGGCCTATTTCGGCAGTATGGTATTTCGTCTATTGCTGTCGCTGGTGCTCGTGCTGGTGCATTTTTACCGCGGCGGGGCCAACGAAGGATACGGCACCTGGACCTTCCTCGGGGCCTTCTTCAGCTTGTACTTTCTGAGTGCTGGTTTTGAAATTTGGGCTATTTTTACTAACTTGCGGCCGTTTTCAAAAAAGCAAGTAACGGAAAAATAGCTACTTATCCGTTGTTTAGGGACTTAATTAACTTTTGATGAAGCGTTTACTAGCGGTCCTATTCTGTATTCTGACTTTGCCCGTTTTTGCGAACGAGCACGCCGGCGCACCCCAAAAAGAGGAGGCATTCAACCCCGGCGAAATGATTTTGCACCACATCGGCGATTCGCACGAGTGGCACTGGTTTAGCACCGACAACGGGCATTTTACCTCCTACCTGCCCATCATCGCCTACCGCCCCGGCAAAGGCGTTTCAACCTTCTCCAGCGAGAAACTCGCCCCCAAGCATGGCGAAGAAGAAGGTCAGGAGTACGACGGCCTCAAGCTGCACCACGAAAAGCTGGTAACCACCGACGGCAGCCCGGTTTACGACTTCTCCATCACTAAAAACGTAGCCGCCCTGCTCGGTAGCAGCATCCTGTTGCTGGTAGTGTTCAGCCTGGTAGCCAAAGGCTACAAGACGAATCACGGCCGCGCTCCCAAAGGTATCCAGTCGTTTTTCGAAGTGCTCATCGTCTTCATTCGCGACGAAGTAGCCAAGAAGTCTATCGGTCCGAAGTACGAGCGCTACATGCCGTATCTGCTCACGGTGTTCTTCTTCATCTGGTTCAATAACCTGCTGGGCCTCACGCCCGGCGCGGCCAACCTGACCGGCAACATCGCCATCACGCTCACCATGGCGGTGCTTACGCTCATCATCACGCTGGCTAGTTCCAACAAGAACTACTGGGCCCACATCTTCAAAACGCCCGGCGTGCCGGTGGCCCTGCTGCCCATCATGATTCCGGTCGAACTGATTGGCGTAGTGGTGAAACCGTTTTCGCTCATGATTCGTCTGTTCGCTAACATCACCGCTGGCCACATCGTTATTCTGAGCTTCATCAGCCTCATCTTCATCTTCAAGAGCGCGGCCGTGGCGCCCATCTCGCTGGCCTTCGGCTTGTTCATCAACGTGCTGGAACTGCTGGTGTCAATTCTGCAGGCCTATATCTTCACCCTGCTCACCGCCATGTACATTGGTGGCGCAGTAGAGGAGCACCACGATGCCGACTACCAGATGGGCGGCGGCGACGGCGCCGACGTAGCGCACGCTCCGCACCACTAATCCTCCCGAGTTTCTGATTCTTGGCTAGCGCATTGCCGGCCTCCCTTTTCGTTTTTTTCTTTTTCCCATCTTTTCTTTTTTTTATGCTTCTCTCTTTGTTGTTGCAGGTTGTGAATGCTGCTGGTCTGGCCGTAATGGGCGCCGGCATTGGTGCTGGTCTGGTGGCGTTGGGCGTTGGTCTGGGCATTGGCCGCATCGGTGGTAGCGCCATGGAGGCTATCGGCCGTCAGCCGGAAGCTTCCGGCAAAATCCAAACCGCCATGCTGATTGTAGCCGCTCTCATCGAGGGTCTGGGCCTGTTCGCCGTGGTAGTTTGCTTGCTGATTTCCTTCAAGCTGCAAGGGTAAGAAGCGTTTGGAATCGGGCAGCCCGTTGCGCGTCGCTTCGGCGTGTGGCGCGGCGGGCTGCTTTTCTTTTCTGATTGTCAGGCTTACTGACAGTCTCCAACCGACAATTACTACCCAACCATGCAACTCATAACCCCCGAGTTAGGCCTGATTTTCTGGCAACTGGTTATCTTCCTGCTGGTGCTGCTTCTGCTGGCGAAATTCGCCTGGAAGCCGATTCTGCTTTCGCTCAAAGAGCGGGAAGACAGCATCGACAGCGCCCTGCGCATGGCCGACGAGGCTAAGCTCGAAATGCAGGCCCTGAAAGCCGGCAACGAGAAGCTCCTCGCCGACGCCCGCCGCGAGCGCGACCAGATGATGAAGGAAGCCAGCACCATGGCCGAGAAACTCATCGAAACTGCCAAAACGCGCGCCACCGAAGAAGGTGGCCGCATGATTACCCAGGCCCGCGAAGCCATCCAGAACGAGAAAAACGCTGCCTTGGCCGAAGTGAAAAACACGGCCGCCCAGCTCTCGCTCGACATTGCCGAGCGCATCCTGCGCCGCGAGCTCAGCGACCCCGCCGCCCAAAAGCAGCTGGTCGATTCGTATTTGAAAGACGTAAAGCTGAACTAACTGTCGTGCTGACGAAGGAAGCACCTTTTCACGGCTGCTTTCGCCAGAGTTACTAACCCCGACGAAGCAAGCGTGAAAAGATGCTTCCTTCGTCAGCATGACAATTACCCAAAACTATGGCTGACCAACGAGTAGCGGCCCGCTACGCCAAGTCGCTCCTCGACCTAGGCCGGGAGCAGGGCGTGCTGGCTGAAGTAAAGCAGGACATGGATTTGCTGGCGACCACAATAGCCGGCAGCCGCGACCTGCGCCTGTTGCTGCGCAACCCGATTGTGAAGCACGATAAAAAGCAGGCCATCCTGGAGGCGGTGTTCAAGGGCAAAGTGTCGGACATGACGCTACGCTTCTTCCTCATCATGACCCAGAAAAACCGCGAAAGCGTGCTGGAGTTCGTGGCTCCCGAGTTCCTGATTCAGTACAACCTGCTGCAAGGAATTCAGAAAGCTGAAGTGACTTCCGCCGCGCCCCTCACTCCCGAGCTGCGCACCCGCATGGAAGCGCTGGTGAAGGAGCGGAGCGGCCTGGAGCACGTGACGCTGACCGAGAAAGTTGACCCGGACCTCATCGGCGGCTTCGTGCTGCGGGTGGGCGACCAGCAAATCGACGACTCGGTTCGCACCGGCCTGCGCAAGCTGCGCACGTCGCTGCAAGACAAAACATTTCAAAATCAACTGGGATAAGGTGAACTGGGTGATTCGAGGTGAGGAGGTAACTGTTGAGTAGCTTGACGCGCTTACATCAGATTCCCCACCCAATTACCTCCTCACCCAAGCCTCCTCATCACTTTTATTCCTCATCAAAATGGCAGAAGTACGTCCGGACGAAGTTTCCGCAATCCTGCGGCAGCAACTGTCCAATTTTAAGTCGGAAGCCGAGCTGGAAGAAGTCGGCACCGTGTTGCAAGTCGGCGACGGCGTGGCCCGCATCTACGGGCTGGGCAAGGCCCAGGCCGGCGAGCTGATTGAGTTTGAAAACGGGCTGCAAGCTCTGGTACTGAACCTGGAAGAAGACAACGTAGGCGCCGTAATGCTCGGCGACTACAGCGGCATCCAGGAAGGCGCCACGGTGAAGCGCACCAATAAAATTGCCTCCATCAAGGTGGGTGAAGGCATCGTGGGCCGCGTGGTGAACACGCTGGGCCTGCCCATCGACGGCCGTGGCCCTATTGCCGGCGACGTGTACGAGATGCCGCTGGAGCGCAAGGCGCCCGGCGTAATCTACCGCCAGCCGGTGACCGAGCCGATGCAAACGGGCATCAAGTCGATTGACGCCATGATTCCGATTGGCCGGGGCCAGCGCGAGCTGATTATCGGTGACCGCCAGACCGGCAAGTCGGCCGTGGCCATCGATACTATCCTGAACCAGCGCGAGTTCTTCGAGCGTGGCGAGCCCGTGTTCTGTATCTACGTGGCCATTGGGCAGAAAGCCTCGACGGTAGCGCAGGTGGTGAACTCGCTGCAGCGCGGCGGCGCCATGGACTACACCGTGGTGGTGTCGGCTTCGGCCTCGGACCCCGCCCCGATGCAGTTCTACGCGCCCTTCACCGGCGCCGCCATCGGCGAGTACTTCCGCGACACGGGCCGCCCGGCCCTCGTGGTGTACGATGACTTGTCGAAGCAGGCCGTGGCGTACCGCGAGGTGTCGCTGCTGCTCCGTCGTCCCCCGGGCCGCGAGGCTTACCCTGGCGACGTGTTCTATCTGCACAGCCGCCTGCTGGAGCGCGCCGCTAAAATCAATGCCTCGGACTCCATCGCCCGCGACATGAACGACCTGCCCGACAGCATCAAGCACCTGGTGAAAGGTGGCGGTTCGCTCACCGCTCTGCCGCTGATTGAGACGCAGGCGGGTGACGTATCGGCCTACATCCCGACCAACGTAATTTCGATTACCGACGGCCAGATTTTCCTCGAAACCAACCTCTTCAACTCCGGTATCCGGCCCGCCATCAACGTGGGTATCTCGGTAAGCCGCGTGGGTGGTAACGCCCAGATTAAGTCGATGAAGAAGGTGGCCGGTACGCTGAAGCTCGACCAGGCCCAGTTCCGCGAGCTGGAAGCCTTCGCCAAGTTCGGCTCCGACCTCGATGCCTCGACCAAGCTCACGATTGAGCGCGGCCGTCGCAACCTGGAGATTCTGAAGCAGGCCCAGTTCTCGCCCGTGAAGGTGGAAGACCAGGTAGCCATCATCTACGCCGCTACCAACGGCCTGCTCGACGGCATCCCGGTGAACCGGGTGCGCGAGTTCGAGAAAGAATTCGGACAGGTGATGAACTCGCGTCATCCCGACGTGCTGAAGGCCCTCAAGGCCGGCAAGCTGGAGGACAGCGGCATCGCCGCCATCCGCCAGGTGGCCAAGGACCTGACGGCGAGCTACGCATCTTAATGGTTAATGATTAACGGTTAGTGGTCAATGATTCGTCATTGACCACTAACCGTTAACCGCTAATCATTAACCATTAATCATTGATAAAATGGCAAGCTTAAAAGAAGTTCGCAGCCGCATTCAGTCGGTGTCGAGCACGCAGCAGATTACCAAGGCCATGAAAATGGTGTCGGCGGCGAAGCTGCGGCGGGCCCAGGACGCCATCGTGCGGATGCGGCCCTACGCGCAGCGCCTAAACAGCATTCTGAGCAACCTGACGCGCTCGATGGACGAGGACGTGGAGAACGACTACGGCATCGTGCGCGAAGTGCGCAAGGTGCTGATTATCGCCGTGACCTCGGACCGGGGCCTGGCGGGAGCGTTCAACTCCAACGTGTTCAAGGGCGTGACAGCTACCGTGCGGGAGCGCTACGCCAACCTGCCGGCCGCCAACATCTCGGTGATGGCCATTGGCAAGAAAGCGCACGATTACTACGGCCGCGGCCGGGGCTTTACGCGGGTGGGCGACTACACGCACGTCTTCGCCAAGCTGTCGTTCGATACCGTTCGGGCGGCCGCTGAGGTGGCAATGGAAGGCTTCCGCGATGGGCTGTACGACGAAGTAGTGGTGGTGTACAACGAGTTCAAGAACGTGGCGACGCAGGTTATCCGCGCCCAGCAGCTGTTGCCGCTGGTGCCGGCCGAGGCGCCCGCCGCTACGGCCGCCAAGGAGTCGAACGTGGACTACATCTTCGAGCCCAGCAAGGAGGAAATCATTCAGACGCTCATTCCGCAATCCATCAAAGTGCAGCTGTACAAGGCGGTGCTGGAAAGCAACGCTTCGGAGCACGGGGCGCGGATGACGGCTATGGACAAAGCCACGGAAAATGCCGGGGAATTGTTGAAGGCCCTGAAATTGACGTATAACCGGACGCGTCAGGCGGCCATCACGACCGAGATTCTCGAAATCGTGGGTGGCGCCGAGGCGCTGGCGGCGGGGTAATTCTCGTTCGCAGTTTGGATTGCTGACGGCCAGTTCCCGGTGGGGGCTGGCCGTTATTGTTTTTGAGGGTGGGGGCATGCTCTTGCGGCCAATACCTTTGTGAGTAGATTTAATTCAACTGGCTGATAAATTTAAGGGTATGAAGTATCCGTTGGGAGCTGCCTGGGGGCGCTGGGTGCAGGTGGTAGTGCTGGTGCTGGCGACGCTGGTCGGCCAGGCGCAGGCGCCACAGTGGGCGCAAGCTGTGACGATGGCCAATGGGCCAAGCCGAGTGATGGCATCGGCCGCCGATGGGGCGGGGAACGTGTTTATCGCGGGTGTTTTTGCGGGGACGGTTAGCTTGGACGGTTTCACGTTCAATAGTGCGGGGGATAGCGACGTGTTCGTGGCGAAGTGGAGCGAGGCGACGAGTCGCTTTGTATGGGTGCAGCGCGCGGGGGGCACGGGGCTGGATGATGCGCGGGCTATTGCGGTGGCTGGCAATGCCATTTACGTGGCGGGGGATTATGTGAGCGCAGCTACGTTTGGCAGTACGACGCTGGCGGGCAGCAGCAATAGCAAGGCATTTGTGTGCAAGCTGCTGGATATGGGCAGTAGTGGTAGCTTTGCCTGGGCTGTGCGGGCTGGGGGTAATGGTAATAATGTGGATATTGCCCAAGCGGTGGCGGTAGTGGGCCCTGCGGTATACGTGGCCGGCCGATTTGGGAGTGCAGTGGCTTCCTTTGGGGGGATTGACTTGAATAATGCGGCCCCGGGGCGAGCCGATGGCTTTGTGGCGAAGCTGACGGATGCGGGAGGCAGCGCCAGCTTCAGCTGGGCCGAGCGGGTGGGCGGCACAGACAATGATGAGGTGACCGCCCTGGCCGTGGTAGGCCCTAATATTTATGCGACGGGCTTCTTTGCGGGGACGGCCGCTGAGTTCGGCCCACAGTTGCAGATGTCTACCAACGGTGGCAGCGACGGCTTTGTAAGCAAACTAACCGATGCGGGGGCTGCAGCTACTTTTGCTTGGACGGCCCGTATGGGAGGCGATAACGCCGACCAGGCCCTGGCCCTGGTGGCAGCCGGAACCGCCGTGTATGTGACGGGTTATTTCACCAGCTCGTACTTCTACATCGGTAGTCAAGGTCCGCAGAACTCTGGTACTGGCACGGCCGATATGTTTGTGGCCCGGCTGGACGATGCCGGGACCACTGGCCAGTGGGCGTGGGCAACGCGCACGACGGGCAGCGGCACGGAAGTAGGCACGGCAATAGCGGTGAAAGGAAACGGCGTGTACGTGGGTGGAAATTTTGATGGTGCAATGGCCGGCTTCGGTACTACGATGCTGAGCTCCACCGGCCAGCGGGATATGGTGCTGACCAAACTCACTGATACAGGCACGACGGCAACGTTTGACTGGGCGCGGGCGGCGGGCGGCAGCGGCAGCGACTCGCCGGCGACCGTAGCCTTGGGAGGCACGCGGGTATACGTGGGCGGCAGCGTGACGCCGCCCGCTAGTTTCGGGTCGATTACGGTGCCGCTGACCGGGGGCGTTTCGCCGGCGGCCTGCTGGGCTTGGCTGGCTGATAGGACGCTGGCCGTGCGCCCGGCGGTGGCTGTGCCCCTGATGGTATTCCCGAGTCCAGCCCAGGGTAGCAGCACTGTTCACCTGCCGGTCAGGCTTGGCGTTGCCCCCGCTACCCTCACCCTGCTCGATGCTCTGGGCCGCGCGGTGCGCTCCGAAACCGTGGCCCTGGCCACCTACTCCACCGAACACTCCCTCGACCTCACGGGCCTGACGCCCGGCCTCTACCTGCTGCGGCTGGTGGCCAATGGCAGCACGGCCACGCAGCGCCTGGTGGTGGAGTAAAGCCCCTGCGACTACTGTTGACCAACACAGGTCTGGCTGCCGGGCAGCCCGACCTGTGTTGCTTTTAACCCGACCTGTTGCCTCTTCGCCGGAGGCTGGTGGAAGCGGGCTGCTGCCGACGGCTACTCGCTAGCGGGCGGCGGCAGCGCTACTGAGCTGCGCAGGGAATGGCCCCCCCTCACCAGCCCCGCCACTAAGCCCGGATACTCGCCCGTGGTGAGCTGCATTGTGCAGTAGGGGAGGGCGCTGCCGGCTGCTTAGGGCCCGGTCGGCCGGGAGCTTTGGGCGTATCTTGCCCCGGCTTCTTTCTTCATCGTTCGTTCTATGCAAGCAATGTGTACCCGCAGCGCCACCCGGTGGCCGGGGCTTTGGCCCCTTATCCTTGTGCTGGCTTTGGGCCTGGGGCGGGCCCCGGGGGCCCGGGCCCAGGCGCCCGCGTGGCAGCAGCTCATCACGGGCAGCCCGGCGCAGCCCCAGATGGGCGGCTGCCAGGTAGTTGCCAACGCCGTCGATGCCAGCGGCAACGTGCTGGTGGTCGGGACCCTGGGCGGCGAGGTAGCCTTCGATGCTACCATCCTGACCAGCTCCGGCCCCAACGACATATTCATCGCCAAGTAGAACCCGGCTACCCGGCATTGGGTATGGGCCATGCAAACCGGCGGCTCGGGCGCCGAATACGCCACCAGTATTGCTCTCAGCGGCTCCAGTATCTACATAGCGGGCTATTTTGAACGCACAACCACGCTGGCCGGCACCACCCTTGCCAGCGCCGGCGAAAATGACCTTTTTCTGGCTAAGTTCATCGACCAGGGCAGCACCGTGGCCAACGGCTGGGCCGTGCGCGGTGGCGGCCGCAATGCCGATGGCGCTACCGGCGTGGCCGTGAGCGGCGCCAACGTGTACCTGGCCGCTTACTGCGGCATCGGCGCCACGGTGGCCGGCACGGCACTCGCGGTAGTGGGCGCCAACACGGGCATGCTTCTCACCACCGACCTGGTAGTAGCCAAGTACATCGACCAGGGCAGCACCGTGGCCGACGGCTGGGCCCTGCGCGGCGGTGGCCTCACCAACGACTATGCCTACGGCATTGCCGCCGATGGCCCCAACGTGTACGTGACGGGCGCTTTCAGCGGGGCGGCGGTGACGCTGGCGGGCACCACCCTCACCAGCACCGGCCCCGGCCCCGATATGTTCCTGGCCAAGTTCATCGACCAGGGCAGCATCCCCGCCGATGGCTGGGCCGTGCAGGGCGGCGGCGACAACGCCGACGAGGGCCGGGGCATTGCCGTGGTGGGCGCCAGCGTGTACGTGACGGGCAAGTACAGCGGCAGCACCGGGGGGCGATTTGCCGGCACCACCCTGCCTAGTCTGGGCCTGCCGTATTCCACCGACATCTTCGTGGCCAAGTACACCGATACCGGGACCAGCGCCGCCAACGGCTGGGCCGTGCACGGCGGCGGCACCGGTGAAGATGTCGGCAACGCTCTGGCCGTGAGCGGCAGCGCTGTGTACGTGACGGGTACCTTCGCGAACACCACCGGCGCCACCCTCGCCGGCGCCCCCCTCGCCGACCCCTCGACCGCCGGCTGGAGCATGTTCAACGCCTTTGTGGCCCGCTACACCGACACCGGCCCTGCCGCCACCGGCGACTGGGCCACCGGCACCAGTAGCGGCGGCTACGATACTGGCTATAGCTTGGCCGTGCGCGGCGCCACCCTGTACTCCGCGCTGCTGGCCGGTGACCGTTTCAAGGCCGGTCCGTATCCGGCCCCGGCCCAGATGGGCGTGCTGGGGCAGCAGGATGCCGCCACCGGCACCTGGCAGCACTTGGTCTGGCCGCTCACCAACGTGCGCCGCTCGCCCGTCATGGCCTCGGCTACCGATGCCAGCGGCAACGTGTACGTGGCCGGCTTCTTTACCAGAAACCTGCAGTTTGGCACTACCCAACTAGTGGGCACCGACCGTTTCAACCTGTACCTGGCCAAGTGGAGCCCGGCCACCGGCACCTGGGCCTGGGCCGTGCAGGGCGGCAGCGACCACGAAAGAGACTACGTGAGCGGCATTGCCATCGATGGCAACGCGGTGTACCTGGCCGGCACGTTTGGGGGCAGCTTCGCTACCTTCGGCGACACTACCATTGCTGCGGCCGGCTCCGTGGCCGGCTTCCTGGTGAAGTATGAAGCCAGCGGCAGCACCGTGCGCGCGCGCTGGGCCCGCAGTTTCTCAAATGCCCCCGTGACCGGCCTGGCCGTGCAGGGCCGCGCCGTGTACCTAGCGGGGTATTTCGGCGCCGGCGGCACCAAGGTGGCCGGCACGGCCCTCACCAGCGCCGGCGGCACCGATGTGTTTGTGGCCAAATACCTCGATGCCGGCCCCCAAGCCAGCAATGGCTGGGCCCTGCGCGACGGTGGCCCCGCCGACGACGCCGCCCTCGGCCTGGCCCTGGAGGGCGCCAACCTGTACCTCACGGGCACCTTCCAGAGCAACGCCGCCGCTACCCTGACGGGCACCGCCCTGGGCGGCGCGGGCGGCCGCGATATGTTTGTGGCCAAGTATGTCGACCAGGGCCCCACCGTGGGCAATGGCTGGGTAACCACCGGCGGCGGTACCGACGACGACGACGGCCGGGCCCTGGCCGTGTACAACCACACGGTGTATGTCGTCGGAGAGTTCAGGGGCGGCGCCGGGGCGCAGCTGGCCAGTGCCACCCTGCCCAATGCCGGCTACTCGGATGCCTACCTGGCCCAGTACCACGACAATGGAACGACCATGACCCCCGGCTGGGCTACCAGCCTGGGCAGTCGCTGGGATGATACGTTTGAGGCCGTGGCCGTGCGCGGTGCCAGCGTCTACGTTGCGGGCCGCGCCGGCAACCGCGCGGTGGTGGCAGATACGGCCGTCAGCGGCAGCGGTTTTCTTATCAAATACCTCGACAACGGCGCGGCGGCCACCGCCGCCTGGGTAACGCAGGGATACAACATCAGGGGTAGTGCCCTGGCCCTGACGGGCGCGTCGGTGTACATGAGCGGCGCGGCGCACGAAAACCCCAGGGTCGGCCCCTTCAGCATCGCCAACCCCTTGAATCCCGCCGACCCCAATGAAATCAACTACCTGGCCCGCCTCGACGACTATGCCCCCGGGCTGCTCACGGCCACCGTCACCGGCACCGGCACCACCGTCACGCTCACCGGCACGAACCTGGTGGGGGCTACCAGCGTCACCTTCGCCAGCCCCACGGGGCCCATCGTGGTAAGCACCGGCCTGATGGTGAACGCCGCCGGCACGCAGCTCACGCTGCCGCTACCCGCTGGGGCCACCACCGGTGGCCTCGTGAGTGTAGTCACGCCCACCGGCCTCAGCAACAGCGTGGCGCTGACGCTGGCCACCAGCCCGGCCCCCGGGCCTACGGCTCCCCTGCTGGTGCTGCCCAACCCCGCCCACGGCACGGCTACCGTGCTGCTGCCCGCCCTTTCCGGGGCCGCTACCCTGCAGCTGTTCGATGTGCTGGGCCGTTCGGTGCGTGCCGAAACGCTGCCCGCCTCGACCACCGCCACCGAATACCCGTTCGACCTCGCGGGCCTGGCGCCCGGCCTCTACCTCGTGCGCCTGGTGGCGGGCGCTGCCACCGCCACGCAGCGCCTGGTAGTGGAGTAGGGGAGCAGCTGCCCGGGAAGAGCACCCGCCCACCCGCCAGCCGCAGCCCCAACCCCTGGCAACCGCGCCCGCCGGCCCCTGGCCGGCGGGCGCTTTTTGTGCAATTAAACGACGGGGCCAGGCAAGGGAAGGGACATTGCCAGTGGCCTGATTGGTATCTTCGTAGCTGACTTTTATTCAGCTTCCGCCCCTATGCCAAGACTACTTACTGCTACTACGACCCGCCTGGCGGGTTTTTTCGTGCCCACGAGCCCGATGCTGGCCTTGTTGGGGCTGCTGCTGGGAGCGGGATTGCCGGCGGCGGCCCAAACCTTCGGGGTGCGGACGGACTACCCGGTGGAAATATTCCTGGGCGATGCGACGGTGGGCGACCTCAACGGCGACGGCCTGCCCGACCTGGCGGCCGTGAGTGGCACCAACGTCGATGTGGGCACCATCTCGGTGTATTACGGGGTGAGTGGCGGGGGCTTCGGGCCGGCCACGGTGTATAACCTGACCGATGGCAACTCGGTGGAAATAGCCGACGTGAACCGCGACGGCCGCCCCGATATCGTGTCGCTGGGCGCTTCTATCCGGGTGCTGTTTGGGCGGGCGGCGGCCGGGTATGGCGCGCCGGGCGGCGGGGGCGTGGGCTACCTGGAGCAGGGCCGCATGGTGCTGGAGGACGTGAACGCCGACGGCCAGCTCGACATCGGCTACGGCCTCTACGAGTCGCCGTTTCTGGAGGTGAAGTCGGGCAACGGGCTGGGCGGCTTCACCGGCAACACCCGCTACATTGCGGCCGGCCAGGTGACCGACGGCGAAGTGGACGACATTACCGGCGACGGCCTGCCCGACCTGGTGCTGACCACCCGCACCGGCCAGTCGCAGTACCTGCAAGCCCGGCTCTCGGTGCTGCCGGGCCTGAGCCCCGGCACCTACGGCGCGCGCGTGGACTACCCCTTGCCCACCGCTACCAGCAACCCACTCGACCTGCTGGTGCAGGACATCAACGCCGACGGGGTGCTCGATGTGCTGACTGCCAACACCGGCTCCGACAACGTGAGCGTATGGCTGGGCCTGGCCGGCGGCGGCCTGGGCCCCCGCACCGACTATCCGCTCGCCCCCGGCAGCGCCCCCGAGGGCCTGGCCGTGGCCGATGCCACCGGCGACGGCCTGCCCGACCTCGCCGTGACCAACACCGGCGGCGATGCCCTGTACCTCCTGCCCGGCCTCGGCAACGGCCTCTTTGGCCCCGGCGTGCAGCACCTCACCGGCAACGAGCCCCACAGCGTGCAATTGATAGACGTGAACAGCGACGGTCGCCTCGACGCCGTGACGGCCAACACCGGCAGCCACGACGTGAGCGTGCTGCTCAACATTGGCGGCCTGGCCGGGGCCTCGCCCGTTATCAGCAGCTTCTCGCCCACCAGCGGGGCGGCCGGCACGGTGGTTACCATCGTGGGCACCGGCCTGGCCGGGGCTACCAGCGTGAGCGTGGGCGGGGTGAGCATCAGTTCCTTCACGGCCACGGCGGGTAGCCTCACCTTTACGCTGCCGGCAGGCGTGGGCACGGGGGCGGTGGTGGTGACCACGCCCAATGGCACGGCCACCAGCGCGGGCGTGCTCACGGTGCCGGGCACTGGCAGCGAATTGCTTATCGGCAGCGGGCCGGTGACCACCTGCGCGGGCACCCTCTACGACTCGGGCGGGGCCGCCGGCAACTACGCCAACGCCGAAACCCTGACCACGGTGCTCACGCCCGCCACCCCGGGGGCCAGCGTGCAGCTCAGCTTTGTGCGCTTCGATACCGAGGCAGGGCACGACCTGCTGCGCGTCTACAACGGGGCTTCGGCCAGCGCGGGGCTCATTGGCACGTACTCGGGCAGCACGCTGCCGGGCAGCATCACGGCGTTCAACAGCACGGGGCAGCTCACGCTGGTCTTTACGTCGGATGCCGCTACCACCGGGGCGGGCTTTGCCATCAACGTAGATTGCAGCAGCAGCTCCGGCTTTCGGGTGCTGACGCGCACGCCGGCCAGCAACACCTCCACGGCGCCTCCCAGCACCACGATGGCGGCCTTCTTCACGGCGCAGCCTTTGCTGTCGTCGGCCAATACCATTGCCGTATTCAGCAGCGTGGCGGGGGGCCGGCGGGGCTTGCAGGCCGCCACCGTGAGCGGCTTCACGGCCACCGTGCGCACCCGCTCGCCCTACCTCAAGCCCGGCGAGCGGGTGCAGGTAACCATTCCGGCCAGCGTGCGCAGCACGGCGGGCGTGGCGGTGCAGCCTTACGTGTATCAGTTTACCACGGCGGCGGGGGCGGGTTCCGGCGTGCTGGCCGGGCACGTCGATTATGACACCCCCGCCACGCCGGGCGGCGTGGCCCTGGGCGACCTCAGCGGCGACAACCTGCTGGACCTGGTGACGGCCCAGGCCAGCGGGGGCATCTCGGTGCGCCCCGCCACCACGGCCGGCGTGCTGGGCACCCGCCTCGACTATGCCCCCGCCACGCCCTTTGCGGCGCTGGTGCTGGGCGATGTGAACAACGACGGCCGCCTCGATGTGGTGGCCACCCGCGCCGATGCTGCCACCGTGGCCGTGCTGCTGAGCACCGACCGCTACCAGCTGAGCGCCCCCGTGGAGTATGCCCTGGCGGCCCCCGCCCAGGCCCTGGCCCTGGGCGACGTGAACGGCGACGGCTACCTGGATATTGTGACGGCCAACACCGGCACCGCCGCCAGCCCCGGCAGCACGGCCACCGTGCTGCTCAATGCCGGCCGCGAGGGCTTCGGGCCCGGCACCGCCGTGGCCGTGGGCGCCCGCCCCAGCGGCGTGGCCCTGGCCGATATCAACAACGACGGCCGGCTGGACCTGCTGACCGCCAACGCCGCCGACAACACCCTGAGTTTGCTGCTGGGCCAGGGCACCGGCGGCTTCCGCGCCGGCCCCACCTACGCCACCGGTACCGAGCCGCTGGCCCTGGTAGTGGCCGATTTCAACAACGATGCCCTGCTGGACGTGGCCACCGCCAACCGGGGCAGCAACGACCTGACCCTGTGGCTGACCAGTGCCACCGGCAGCGGCACCCTGGCCACCCGCACCGACCTGCCCACCACGGCCCAGCCCGTGGCCCTGGCCGTGGGCGACCTCACCGGCGACGGCCGCCCCGACCTGGTGACCGGCTCGGCCACGCTGGGGGCCGTGGCGGTGCATCTCAATAGTGGCACCGGCACCTTCCCCGGCTTTGGCACCTACGGGGCCGCCGCCGGGGTGCAGGCCCTGGCCGTGGCCGACCTGAACGGCGACGGCCGCCTCGACGTGGCCACCGCCAATGCCGGGGCCGCCACGGCCTCGGTGCTGCTCAACCGGCCCGCGGCCACCATCACCAGCCTCAGCCCGGCGCAGGGGCCGGTGGGCACGTCGGTCACCATCTCGGGCACCAACCTTAGCGGGGCCACCAGCGTGAGCCTCAATGGCACGGCCGTTACCGGCTTCGTGGTGAATGCGGCCGGCACCAGCATCACCTTCGTGGTGCCGGCCGGGGCCATCGGCGGCTACGTCACGGTGATAACGCCGGTGGGCACGGTGCTCAGCCCGGGCTCGTTCTGCGTGCAGTACCCGGCCACCGCCAGCGGGGCCAGCCGCTGCGGGCCGGGCGCGGTCACGCTCACGGCCACCGGCTCGCCCGCCAATACCTACGCCTGGTACACCTCGCCGACCGGCATCACGCCCATTGCCGGCGCCACCGGGGCCAGCTTCACCACGCCCAGCCTTAGCGCTACCACCACCTACTACGTGGCCGCTACCACCGGCAGCGGCGCCACGGCCTGCACTGGCGTGCGCACCCCGGTGCCGGCCACCATCAATGCCGTGCCCACCGTGGCCGTAGCGGCCAGTGGCCCGCTCAGCGTGTGCGTGG
>Ga0247804_10000341_pt1 | contig 21453 bp, 20 predicted proteins | sample UWRJL029104C1_FD_181142 | JGI IMG/M metagenome (GOLD analysis project Ga0247804, IMG submission 181142) | Plant litter microbial communities from Arlington Agricultural Research Station in Wisconsin, United States - UWRJ-L029-104C-1 | ecosystem: Environmental > Terrestrial > Plant litter >...
ATTTCAAGCGCAACGTAAATTACGATATGTCTGACTGGACAAATTATGAGGTGAGTTTAATCGTTACTGAATATTTCAGTATGTTGAATGCTGAACTAAATGCTGTTCCGATCAACAAAACTATTTCACGCAATAATCTCTTAAAATCTTTAACTCAAAGAAGTGGGGCATCCATAGAGTTTAAACACCGAAACATCAGTGCCATCTTAGCGCAAATTGGATTGCCTTTTATTAAGGGATATAAGCCTTTGTTCAATTACCAGCAACTTCTTCAACAAGAAGTAGAAAAATATTTGCTTGCAAATTTCATTTATTTACAACCCGCCTTCGAGAAATTTTCTGATAGCACCGTTTCTTCTAAAGTCTATGAAAAAGTAGATTTTACAGATCTTTTAGATATAGAAGCCCCCATTACTGAAAAAATAGAAACAATTCCTAATTTTCGCCCTGTTAAAATCAATTATTTAGAAAAGGAACAAAACAATAGAAGCTTAGGAGAAAAGGGTGAGCAAGTTGCTCTTGATTACGAGCGTTGGCGATTAACGAAAGCAGGAAAAAGAAATTATGCTGGTAAGGTTGAGTGGATTTCTAAAAATCTGGGCGATGGGACGGGTTTTGACATATATTCTAAAAATATTGATGGCTCAGATAGATTTATAGAAGTAAAAACAACTAAGCTCATAAAGGAAACTCCCATCTTTTTAACCTCGAATGAGTTGGCTTTCTCTAAATTAAAAACGAGTAACTTTTACCTTTATCGCTTTTTTAATTTTACTACAAAACCTCAATTTTTTATTCAGCAAGGTTCTTATGAAAGATATTGTGAATTAATACCTCAAGCCTTCAAGGGATACTTTCATTAATATTTACCGCGGAGAGCGAGGGATTCGAACCCCCGGACCCCCTAACACAACCAACTTTCCGGAACCATACTATTATATTATATATACACTCTCCCCGTTAATAAAACGGAAGTAGTCAATGCCTAGTATGTATTTATATAATTACCATTTATTCACGCATTGCAAAGAGAGGAAAGGGAAACTCCTGCTTATAAGAAAGCAAACTCCTCTTCAAATTATCTAAAAGCAACAGCTAAAAACTTTATATCTACTCTTCCCGAGGAATTTTTTTCCCAACAAAAACGCGCTTTTACCAACTTATAAAAATCCTTTTTAATGCTGCATTCCTTTTTAAAAAATATTTGTTTATCCAATGACATTTTTTTGAAACGATGCATCACACAAAATGCACAGGAGGACTATAATATATAAATTTTCAACTTTACAATACAGCTACAACCTGCCAAGCACGGCATGATAAATGTAATAGGGTGTGCAAAACATGTTATTATTATTTAGTTAAAAAACCACACTATGAAAAGAATGATGTTAGTCCTGTTATCAGGTATTTGCTTATCTGCAACTGCACAGGAAAAGAAAAAAGAGCACAAGTCGAGCATGATCATGACCAAAAGCATCGGCGTAAGTTTTCAACGCTTTGGTGATCTTAACCAGCGCATTGCCCCTTACTCCCAATACAAACCACTAAAAGATTATATGTGGACATTGGGCCTGGGCTCCATCCACACCATGAACAACTTCGTATCCGGTTTTAGCGTAACGGGAGGCAGCAGCCTGAGCGGCGACCGCGACAAGAAAAGCAGTTCCATGCGTTTTCTCAGTGCCGGCCTCGACCTGGGCTATGATGTAATTCCATCAGACAGGGTAATGCTGTATCCAACCGTGGGCGTGGGTGTTGAAACTTACCGCGCCATGTTCTACAAAGACGTATCGGCCGTTGATTTCGACGATGTATTGGTTTCACCAACCGTACAGAACAGCATCCGCAGCGTGAAGTTCAACAATACGTTTGCTACCTACCGCTTTGGTTTGGGCTTCGCGCTTAAATCCCCGAAAGGCGATGGCACCATCGGCCTGCAGCTGGGTTATACCGGCAGCTTCAAAGACAACCGCTGGAAAAGCAGCGACAACCAAACCCTTGCCAATGCACCGCTGGACAACCTCAGCCGCTTCAACGTAGGCATCGTATTTGGTGGCGGCGGTACGATGATGAGAAAATAATTGATCGCATTAAAAAAGGTACAGTTTAACCGCTGTACCTTTTTCTATTTTTCTCCCTTATTATTTTTCCCAGTTGTTTTCCATATCGTCATAATTTTTTGTTGATACGGTCGGTTTTTTCTTCGGCCCCGATGTGCCGTTTCATTTTACGGGCGTTGATGTTGTTGACCAGCGGGTTTATTTTTGGCCGTTGTTTTCCTTAGCAGCCGCTTTCTTTTTATAGCCATGGTTATTGGGTTTAAAGATCACGATGCCTTGCCCTTGTTAGCAGATACGCTTTCTATCCAGGCCTTTATTTCACCCGTACTGCGGTTCATCTTTGCTGCCAGCCGCTGCAACAACGCGTCTTCCTGGCCAGGTGTATAATCAAGGTCTTCATCGGACAGGTCGATGTTTATTTCCTTGAGTTTTTCCTTTACCTGATCCCAGGGCGCTTCTAATTTTAATGTTTCAGCCATACCGGTCATGCATCAAATAACAAGCCAAGCCGGCAGGATCGCTTTACCGGCCCGCAGCGGCTGTTCATGATCGCAACCTTTTTTATACTAACTTGTTATAACCTTATTCTCCCTGATGAACAATGCAAATAAACGTTTCTGGAAAGGTGTAGCCGTGGTAAGTGTAGAACTGGTAGGGGCTATGGCCGTATTCACCGCCGTACTGACCGGCATTGTTTTTGTCATCAGGCCCTGGGTACAGCAATACAAGATATTGGACCTGGAAGTGTTCGACCACATCGCGCCCTATGTTAACCACCTGAACACCGATTTTTTTTACGCGGTTACGCAACTGGCACAACAGTGGTTCATGATCCCGCTCAACTTTTTACTGATCGCTTATTTTTTATTCCTTCGCCACAAAAGCTGGTTCTCCATCCGCATTGCGGCCATCAGTTTATCGAGCCTGCTGCTGATGTTTGCATTGAAATTTTTATTCATGCGCGAAAGGCCCGACGACCCGTTGTTGTTCAAAGCCGATGGCTATAGTTTTCCCAGCGGCCACGCGGTGATGAGCACCTGCTTTTACGGCCTGCTGATCTACATTACCCATAAAACCATTAAGAACCCTTTATTCCGGTGGCTGATCACGTTCGTGTTCATCGCCGTGATCCTGCTCGTCGGCATCAGCCGGGTGTACCTGCGCGTACATTATGCCAGCGATGTACTGGTGGGTTATTTTGTTGGTGTGCTTTGGCTGCTCATCTCTTTATTCTTACTCAAAAGGATCGAAGAGTATAACAAGAGCAAAATTGGCGAGGTGAAAGAAGTGATTCCTAAGTAAGTTTTAATGTACTCTATTAGATTTAATGTTGAGCTTGATTTTGTAAAGTCTTTTCATTAATGATTGTTCTTTTTCCTTGTCCCCCGGTTTCGCTTTACTCCTCCGGGACGAGGCAAAAAAGAACAAAAAAAGTACCCCAGGGCCGATATGCAACCGCCCCCCGGAAAGCAGTTGCGTTCAGCAGTTGTACTACTGTGGTGAACAACAGCGGAACTTTATTCAACGTTTCAGAAAGTAAATATCTTTTCAATTTCATTTTCGAAGCCCACGCATTGTATTTCAACAGGAACGTTTGAAGCCCCGCCCTCGGAAAAATATGCGTTAAGAAGATTGTTGGGTTGGGCCTAAAGTGGCTAACGAAGAAGACAGTTTAACGATTCACGTTTATTTTAAAGAAGGGGAATGAAAACAAAGATCAAATGCCTGGACATATTTTCTGCCTGTAAGTCGCACAAATGTTTGGCTATATTCAACAGACCGAACTTTTTCATTTCGGCCCGGCCCGACAATCTTTAGCTTATTTTTCCGCAGGCCTTGACTTTTGCTTCTTTTGGTCAAGCAAAAGAAGAAAGACTTTGATCAGGGTTTGCTCACGCCTGTGTAACAGGTTTAATTTCATTTCCCCGCATAATTCAATCCCACCATACCCGCAACGATCATTACCAGGAATACCCATTGCCAGGCGGATAGACTTTCTTTAAAAAAATACATCCCCAGCAACACCACCAGGATCGTGCTGGTACCGGCCCACAAAGCATTGGCCATACCCGCCGGCAGCGACCGCAAGGCAAAGCTTAAAAAAACAAAACTGGCGGCATAGCATACGATCCCTGCAATGGCATAAGGTTTATCGGTAAATCCCTTGCTGAATTTTACAAGGATAACGGAAGCGCTTTCCGCGAGAATGGTGAGTAATAAAAAAAGATAACCCATATTGATTATTTAAAAAGGTATTTCAAAATCCAGGCCCGGACCGCGGTCCCGTTTTAATTTTTTATACAATTGCCAGCTACCGTTATTAACCGCGCTGGTACAGGGTTATAAAACGGCAGGACCGTCTTGCAATACCGGCATGCAATACCTTATTTTTGGCAGCATGGGGAAGAAAGATATTTACCTGCTGCTGCTTTTTATTGTACTCGCACTCATCGTATTGGTGATCGCCTCTTTGTTGATCGCCTGATATCATGTCCCTACCGCCCTTTTTAACGGTTCCAATAAATGGCCGAGCCCGTTGAGGCGGATCTCGTACAGGGTTTGCAATAACATGCCCAACCGGCCTTTCGGAAAACCTTTTTGTGAAAACCATTCCAGGTACGCCATCGGCAGATTGCACAATAGCTGGTCCTTGTATTTTCCAAAAGGCATTTTCATTTCAACCAATTGCAACAATAAGTGCGGATCCGGAACTGCCTCCTCCATCAAAAATAATTTTAGCAAAGGTCGTGTATTATGGATTGCAGGACATTGCCTGCATCACGGCGCACATCCAACGTTATGCACATTATCTGCTTATTAATCCACCATTGCTGCAGGCTTCTTCAATTAACTTTATTATACCCCAATCTTTTATACATTTACTTCCATACAATTTAAGCAAACAAACCTTCCTGCGTACACAACAGGCCGATGCAGATAAACACTTTACAAGCCGGGCACCAACAACTGATCAGCAGCCACGTGGTTGCTAATGTTTACCGCGACAATAACAGTGGCCAGCACGCCCTGCATGCGGCACAGGATTTTGCGGGGAACGAAGTGATCTGTTCTTTTTCAGCAGGCCAGGTTTTACCTGTTGCCACCTTCCTCACCCTGCAAACAGGTGAACAACAACACATCACCCTGCAACCGCCTTTCCTGCAATACTGCAACCACAGTTGCGATCCCAATGTTTTCTTCGATACGGAACAGGGCAACTTTACCGCGATAAAGAACATCAGCCGCGGCGACGAACTGCGCTTCTTTTACCCATCCACCGAATGGGAAATGGCAGCGCCTTTTATTTGTAATTGCGGCGCGGCGCAATGCCTTCAACTGGTGAATGGCGCCGCTCGCCTGTCTTCGGCTACCCTTTCCAGTTACCGGCTCACTGCTTTCATCCGTGAAATGGCCATTAAGAAACCCGCTTCAAAATAATATGGCGCCTGCAATTCCCTATATCTCCGCCGTTCCATTGCAACAATTATTCGTGTGGGTACTGGCGCCGCGCATGGAAAGCAAGGATGATAACATCGATTACTATTACGACTTCACCCAAAGCATCGCGGAATATACCGCCACTTTCCTTGAACTCGGCATCGAGTGGAAATGGCAGCCCGTAGGCATGGATGATTACAAAACCATCATCAACAGGATCGCAAAAAAAAGCAGGCTTTCAACGCAATTGCAGGTCGTATTGAACCTGTGCGACGGCGACGAGATAAACGGCGCGCCCGGCATATCCGTTGTACAACTGCTGGAAGCAAAGGGATTGATCTACACCGGCGCCGATGCGTTTTTTTACGACATCACCACGTCGAAGATCCCGATGAAGAAAGCTTTCGATGCAGCCGGCGTACCCACGGCTCCGTGGTCAGCCATTTACTCAACATTCAATATCGATGATCATTTTTCAGATGGGTTGTCGCTCCCGGCTATCCTAAAACCCGCTGTTTCCGGTGGCAGTATGGGCGTTGGTACCAGGAACGTAGTACATAATATAGAAGAGCTTAAAGCGCAGGCGCAATCGATGTTTGAAGGATACCGTGGCTGGAACCTCGGCGCCGGCGGGCTGGTACTGGAATCCTTCATCAACGGGCCGGAGTACACCGTACTGATCGTGGGCGCTTACGACCAGCCGCAAAAAGCAAAAGTGTATGAACCGGTAGAACGCGTATTCCATGCTTCCCTGCCGGACGAAGAAAAGTTCCTCAGCTTCGACAGGCTCTGGGAGATCTATGAAGAAGAAACACCGATGCCCAACGAAGCGAATTTTTATGAGTATGCGCCCGCCAATCCCGGGCTGGCAGACCAAATAAAAAAGATCGCCTGGGATGCTTATGTGGCAACCAAAGGGAAAGGTTATACGCGCGTCGACCTGCGCATGGACAAAGCTTCAGGCAAATTGTATGTGCTGGAAGTAAATGCCCAGTGCGGCATCAGCGACGACGAAGATTTTACCTCCATCGGCGCTATCCTCCGGCTAAATGGAAAAACATTTACCCAACTGGTACTGGCCATCCTCAACGATGCCTTGTTGAGAAATACTGCTTACCTCGAAAGAACCGCCGGCCGTTCCGCCCCTTCGTTAAAAATCAATTCAAGCATATAAGCGTGCGTATGAAAATCTGTGTGTTGCTGCCCGACTATTCCACTTCCGATGTGGATTATCAACACTACGATCCGCAGCGCGACCTCAGCACCTTGTACCCCGAAGCGCAGGTGGACCATGTGTTGCTGAACAAGCTAGCGACTTACCGCCAACTGCGCGATCTTAAAAAGAACGGCTACGATATTTTTGTCAACCTTTGCGAAGGCTACCTTGAATGGAGTGTTCCTTCCATCGATGTGATCCATGCGCTGGAAACATTGAACCTGCCTTTTACCGGCCCTACCGCTTTGTTGTATGATCCACCCAAAACGTTGATGAAATATGTTGCCTATTGCGAAGGCATCAATACGCCTGCAGCTGCATTGATCGATGAGGAAACGCAACCGGAAGACTGTAGCCACCTGCGCTACCCGTTGTTTGTCAAACCCGGCAAATCGGGCGATAGTCTCGGTATCGATGAACACAGTTTGGTGCACAACGCCGCGGAATTAAAAACAAAGATTCAATCCATCATTGGTGAATACGCCCCTTTACTGGTAGAAGAATACATCGAAGGCCGCGAGTTTACCGTGATGCTGGCGGCCAACGCGGATGGAAGATCCATAACGGTCTTTAAACCTGTTGAATACATTTTCCCCGAAGGTTTTACATTTAAAACATACTCTTTAAAAACATCGGACCTGCATCCCGATGCCAATAGGCCCTGTAGTGATCCGCAACTGGAAGCCAGGCTGCGCGATGCCGCCGAAGCCATCTTCAAAGGATTTGGCGGCGTTGGATACGCGCGGCTCGACTTCAGGGTGAATGATAAAAATGAACTTTTCTTTCTTGAAATAAATTTTACCTGTTCCGTTTTTTATGCCGAAGGTTATGAAGGCAGCGCCGATCATATTCTTAAACACGATGGCTTCGGCACTTCAAATTTCCTCCGCCACATCATCCAGGAAGGAATGGCCCGCCACCACCGCAACCAAAAATGCTACGCGGTAAAAGGTAACGCCATCGCCGGTTATGGTATATACGCTTTACGGAACCTCGAAGCCGGTGAAACGATATTCAAAGGCGAAGGGCGCGCGCAACGCCTGGTAACGCGCAGGCATGTAGAACGGGACTGGACTGCCAAAGACAAAGAGGTTTTTAAACGCTATGCCTACCCGCTCAGCAGCGAAGTTTTTTTATTGTGGGACAACGATCCCTCCGGTTGGGCGCCGCAGAACCATTGCTGCACACCCAACACCGCTTATGAAGGACTTGATGTGGTCACTTTGCGGCCCATTGCCAAGGGCGAAGAACTGACGCTTGATTACGCTTCTTTCCTGGATGAAAACATGGAACCTTTTCAATGCCGCTGCGGCGCTGCCCAATGCCGGGGACTGGTGACAGGCATCCCAAACAATTCGGTTACGAACCGGGCAAACCTGGATTGTTAATCCAGGCGAAATGTTTGTTTAGCTTATGCTCATCATAGCCCATCATTTCATCATTCAAAACCTGCCTGCCGGTAGGCAAGTCGCAGTTCAGACAATTTTTCCGTTTAAGCTTTTTCGCAAAAAGTAAGTTGCTGCCTTATTCAATGTCGTAACTTCATTTCATGAAATACCGCCAACTTGGAAACATAAAAGAACCATTGTCCGCCATCGGTCTCGGCTGCATGGGCATGAGCCACGCTTACGGTGAGCCCGATGATGCCGTTTCCATCGCAACCCTTCACCGCGCGCTCGACCTGGGCATTAACTTTTGGGATACGGCCGACATCTATGGCAAGGGCGCCAACGAAAGCCTCGTATCCAAAGTGCTGAAGCCTAATCGCGATAAAATCTTCATTGCAACAAAGTTTGGTTTTCAAATGGAGGAGGGAAGCAACCTATCCGGCTTCGATGGTTCACCGGCTTATATAAAAAAGGCCGTGGAAGCCAGTTTAAAAAGACTGGGCATTGAAACCATCGACTTGTATTATGCGCACCGCATCGATCCCAATGTCCCCGTTGAAGAAATGGTAGGCGCTATGTCGCTTTTGTTAAAGGAAGGAAAAGTGCGTTACCTCGGTTTGTCGGAAGCGTCGCCCGCCTCCGTACAAAAGGCGCAGGCCGTTCATCCCATCAGCGCGTTGCAAAGTGAATACTCTTTATTAAGTCGCGATGTGGAAGCGGAGATCATACCCCTTTGCAAAAAACTGGGCATCGGTTTTGTGCCCTTCAGCCCGCTGGGCCGCGGTTTGCTTACGAATACGCTGAAGCTGGATGAACTGGCGGACAATGATTTCCGAAAAGGATTACCGCGTTACCAGGGCCGGCATGCCAGCAATAATAACTTACTGGCACAGGGTTTTGCCGGCATCGCCGCAACGAAGCATTGTACGCCGGCACAACTGGCACTGGCCTGGGTTTTGGCCCAATGGGAGGGCATCATTCCCATACCGGGAACAAAAAAAGTAAACCGGCTGGAAGAAAATGCCGGTAGCGTTGAGGTCATATTGAACATGGAAGACATAGCCTCCATCGAAGCGCTGTTGAAGCAATACCCTGATGTAGGCGACCGCTATAGCGAAGCGCAATATAAGTTCGTTGATAAAAATTGATTTGACACTTAATCATCACCCATAAAAACAACAGTTATGACTCCTACAAAATCATATGCGGCACAGGATGCCCAAACACCACTCGCCCCATGGACATTCGACAGGCGCGAACCCGGTGCACACGATGTGCAGATCGATATTGAATACTGCGGCGTTTGTCATTCTGATCTTCACCAGATCCGCAACGAATGGGGCAACTCCATTTTCCCGATGGTGCCCGGCCACGAGATCGTTGGTCGCATCAGCAAAGTAGGCGACCATGTAAAAAAACACAAGGTGGGCGACCTGGTAGGCATTGGTTGCCTTGTTGATTCCTGCCGCAACTGCGACAATTGCAAAGAGGGACTAGAACAATTTTGTTTGAACGGTTCTTCGGCAACCTACAACGGTTACGAACAGGATAAAAAAACCGTAACCTACGGCGGCTATTCAAAAATGATCGTTGCCAGCGAGGACTTCGTGGTAAAGATTTCAGAAAAATTACCGCTTGCTTCCGTAGCACCATTGCTGTGCGCCGGCATTACCACTTACTCCCCATTGCGCCACTGGAAAATAGGCAAGGGCCACCGCGTGGCAGTAATGGGCCTGGGCGGGCTCGGGCACATGGCCGTAAAATTTGCCGTATCCTTCGGCGCGGAAGTAACCGTGTTGAGTACCTCGGCTTCCAAAAAAGCAGATGCGGAAAAACTGGGCGCGCATAATTTCGTTGTTACCACCGATCCCGGGTCTTTAAAAACCGTAAAAAGTTATTTCGACTTCATCATCGATACCGTTTCGGCGTCGCACGATTATAATATATCGCTATCTTTGTTGAAAGTTAATGGTGTTCAGATCTGCGTTGGCGCACCCCCAACGCCTGCAGATATCCACGTATTCAGTTTGATCGGCGGCCGTAAAAGCCTTGCCGGTTCAACCATCGGTGGCATTCCCGAAACACAGGAAATGCTGGACTATTGTGCTGAACACAACATTGTTTCCGACATTGAAGTGATCGACATAAAAGACATCAGCGCCTCTTATGAACGCATGCTGAAAGGCGATGTGCGTTACCGTTTCGTGATCGACATGGCAACCTTGTAAAACCCGAAGCAGTTTCAAAAAACAGTTTGTTGTTATACTAAAAACCTGAAATAATGAGAAGATTTTCAACCCTTTTATTGTTAGCCATTCCCACGGTTTGTTTTGGACAAAAGACCGTTCAATTTGCCGACTCGATCCGTAAAGTGTACAACGTCCCTGAAATCAGTTATGCGGTCATAGATGGCAAAACAAACTTTGAAATGGCAGCCCTGGGCAGGCATTCTTCCGAACTCCCGGACACGGCAACTTTAAATGACAGGTTTCACATCGGCTCCAATACGAAAGCAATGACAGCATTTATCATTGCTAGGTATGTAGAAAAAGGTAAATTAAAATGGACGACAAAATTCTTTGACCTGTTTCCCGGATGGAAAGAAAACAGCAAGCCCGGGTACCGGGATATTACTTTGGAAGAACTGCTCTCTCACAAGGCGGGTATTCACCCGTTCCAGGGGGACAATGATCCGACCGTTCCCGGATTCAAAGGAACAAAACAGGATAAGCGCAAACAATTCGGGCAATTTGTATTAACGCTTGACCCGGTAAAAGCGGATACGACGCAACCTTTTATTTATTCCAATGCAGGCTATACTTTGGCAACTTTAATGTTGGAAAAAGTGACAAAAAGCAGTTGGGAAGAATTGGTTGAGAAGGTATTCAACAAAGAACTGCAATTAAACGTACAATTATCCTGGCCCGAAAATCAAAAGCAAAAAGATACCTGGGGGCATTCCTTTGAAAATGATAAACTAACGCCGGTTCCTTCAACGGTTGATTATCATTTGGATTATACAGAACCGGCCGGCGATATCAATATCAGGCTTAAAGACTATATTAAGTTTATACAATTGAATATAGAAGGTTTATCAGGTAAAAACAATTATTTGAGATCGGGTACGTACAAATACATTCACAAGGGGATAGCGAATTATTCTATTGGCTGGTATAACGTTTACGAAAACAACAAGGAACTTTCAACTCATTCCGGGACAGCGGGAACTTATTATTCTCTTGTTCATATAGATAGAATAAAAAATATTGCCTACATAATTTTTACAAATTCATTCCATACCGGTACACAACAGGCTGTAAGGCTGTTGATGAGAAAACTAAAGGAAAATTACGGCGGCTAACAGCATAACAGGCAGGCCGTTGAAAGCATTTTTAATTCCTGCTACCAATGACTATTCAACTTTTTGAACCTTATACCATTAAAAACATTACGCTCAAGAACAGGATCGTAATGTCGCCGATGTGCATGTATTCGTGCATGGCGAAGGATGGAAAGATCACCGACTGGCACCGCGTGCATTATACAACGCGGGCGGTTGGGCAGGTGGGACTAATCATCTTTGAAGCATCGGCCGTGGTGCCGCAGGGCCGCATTAGTTTTGAAGACCTCGGCATCTGGAGCGACGGGCACATTGCGGGATTAAAAGAAGTGGTGGACATGATCCATGTGCATGGAAGCAAGGCCGGCACCCAACTCGCACACGCAGGAAGAAAAGCAGAACTGGGCGTTGCCGGTGAAGCGCCATCTGCCATTGCCTTTGATCAAATGCTGCAGCCGAAAGAACTTTCTGTTGAGGAGATCAAAGGTCTTGTCGACGCATACCGGCAGGCTGCCGTTCGCGCCAAAGCGGCGGGTTTCGATTTGCTGGAAATACACGCTGCCCATGGTTACCTCATCAATGAATTTTTATCGCCGCTCAGCAACCTCCGCAGCGATGAATATGGTGGCGATGAAATAAAACGCTACCGGTTTTTAAAAGAGATCATCGATGCCGTGAAAGCGGTGTGGGACGGGCCTTTGTTCGTGCGCATTTCGGCCACCGATTATACGGAAGGCGGCAATACGCCCGAAACCTACGTGCGCTATGCTAAGCTGATGAAGGAGCAGGGGATCGACCTGGTGGATTGTTCTTCGGGTGGGTTGGTGATGGCGCCCATAAAAACATTCCCGGGTTACCAGGTGGCGGCAGCGGCACTGATCCGGGAAGAAGCGGGCATCGCTACCGGCGCTGTGGGACTGATCACCGAGCCGCAACAGGCGGAAGATATTTTACAAAAAGGCGAAGCGGATCTCATCATACTGGCGCGGGAACTGTTGCGCAATCCCTACTGGCCGTTCAAAGCCGCGGCCGAACTGGGCGCAACGATCACGCCACCGGTACAATATCAACGGGGCTGGACGGTTAAAAAAAGCAGGTAGCCCTTACCGTTACTCTTCATACTTTACTATTTTAAAATCATATTATATGGAATACAGGCAATTGGGCGATTCGGGATTGAAGGTCCCGGTACTGAGTTTTGGAACCGCCACTTTTGGCGGCGGAACGGATTTTTTTAAGAAATGGGGTTCCACGGATGTTGCCGAAGCCCGCAAGCTGGTAGACATTTGCCTGGAAGCGGGCGTTAATTTATTCGATACCGCCAACGTATATTCAAAAGGCATGGCGGAAGAGATTTTAGGCAAAGCGCTGGAAGGCATCCGCGACCAGGTGTTGATCTCCACGAAAGCCACGTTCCCGATGTCGACCGGTCCGAATGACCTGGGTTCTTCGCGGTTACATTTAACAAAGGCCCTGGAAGCGAGTTTGAAAAGACTGAACACCGACTACATCGATCTTTACCACATGCATGGTTATGATGGTACCACGCCGATAGAAGAAACGTTGAGCACGCTGGATGGATTTGTAAAAAGCGGCAAAGTACGATACATCGCCTGCTCTAATTTTTCAGGCTGGCATTTAATGAAGTCCATGGCCATCTCCGAAAAAAGAGGCTGGGCAAAATACATCGGCCACCAGGTATATTATTCTTTACTCGCGCGCGAATATGAGTGGGAACTGATGCCGCTGGGCATCGATCAAAACATCGGTTCCATGATCTGGAGCCCGTTGTCGCAGGGAAAGTTAAGCGGCAAAATTTCCAGGAACCACCCGGCACCGGCCGATAGCCGCATTGGACAAGGTGGCGCCATGGGGCCGCAACAGCCGGATGAATTTTTATATGCCATCGTCGATGTGCTGGAAGCCATCGCGCAGGAAACGGGAAAAACAGTAGCGCAGGTAGCGCTTAACTGGTTGTTGCAACGGCCTACGGTTTCCACCATCGTGATCGGCGCCAGGAACGAAGCGCAACTGAAACAAAACCTCGCCGCCGCCGGTTGGAACCTCAGCACAGAACAGGTAAAACGTTTGGACGAAGTTTCCAAAACACCCATGATCTATCCCTACTGGCACCAAACGGGGTATGCACAGTTGAAAGCAGTATTGACTTTTTAAACTGGTTTAGAAGGCTTAGAGGGTTTAGGGGTTTAGTTTGGAAACGAATTCCGCCGCCTGGTCTCTGACCAACGGCGTTAAGATTGAATGTTGTTGAACATAGTTGAAAAGTTGAAGGAGATATTATAAAATAGTATCTCCTTTCTTTTATAATGTTCTGTACAAAAACAACTTCGCAGTTATTCAGTAAAATCACTGCCTTTCATTTCACATCTTCACATTGTCTCATTTGCATATTTGCTTTTTGGTGCAACCTTTCTATAAATTTTATGGTTAACTTTAAGATGACCGTTTTACACTTAAAATTTCCTGCATGAATAAAGACAAGTTACCCGGCCAGTCCTGCGGATCTGCCAGTCCATCGCGGCGCAATTTTTTCAAACAATCCACCGCGATCGCGGCCCTGGCCTTAACGCCGGCTGCCGTGGTGAAAGCGGCTGAAGACAACCTCGATAACGAACTGGCTTCGGCATTTGAAAAAATGCAACTGAATGTAACCGTCAACCTGCAGAAATGGACGGTAAACATAGAACCGCGCGTTACCCTGCTCGACCTGTTGCGCGAACAACTGCACCTTACCGGCACCAAAAAAGGTTGTGACCACGGGCAATGCGGTGCCTGCACGGTACACGTGGATGGCAGGCGCGTAAATTCCTGCCTCACGCTCGCCATGACAACACAGGGAAAAAATGTGACCACCATCGAAGGACTGGCGATGGGCGAACAACTACACCCTATGCAGGAGGCCTTCATCAAATTCGACGGCTTCCAGTGCGGCTATTGCACGCCCGGGCAGATCATGAGCGCGGTGTCCTGCATCCGCGAAGGCCATGCAAATTCCGGCGATGAAGTGCGGGAATACATGAGTGGTAACATCTGCCGCTGCGGTGCTTATTCTAACATCGTGGAAGCGGTAATGCACGTAAAAGAAGGAGGGCAAAAAATATGAACCCATTCAATTATAAAAGAGCGGCTACCCCTTCTGCAGCCTTTGCACTCGTGGAAAATAATTCCGCTTTCCTGGCCGGCGGCACCAACCTCATCGACCTGATGAAACGCGGCATAACGATGCCGGAAAAGCTGATCGATATCAACGATATCCCTTTATCAAAAGTAGAACTAACGGACACGGGTGTACGCATTGGCGCTTTGGTAAAGAACAGCGATCTTTCCGAACACGCGCTGATCTTAAAACACTTCCCGCTTTTATCCCTGGCACTCAAAGCCGGTGCTTCGCCGCAGTTGCGCAATATGGCAACGGTAGGCGGTAACATGATGCAGCGGACCAGGTGTGGCTATTTTTACGATACCACCATGCCCTGCAATAAACGCAAACCGGGCAGTGGCTGTGGAGCGACCGGCGGCTACAACCGCATGCACGCCATCTTTGGTACGAGCGACAAATGCATCGCCGTTCACCCGAGCGACATGTGCGTTGCACTGGCGGCATTGGGTGCCAAAGTAACCCTCGCTTCAGCGAAAGGGGAAAGAAAAATAGATTTCACCGACTTCCATAAATTGCCGGGTAACGATCCCGAACTGGACAACCAGTTGAAAAAAGGCGAACTGATCACGGCCGTTGATATTCCTTTCAACCAGTTGGCGGCAAAATCGCATTACCTCAAGATCCGCGACCGTGCTTCCTATGCTTTTGCGTTGGTATCTGTTGGCGCAGCCTTGTCGGTTCAAAATAATACTATTACGGAAGCCCGGCTGGCAATGGGTGGTGTGGCGCATAAACCCTGGCGGTTGTGGGAAGCAGAAAATTTCCTGGAAGGAAAAGCGGCGACTACAGCAAATTTTGAAGCGGCGGCAACGCTCGCCATGAAAGAAGCTAAGGGTTTTGGCTTCAACGACTTTAAACTGAAACTGGCGCCCAATGCAATTGCAGAAGCTTTGTCCATTGCCGCATCCAAATAAACTCATCTCTTATTACCGATTTTATGGGACAATTATTTTTTGACGAAGACCCGATCAGCCGGGTTGATGGTAAATTGAAAGTTACCGGCGCTGCAAAATATTTTGCCGAGTTTGAACCCACCGGTATGTTGTATGCTGTATTGGCCGGGAGCAACATCACCAGTGGCAGTATTGTCAACATCAACACGCGCGAAGTGATGCGTTTACCCGGCATCGTTGAAGTACTTTCTTTTATTAACATGCCGGAATTCCCGGGCTTAAAATTCGATCCCAACGTCGCGTCAAAAAGTTTGGGTGGAGAGCGCTACCAGCTTTTTTCCAACAATAAAATCTTGTTCAACGGGCAGCCGATCGCGCTGGTAGTGGCCGATACTTTGGAGCGCGCACAATACGGCGCCTCCATGATAAAAGCACAATATGATAAAGCGCCTTTTCAAACCGACCTCGAAAAGAATGTTGACAAAGCGCAGGTCATAAAAGGTCCGCGCGGTGCCGATTACAAAAGAGGAACGGATGCGAATGCGCATAAAAATGCCGAGGTAACACTCGAATCAAAATATACCATTCCCATTGAAGTACACAACCCCATGGAACTGCACGGTATCCTGGCTTTGTGGACGGATGATGATAACGTGACCGTGTACGCGAAAACGCAGGGTGTCAAATCAACGCAACGCGCCATTGCCGGTGCTTATAAAATAAAAGAAGAGAACGTAAATGTATATTCCGAGTTCGTGGGCGGTGGTTTTGGTATGGCCCTGCGTACCTGGCCACAGGAATTGGTGACGGTGGCGGCGGCAAAAAAAACAGGTAAACCCGTGAAGCTGGTGATGAGCCGCGACCAGATGTTTACGATGGTTGGTTACCGGCCGTACAGCCTGCAAACCTTTTCCATGGGCGCTTCCAAAGACGGGAAGTTATCAGGCATGTCGCACGAAGCCATCTCGCAAACTTCCATGTACGATGATTTTGCCGAAGGCGTGGTGAACATGACGAAGTTCATGTATGAGTGTCCCAACGTGGCCACCCGTTACCGCATCGCTCCCTTACACATCGGCAACCCCATCTGGATGCGGGGTCCGGGTGAAGCAACCGGTGCCTTTGCCCTGGAATGTGCGATGGATGAAATGGCGTATAAACTCGGCATCGATCCCATTGAATTCAGGCTCCGCAATTATACAGAAACTGATCCTGAAAAAAAGCGGCCCTTCTCCAGTAAAAATTTAAAGGAAGCCTATCAACTGGGCGCCGATAAGATCGGATGGGCCAAACGCAACCCTGTACCGGCTTCCATGAAGGAAGGCGATTGGCTCACCGGGTATGGTATGAGCAGCGGTACGTTCAATGCATCGCGCGGTGAAGCGAGTTGTAAAGCTATTTTATACCGCGATGGTTCGCTCGTTTTGCAAAGTGCCGCCAGCGATATCGGCCCGGGTACGGGTACGGCCATGGTGCAGATCGCGCATGACGTTTTAGGCGTACCGGTCAATCGAATAAAATTTGAAATGGGGAATTCCATGTTGCCCCCGGCGCCCAGCCAGGGCGGTTCCACTACCACTTCAACAGTTGGCTCCGCGGTGCACATTGCCTGTACTTCGGTTAAAAAAGAATTGGTTGCGCTTTTGAAAAGCGGGAATACTTTTAAAGATGTAAAGGAAGAAGATCTAGTATTCAATGATGGATATGTTTCAATAAAAAATTCAGATACCTCTGTAAGCTTCATCGACCTTTTAAAAGAAAACAATAAGCCGGCCATCGAAGTGACCGAAAATTCCAAAGGCGGACCGGAGCAGCAAAAATATTCAATGTATTCCTTCTCCATACATTTTGCAGAAGTGCGCGTACACCCGAAAACGGGCGTTGTAAAAGTAAAGCGGGTGGTTACCATTGCAGATGCAGGCAAGATCATCAGCCCGAAAACCGCTGCCAGTCAAATGATCGGCGGGGTAACCGGTGGCATCGGTATGGCATTGACCGAAGAAGCGGTTATTGATCACCGTTATGGCCGTTTCATCAATAATAACCTGGCCGATTACCACGTGCCGGTAAGCGCCGATGTACCGCACATTGAAACGATCTTTATCGACAAGCCCGATCCTTACATCAATCCCATGGGTGCAAAGGGGATGGGTGAGATCGCGCTCATCGGTTTTGCGGCAGCGGTTGCCAACGCGGTTTTTCATGCAACGGGGAAAAGGATAAGGGAATTGCCGATTACGCCGGATAAACTTATATAGTTATAACACGAATTTTTTATTCCGCAGATTACCGGATTACACGGATTGAACGAAATGATGCTAACTCCCTTTCTACTCCGGGGAAAAAGGTTGGGGATGAGGGTCAAACATCCTTTTTTACAATCAGTACCCAATCATTCCCCAGGTTCATGTACCCGTATTCATAACAGAAATGATATACTTTTCCTTTGGCGCTCGTGTAGGTATGCGTGATGTACTTTAAATGAAAACCGGTTTGTAAAAAAAGATCGCGGTTCACCTTGCGCATTTTTTCCTTTTCTGCGAGCAACTCTTCCAGTATGCGCCGGTTCCTGCGGAGTGTATTGTTGATGTTTCGGACCCGGTTGTTGGTGCCCGCCTTCAATTGGTTATTGAAACCATTCCTGCAATAATCATCGCAAAATTTTTTATCCGCACGGCCTTTTAAAGCCTTGTTGCAGGCCAGGCAATTCCTCGTTTCTGTTTGCGTTAACATGGTTATTTTTTTTATTGTAATAAAAGTTACACCAATACCTCATTTCAACAAGCGTTTACAAACGGCTACATACGCAAGCAAGTGGTTAAATACCGATTAAGGCTTTCGCTGAACCCCACCTTTGACTTGTGGAACGGTAAAGCGCTGCCGGCCGGCTGAAATAACCAATCGCCTGTAACCCCTTGTGGTAAAGGGCTTCATCAAAAAAAATATACACCATGTATGCATTAAAAAACAAAATCCAGCTGATCGGGAACCTCGGGAATGCACCCGACGTGAAAAACACCGAGAATGGGAAGAAAATGGCCCGGTTCAGTATTGCAACCAGTGAAGACTACCGGAATGCCCAGGGAGAGAAGGTGCGGGATACCACCTGGCACAACATCGTCGCCTGGGGAAAGCTGGCCGAGATCGTAGAAAAATTTCTTGTCAAAGGATCGGAAGTAATTGTCGAAGGTAAGCTCATCAACCGGAGTTACATTGATAAGGATGGGATAAAAAAATACATCACAGAAGTGCAGGTGAATGAACTGATGATGCTTGGAAAACCAGCGCATGGTTAGGGATGCGATGGTTGATACCGGGTGCCCGGGAATGTGGTTAGTGATAAGGATGGTGGCACCTGGTATTTTTTATTTTTATTCGGGTCCAAACATTTAATAATAGCATCACCGGTATAAGTACCTTTGTCGTATTCTAATACAGCGCAGCGTGGCAATCCTTCATGACAACGATAACCCGGCCTTTCAACTTGCCGCGGATTTTATCAATTACAGCAACAACCCTCTTTTTTTAACAGGCAAAGCAGGAACGGGCAAGACCACTTTTTTAAAATACATCCGGGAAACCTGTTCGAAGAACATGGCCGTGGTGGCACCTACGGGCGTCGCCGCCATCAATGCCGGTGGCACAACGATCCATTCTTTTTTCCAGTTGCCTTTTACACCTTTTATTCCCGTGAATGAAAGCCGGGGCAACAAGGATATTGTAGCGGATAAACACAGCTTGCTAAGCCGGTTGCGGATCAATACCGAAAGAAAAGAAGTACTGCAGCAACTCGAAGTATTGATCATCGACGAGATCAGCATGGTGCGCTGCGATGTACTGGACGCGATAGACGCGGTTTTAAAGCATGTGCGTACCCAGTACAACCGTCCCTTTGGTGGTGTACAGGTGGTGTTGATCGGTGATCTTTTTCAATTGCCGCCGGTTATAAAAGACGAAGAATGGCAACTGCTTTCACCTTACTACAGCAGTCCTTATTTTTTCAGCAGCCACATCATTACCCAGGAACAACCGGTATATGTGGAACTTGAAAAGATATACCGTCAATCCGATGCTGATTTTATTAAGTTGTTGAACCAGGTTCGCAATAATGAACTTGATCAACACGGCATACAATTGTTGGAAAGCCGCTACCAGCCAGGTATAGAAACAGGAACTGAAGAAGGCTATATAACCCTGAGCACGCACAATGAAATGGCCAACCAGGTAAATGTAAAAAAGCTGGGGCAGCTGGAAGAACCGGTACATAGTTTCAATGCTACCGTTGAAGGCGATTTCCCGGAAAAATCTTACCCGGCAGAAGTGAGCCTCAACATTAAGAAGGGCGCACAGGTCATGTTCATTAAAAACGACGTAGAAAAGATCCGGCGTTACTTTAACGGCAAGATCGGCATCGTGGAAAAAATAGAGACCGATAAAGTATGGGTCAGATGCGCCGATGGCAGCGGCTTAATAGAAGTTAAAACAGAAAAATGGCGCAACATCCTCTACCAGGTGGATAAAAAAACCAACCAGGTAGAAGAAGAAGAGATCGGTTCTTTTACACAATACCCGTTGCGGCTGGCCTGGGCCATTACTATACACAAAAGCCAGGGCCTTACTTTTGAAAAAGCCATCATAGATGCCGGCGCCGCGTTTGCACCCGGGCAGGTATATGTTGCGTTGAGCAGGTGCGTAAGCCTTGAGGGCATTGTATTGCGTAGTCCTGTCAATCGCCAGCGTTTGAAAACAGACGAAAGGATCGTAAATTTTATTGCCAGTCAGAAAAACCATTCCGGCAACGATGCAGCATTGCTGGTTGCCAAAAAGCAATTTCAACAATACACGATCGTACAGTTATTTGATATGTCCGGTATCGAAAGGCAGGCATCGCTTTTTTTAAAATGGTTCACGGAACACCATCATCATTTTAATGAAGCGGCCGGTCCGTGGGTGCGCGACATTTACGAACGCATTGTTGCTTTGAATGAAGTCAGCAAAAAGTTCCACGCCATCCTTGAAACCTATTTTGCAGAAGAAGTTTTACCGGAAAATAATGAAGTGCTGGTAAAAAGATTACAGGCCGCTTCACAACATTATACCACGCACCTTGATTTCATAAAATTGTTGCTGGTTAAAAACACAACTGCTACCGACAGCCGGCCCGCCTCTAATGCGGGTAAGGAAAAACTGGAAGCCTTGTATGGCGACATCGATTACAAAGTACAATTACTCCAGTCCTGTTCTGTGGCCTTTACGCTGGATGCTTATTCAAATCTGAAAAACAGTTATGCAGCACAAAAACCGGGCATCAATATTTATACGGGCAAAGGTGGTGGCGATTACCCCGTTTCCGATCACCCGGAACTGTACCGTTCGCTGCGGAAATTAAGGGATGAATTGTGTGCAGAAAAAAATATGCCGGTGTACATGGTTTGCAATACCGCAGGATTGGTGGAAATGGCTTCCTGGTTGCCACAAACAAAAGAGCAACTCCTGCAAATAAATGGGTTTGGTAAAACAAGGGTTGAAAAGTATGGTGGACTATTTTTACCAGTAATCAGGCAGTATTGCGAAGACAATAACCTGGGAAACAACTTTGAAGCGAAGCCGGAAAAACGGGTACGGAAACCAAAGAGTGAAAGTTTAAAAAAAGATACCAGGGGAGAAAGTTTTGATCTTTACAAATCCGGGAAAAACGTTGCTGAAATTGCTGCCGAAAGAAATCTTTCTGTTGGAACCATTGAAAATCATCTGGCCCATTACATAGGTTTGGGAGAACTGGACATTAATGATTTTGTAGTGAAAGACAAGCAAAGTCAAATCCTTGCGGCGGCTAAAGTGCATGGAACGGAAAGCCATAAAACGCTGAAGGAAAACCTGCCGGAATCGATCAGTTACCCGGAGATAAAAATGGTATTGGCTGGTTTAGAGAAA
>Ga0247804_10000344_pt1 | contig 21295 bp, 10 predicted proteins | sample UWRJL029104C1_FD_181142 | JGI IMG/M metagenome (GOLD analysis project Ga0247804, IMG submission 181142) | Plant litter microbial communities from Arlington Agricultural Research Station in Wisconsin, United States - UWRJ-L029-104C-1 | ecosystem: Environmental > Terrestrial > Plant litter >...
GTGTAGCCGGTAGTTACAGTGGCGCCGTCCACGGTGGTGGCGGTGGTGCTGTATTGGAAATCAAGTCGGTCGGGAGTAGCGCGGCCGGCGGTGCCGAGGCGCCATTGCTCGCCGGTGTAGCTCACGGTGAGGCCGGTGATGGTCGAGCCAGTGTTGTTGGTGAAGGCGGCGCCGATGGTGGTCGCCAGTACGCCAGTGCTTTGCAGGCCGCCCAGGGCGCGGTCGGTAGCGGCCGAGCCCGCGCCGAAGCTGTAGGTATTGGCGCCGCCAGCCGTGCCGGTGCTGGTGGTGTAGGTGTTGTCGGGCGTGGCGCTGCCGCCCGCGCCGGTTTCCACGAAGTCCCAGCCGGCGGGCAGGGTGCTCTTCGGGTTGGTCGTGCCGGTAGAGGATAAGGTGTTAAAATCCTGGTTGTAGGCCGTGCCCATCGCCGCCAGACTGATGCTGCCCGGCCCGGTGGTCACCGTCACCACCGCGCCGTAGCTGGTGCCGGCGGTGGAAGTGGCGTAGGCCGCCACGTTGTAAGTAGTGTAGGGCAACAGGCCCGTAGCCGTGCCGCTGAAGGCACCCGTGCCGGAGCCGATGGGCAGCGTGGTAACATCGGTGCCGCCGATGGTAGGAGTGGCATTGGTCGCGCTGTACACCACGCCGTTGGCCGTCACGGTGTTCGAGCCGGCGCTGGTTACGTTGCCGCCCACGGTGGCGCTGGTGCCGCTGGCGGTAGCGGCCGCAGTGGTCACCGCCGGCAGCGCCACGGCCGTCACCGACACGTCGTCGATGCCGAGGGCATCGTCGGCGCCGCCGGTCACGTCGAAGTCCACCCACTTCAGGATAATCGTGCCGCCGACCGGAATGGTCACCGACAGCGTGCCGCTCACCGCCGTGCGGTTGGCGGCGGCGTTGCCGTCGATGTTGCCGGCGGTGGTGCCGTTGTTCACATTCGGACTGACGAAGTCCAGGATGTTAACGTCGGTAAACGTGCCCGTCAGGTCCGTCGCCGTCAGGCTGTACTGGAAGTCGAGGCGGTCGGCGGTGGTGCGGGTGGCGCTGCCGAGACGCCACTGCTCGCCGTTGTAGCTGATGGACAGCCCGGTAATGGGCTGACTGGTGTTATTGGTGTACTTCACGCCGTAGCTCGATGCCACCGCGTTCAATACCGAGCCCAGGGCGCGCTCCGTGCTGGCATTGGTGCCCAGGCTGTAGGTGTTGCCGGTGGCGCTGAGGTTGCCGGAGTAAGTGGCGTCGGCCCCGGTGCCGGTTTCCAGGAAGTCCCAGCCCGTGGGCAGGGTTGTTTTTGGATAAGTGGTGGTCGAAGGCGTGGCATTAATGCCCAAAGTGTTGAAATTCTCCACGTAGGGCGTGCCCAGCGTGGTGATGCTCACCGACTGCGCCTGACCCAGCAGGCTGCCGCCCAGCAATGGCAGCAGCAGGCCCAGCCAGCGGGCCGACCAGCGGCCCGGCGGGAAAGAGTAAAAGTTAAACATGGTGTGGGTGTTTGATTGTTAAAGGGTTAGTGTTATCAAAAAGGAAGTCGGTATTGGGCAGTCAATTATCAGGGGCCAGTCTCCAGCTATGAATTATCTGCGCCTCCAATTCCCGATTACCCAATACCGACCACCGGTAAAAAGCGTGTTTTTACAGCCCGATTTCCATCAGGAACTTCTGCGTAGCGTCGCTCACCTCGCGCTTTTTATCGGCGGTGAACTTGCCGTGCTGCCCGCCGGGCACCGTGAGGAACTCGGTTTTCACGCCGGCTTCCTGCAGCTTCTTGTGCAGGGCCACCGACTGTTCGTAGGGCACCACCGGGTCGGCGTCGCCATGCACGATGAAGACGGGCGGGCTGCTCTTCTTCACCAGATACACCGGCGACACGGAGCGGATAAACTTCTCATCCTTGGCGTATTGGCCCAGCCACTTGGTGGCCGATTTGCTGGCCAGGCGGCCACTCATCCAGTCGCCGGCGTCGGCGATGCCGTAGTTATCCACGATGGCCGCCACTTTCACTTTCTCCTTAGTCGAGCAGTTGGTATCGAAGGTGTGGTCGTTTTCGAGCAGGCCGGCCATCAAAGCCAGGTGGCCGCCGGCCGAGCTGCCCATCACCACAATCTTGTTGGGGTCGATGTTGAGCTTTTTGGCGTTGGTAATGATGTAGATGAGGGCGCAGCGCACGTCCTCCACGGCCGCTGGGGCGGTGGCCTGCGGCGTGAGGCGGTACTCCACGTTGGCCACCGCGTAGCCGCGCTTGAAGAAGGCACTGAAGCCCGACTGCGACTCCTTGGTGCCGTGGTTCCAGCCGCCGCCGTGGATGCTGATGACGATGGGCGTGGGCTTGCCGCTGTTAGGGTTGGTATAGAGGTCCATGCGGCCGTCCCAGCCGTTCACCTTCACGTACACGGCATTAAGCTGCGTCTCGTAGCCCTTGGGCGTCTTTATCACCTTCACCGTCGAGTCGGTTGGGATGGGCGGCCCGGCGGATTGGGCGAGGGTGACGAGGGAGCAGCCCAGCAGGCTGCAAATGAGAAGTAAGCGTTTCATTGGATGGGAGTTTGGGAGTTTCAAGAAGGGTTTTAAGGCCGTGGTGACGCTCGTTCGGGGGAACCTCACCCCCTGACCCCCTCTCCAAAAAAGAGGGGGCACCGGTCTTGCGCGTGATTGAAGTCGTCAGGCTCCCCTCTTTTTTGGAGAGGGGCCGGGGGTGAGGTTCTCCCGGGCGAGATGCTGCGTCTTAATTCCAGCCCTGGTTCTGCGTCATGGCCTGGTTCAGCGCCAGCTCATTCGAGGGGATGGGCCACAGCACATCCCGCTCCGACACGTTCTGGTAAGGCAGCAGCGTGGCGGTGCGGCCGTAGTAGCCCAGCGCCGCGTTGGAGCTCGACGGCGCCTGCGCGGTGATGATGGGAATCATGCCCTTCATCACCGTGAGGAAGGTGCCCCAGCGCAGCAAATCGAGCTTGCGCCAGCCCTCGAAGGCCAGCTCCCGGGCCCGCTCTTCCTTGAGGAAAGTCAGGAACGCGGCCTTACCGGCGGTGTTGGCGGTGGTGAGGTCGGAAGTGGTGGCGGGCGTGCCGAGGGGGAAGCCGTAGGCGCGGCGGCGCACCTGGTTCACGGCCAGGATGGCGGCGGCGGTGGGGCCGCCATTTACTTCATTATCAGCCTCGGCGTACATCAGCAGCACGTCGGAGTAGCGCAGCAGGGGCCAGTTGGTGGGGCCCAGGTTTTTGTTGAAGGGGCGCAGGGTTTCGCTGTCGCGGCGCCACTTGTTGATGTAGCGGCCCCATACGTAGGTGGCGGCGTAGTTGGTCTGGCCGCGGGTGGCGTCGTAGCCGGGGTAGTAGTAGCTGGCGATGTTCCAGTCGCGGCGCAGGTCGGCGGCGTTGTAGCGGCTATACTGGGTGCCGGTGGCCACGTAGAGGCCCTGCATGTAGCCGCGGGTTTCGTCGTCGTTGCGCACGCCCAGCGTCGAGCCGAAGCGGCTGGCCTCGCGGTAGATGCTGCCGATGGCATTGCCATTGAACTCTACTTCCCAGATGCACTCCTGCAGGTCGTACACGTCGGCGCACTCGTTTTTGAAAATCTGCGAGTAGCTGGGGTTCAGCGAGTGCTGGCCCGAGTCCATGACCTTCTTGGCCCAGTCGCGGGCGGCCACGTACTTGTCGGTTTCGCCCAGGCGGCCGGCAGCGTAGAGGTTCACGCGGGCCAGCACGCCCTGGCAGCCGGTCTTCGAGATACGGCCCGAATTGCCCCACTCCGCGCCGTTTTTCAGCAGCGGCTCGGCGTCGGTCATGTCCTTAATAATCTGCGCGTACACGTCGTGCGCCGGGGTGCGGGCAATGTTCACGTCATTCACGCTCGTGGTCGAAGTCAGCTTCAGCGGCACATCGCCCCAGTAGCCCACCAGCAGGAAGTAGTAGTAGCCGCGCAGAAACAGCGCCTCGCCCCGAATCTGGTCTTTCACTTCCTGGCTGGTATTGGCCTGGTCGAGGCGCTCCAGCAGCAGGTTGGCGCGGTCAATGCCCTGGTACAGATTGGTCCAGCAGTTCACAATCTGCGGATACGACGAGTCGAAGCTGTAGCTGCTCACGGCCACGGCGCTGTTGCTGCGGGCCAGCATCTCGTCGGTGGCCGAGGGTGCTTCCAGCGACAGGAAGCGCGAGTAAGTCGATTCCTCGGCGCTGCCGCCCTGGTTGATGGTGTTACCCAGCTTGGTATAGATGCCCATCAGGGCCGAAGTCAGCTGCGCCTCGTTGTTGTAGTAGGTTTCCGGGGCCACGAAATCCTCTGGGTCGGTGGCCAGGTAGTCGTTGCAGGAAGTGAGGCTGCCCAGCGCCAGGGCTAGGCCCAGCGTGCTGATAAAGAAAGACTTTTTCATGATTCGAAAGCGGAGCAGTGATTACAGCGACAGATTGAGCCCCAGCGTGAGCGTGCGGGCGCGGGGGTAGGCCGAGAAGTCGAAGCCCGGCGTCAGCGGCGAGCTGTAAATCGATACTTCGGGGTCGTTGCCGGAGTACCTGGTCCAGGTAATCAGGTTCTGGGCCGAGGCGTAGAAGCGCAGCGTTTTGAGGTGGGCGAAGCGCACCCAGGTGGTCGGAATGGTGTAGCCCAGGTTCAGGGTTTTGAGGCGCAGGTAGGAGCCGTCCTCGATGATGCGGGTGGAGTACACGCGGGGGCCCTGGCCGTTCACGCGGTAGAGCTCGTTGGTGGGGTTTTCGGGCGTCCAGCGGTCGGCGTAGGAGGCGAATTGGTTCAGACCATTCTTCAGCGCGCCGCCTTCAAACATGATGCGGTTGGCATTCAGCAGCTCGCCGCCGTAGGAGCCTTGCAGGAAGATGTTGAGGTCGAAATTTTTGTAGGTGAAGTTGTTGGAGAAGCCCCCGATGAAGTCCGGGTTGGGGTTGCCGATGATGCTGCGGTCGCTGTTGTCCACCACGTTGTCGCCGTTCAAGTCGGCGTATTTGATGTCGCCGGGCTTGATGCTGGCGCGGGCGTTGCCGTTGTTGGGCACGTCGGCTTTCAGGGTGTAGGCGCCGGTCGAGCTTTGGTCGAAGTCGCTGGTCTGGTAGTTGCCCACCCACTGGTAGCCGTAGAACATGGCTACCGGCTGCCCGATAACTGCCTCATACGCCGGCACGTTGCCGTAGCCCGACGACGACGACCAGCCCACCGTCGATTGAATGTAGGTCTGGTTGCGGGTCAGCTCCAGCACCTTCGTGCGGTTGAAGGCAATGTTGAGGTTCGAAGTCCACGAGAAGGCTTTGCTCGACACGTTCACCGTGTTCAGGGTCAGCTCCAGGCCCTGGTTTTGCACCGCCCCGATGTTCTGGAAGGCGCTGCTGTAGCCGCTGGTGGGCGGCAGTTGCGCGGCCAGCAGCAGGTCGGTGGTTTTCTTGCGGTACACATCGGCCGACAGCGTAATGCGCTGGTCGATAAAGCCCAGGTCGAAACCCAGGTTCAGCTCGCGGGTGGTTTCCCACTTCAGATTGGGGTTGCCGATGGTGAGCGGCACGATACCCCGCGTGAACACCCCGCCCGGCGAGTACGACTCGCCCACCGGCAGGCCCAGCGAGGCCAGGTAGGCATAGTCGGTCACGCGGTTGTTGCCGATGAGGCCGTAGCTGGCCCGCAGCTTGGCATCCGACAGCGGCTTGATGCCGCGCATAAACTTCTCTTTATTAAGGTGCCAGGCGGCGGCCAGCGAGGGGAAGTAGCTCCACTTGTTGCCCGGCGCAAACTTCGACGAGCCGTCGGCCCGGAACGAGACCGTCAGCAGGTACTTGCCGCGGTAGGCGTAGTTCACGCGCTCCAGCGCCGAGGCCAAGGTGTTCTGCGAGCGCAGGCTGGCAATGGAGTACGGAATACCTTCGTCCATGCCGCTCAGCCCGAGCTGCTCGTTGGGGATGAGGATGGCGCCGCCGCCCGAAATCATCGTGCGGGTGCCCTGGAACGTGACGCCCGTCACGGAGGTGATGCGGTGGTAGCGCTTGAACAGCTTGTTAAACGTCAGCGTGTTCTCGTTGACGTAGTTGTTGGTTTCGGTGAAGGTGATGGAGCCGTTCACCCCGTTCTGGCCGTTGGGGTTGTTGGTGTTGCCGGTGCGGGTCATCGAGTTGTTGAACACCTCGTAGCGCAGCAGGCGGCGGTCCACGCCGCCGGTCACGCGCAGCTTCAGCGAGGGGCTGAAGCTGTATTCGGCGTAGGCATTGGCGGTGAGCTGGTTGGTGATGCGGTTGCGCACCTCGTTCTTCACCGTGTAGAGCGGGTTCCACTGGTAGTTGCTGGAGGAGGTCACGTCCTCATCCTCGGCCTGGTTCAGCAGCAGGTCGAGGTCGCCGGTGCCGTTCACCGGGCGGTAGCCGTAGAGGCTGGTCAGCAGCGCAAAGTCGGAGTTCGAGGAGCCGCCCACCTGGGTGCCGTAGGTCGAGATGTTGCTGAAATTGGCATTCATGCCCACGCGCAGGTTCTGCTTCACGTCCTGGTCGAGGGTGAGGCGGCCCTGGTAGCGCTTGAAGCCCGAGTTCAGAATCGTGCCATCCTGGTTGAGAATGGAGCCCGATACCGAGTAGCGCGTGCCCTTGCTGCCGCCCCGGATGGCCAGCGAGTGGCTCCACATGGCGGCCTGCCGCAGAATCTGTTTCTGCCAGTCGATGCCGTTGGCGGTACGGTAGCTTTCCAGCGTCCGGCCGTTCGACAGATACAGCTGCCGCGCCGTCACCGAGTCGAACTCAATCTGCAGCTTCACAAACTCATACGGGTCCATCAGCTTGGCCTTCGAGATGCTTTCCTGCACCCCGTAATAGGTGTCGTAGCTGATGGTGGGCGCCGCGTCCGAGCCGCGCTTGGTGGTGATGAGTACCACGCCGTTGGCCCCGCGTGAGCCGTAGATGGCCGTGGCCGAGGCATCCTTCAGAATCTGAATCGACTCGATATCCGAGGGGTTGATGGCGTTATTGTTGTAATCCTCAATCGGAAAGCCGTCGATAACGTAGAGCGGCGAGTTGTCCTGCGTAATCGAGTTGCCGCCCCGGATGATGATGTTGGGCGCCGCGCCGGGCTGGCCGTCGGGCGAAGTCACCTGCACGCCGGCCACGCGCCCAGCCAGCGCGTCGTCGAACGACTTCACCGGCGCCTTATTCAAATCCTCCACGTTCACCGAGCCCACCGAGCCGGTGAGGTCGCTGCGCTTCACCTCCCCATAGCCAATCACCACGACCTCATCGAGGCTGTTCTGGTCGGCGCGCAGGGTGATGTTCATCAGCCCATTGCCTTTCAGCCCGCGCTCCAGCGTCTGGAAGCCCACGTAGGAGAAAATCAGCGTGCGCTGGGCGTCCGGCACCTGCAGCGTGTAGCGCCCTTCCGGGTCCGTAATCGTGCCGATTTCGGCGTCCTTTACCCGTACGCTCACGCCAATCAGCGGTTCGCCGGAGGCGTCGAGCACCCGGCCCGAGGCCGTGACCGGCCCCGTGGGCTGGGCCCGCAGTGGCCCGCCCGCACACAGCAGCGCGGCCAGCAGCAGGGCGCTGGCCAAGCGGCTCAGGCCCGAAAGCTGCCGCCAGTACTGCATTAACAAAGTAGAGGAAGAATTCATGGGGGTGGGATTTTTTAAGCTATTAGCTAAAAGCTTTTAGCCAATAGCTTAAGAAGAATTAACTCGAAAAATTGTAGAAGCTATTAGCTAGCAGCTGTCAGCTAATAGCTTAAGAATTGACTCGCTTGATTTCACCGCTCAGCATCAGCACGGCCACGGCGCCCAGCGGCACCAGCAGCGCCGCCAGCCCGAAGAAGGGCGCGTAGCCATCGCGGGTGAGCACCGGCACCAGCCAGGTAGTCAGCAGCGTGCCAAACACGGCGCTGGTGCCGCCCAGCCCCGCCAGCGTGCCCACCGACTTGCCCGAGAAGAAGTCGCCCGGCAGGGTCTGGATGTTGCCGATGGTAATTTGGAAACCCATGAGGGCGAAGAAGATGCAGAGCATGGCCGTTTCGGGGGTGGCGGCCCAGGCGCTGAGCACCAAAGCCGGCAGCATAATGAGGCAGCCCAGCACGATGCAGGTTTTGCGGGCCCGGTTCACCGAGCCGCTGCGGATGAGGCGTCCCGACAGCCAGCCGCCGCCCAGGCTGCCCAGCGCCGCCCCCACGTACGGGAACCAGGCAAAAGCGCCAATCTGCTTGATATCAAACTGAAACCGCTCGTGCAGGTAAATCGGCAGCCAGCTCACGAACAGCCACCAGATGGGGTCGAGCAGAAAGCGCGACACGATGACCGACCACGACTGCCGGTAGCGTAGCAGCGTGGCCACGGGCAGCGCCACGTCGGCCACGGTCGGGGTGGCCGGCTGGCCGTCGAGGATGTGCTGGCGCTCCTGCTCGGTCAGCCAGGGGTGGTGCTTGGGCACCGCTTTGTTGATTATCCACCACGGAATCACCCACAAAACGCCCAGCGCCCCGATAATCACGAACGCCGAGCGCCAGCCGAATTCGGCGTAAAACCAGGCAATGAGCGGGGCCGAAATCACCGCGCCCAGCGAGGCCCCGGCATTGAACAAGCCCTGCGCAAAGGCGCGCTCCCGCACCGGAAACCACTCGGCATTCGACTTGGCCGCGCCGGGCCAGTTGCCGGCCTCGCCCAGCCCCAGCAAGGCCCGAAACGCCGCGAACGACAGCAGCCCCCGCGACAGCGCATGCAGGCCCGCCGCCACGCTCCACACCACGATGGAGATGGTGAAACCCAGCCGCGTGCCCACTTTATCAAACAGGCGCCCCGACACGCTCTGACTGATGCCGTAGGCCACCATGAAAAAGCTCACCACCAGCGCGTACTGCTCCTTGCCCAGCTGCAAATCCTCGGCAATGCCGGGCCACATCACGGCCAGCGCGTTGCGGTCGATGTAGTTGATAACCGTGGCGACGGCAATCAGCACGATTATCCACCAGCGCAGGCCGTTGACCTGGCGCGGGGCGGTGGTAGCAGTGGGCGGGGGAGCGGTTGGCTGCATGGGTGGGGTTGAGCAGTGGAGGTCGTTTGTCATGCTGAGCTTGTCGAAGCATCTCTACCGCAGGAGTAAATCCAATCGTTAGAAATTACTTGCGCGGTAGAGATGCTTCACTGCGCTCAGCATGACGGTCAAATTAGGCCGTAGCCGTGCTTTGCTCAGAATAGGCCGGGTGGCCGGTCATGAAATCCTCGCGGATGGGACTGAACATATCCAGCAGCACGCCGGCCTGCAGGGCGGTGGCCCCGTGCGGCACGTGCGGCGGAATGTAGTAGGCGTCGCCCGTGCGCAACACCTTGGTTTCGTCGCCGATAGTGACGGCAAACTCGCCGCTCTCGATGTAGGTCGTCTGGCTGTGGAAGTGCTGGTGGATGGGGCCCACGCCGCCGGTTTCGAAGTCGGCTTTCACCAGCATGATGCTGTCGTCATAGGCCAGAATTTTGCGGCGCACGCCGGGGCCCACGGCCTCCCAGGAAATGTCGTCGTCTTGAATGAATACGTTGCTAAAGTACCGCATAGCGCAGAGGATTGGGGTAGGGTTGGGAATATGGGAGAGTTGATTGTTTGGGCTTTATAAGCGCTTGAACTGGTAGGGGCCCTGCCACTTCAGCGGCTGGCCGGCCACGGTTACCTGGTGGGTTTTGGTGGCGCCGGCGTCCTGGTTAGCCACGGCCAGGCGGTAGGTGCCGCCACGGCGTAGCTTCAGTTCCACCACGGTGGCCTCGGGGCTGTCGAGCAGCACCGTCAGGCGCTCCACGTTGGAGCGTGAGCCGGAGGCGGTTTCAGCCGTGGGGTTGAACTCGCCGTGGGCTTCGATGACCGAGGCAAAGACCTGGTTTTTGGCTTTTTCGCGGATGATGAGCGCCGGCTCGGGGCGCATGTTGAAATTCGGGTCGGTGGCGCCGATGCGGGCCAGCACGAGGTGGGTGGCCGTGTCGGTGGCCGTGGTCACGGAGTAGAACTGCGGGCCGTCGAGCCAGGTGAGGGTGGCCAGGCCCGGCGTGCGCACCGGTCGGCTCTGGGCCTCCTTCCAGAGGTGCTGGTAGCCGTTTTTGCTGCCCAGCGGCTGGCGGCTGGTCGAGAAGCTGTCGTACTGGAAGCTGGTCGAAATCAGCTGGCCCTGGTAGTAAAACGGTAAGTCGTACTGGTGCGTGGTGGCCGAATTGACGCGGAACAAGTCCAGCACCAGCGGCTTGCCGCTGGCACTGTCGCGGAACAGCGCCAGGGTGCGGTGTAGCTGCACGCCGTCGTAGGCGGTGTTGGCTTTGGCGCTCACCACCTGCGCGGCCGGGTTGTCGAGGTCGGCAAACCAGGCTTCGCCCGATTTCGTCTCCGCCACTTTCTCCTTGCCACCGAAGTTCGAAGCCTCATCCACCACCACCGTGTTGTGGGCAATGGTTTGGCTGGCAAACGACTTGGTTTCGGGCAGGTAGCGGCCGCCTTCCTTGGCTTCGATGTTCAGGAAGCGCACCGCGCCGTAGTCCTGTAATACCTCGCGGCCCCGGTCGTAGAGGGCGATGTTAAGTTTGTCGTAGTGGCCGTGCGAGAGACCGTGGCCGGTGTATTTGAAAATCAACGAAGTCTGCTCGTCCGGCACGCCGGTGCGTAGGATGGCCAGGCCGCCCTCGGTGCCGGTGGCGCCGTCGCGGTACACCACGCTGCGGCGCTGGTAGGCGGGCGGGTTTTTGCCGGCTTCGGCGGCGGCTTTGGCCACGGCTAGGCCGCCGGTGCTCAGCAGCACTTTCTTCTGCTGCTGGGCCAGGCCGAGCAGGGTATTGTCGGCCCCGTAGCGCTGGAAGGAGATGGAAATGGCGGCAATAAGCTCCTGCGTGGTCCAGTCCTTTTCCTTCAGCGCATCGTTCAGCGGGTAGAAGCGGCCGTCGGTATTCGTCAGCTGCAAAGCCGATTGCAGCGCCTTGCGCAGAATCTGGTCGCGGTACTGGAAGATTTTCAGCTCCGGCTGGTTGTTCTCGATGGTCTGGGCGAAGAGGTAAAACGGCGACAGCGCGTAGCGGGCGTAGTAGGGCCCCTCGGTGTAGTAGCCATCGGGCGAAAACAGCTGGTTGAGCTGGGCCAGGAAGCCGCTTTTGCCGTCGAGCGCAGTGCCGCGCAGGGCCATGTCCACCAGTTTCTGGTCGTGCAGGGCGTAGCCGGTCATGCCCACGGCCGTGGCCGCCCACACCCCGTGGTTGTGCACGAGGTTAAACCACGATTTCAAATCCTGGGTGAAGTAATTGCACAGCGGCCGGAACGCCCCATCCTCAATCTGTTTGCGCTCGGCCGGGGTCAGTGTCTCATACACCGCATCGTAGCCCTGAATGGCATACACCACCCAGTTGCAGTCGTTCAGCGCCTGGTGAAACAGCCGGCCCGGCGAAGAGCTTTTGGCCTCCGGGTGGTTTTTGAGCCCAGGAATCAGCTTGCTGTATTCCAGCAGCATATCGCGCACGAAGCGGGCGTATTTGCCGTCCTTGCTCATGAGGTAGCACAGGCCGGCGGCTTGCAGCGCGTAGTAGTTGCGGGTGTGCTGCTCGTGGGTATAAGCCCCGGCGGGGTCCTTGGGCACCGGCACCGCCATCGGGCTGGCGAGGGCCTTGTCGGCGGTTTTTTTGAGACTTTGGTAAGTCTTTTCCAGCAGCGGGTACTGGTCGAGGCCCTGGCGCAGCGGCCCTACTTCCGCCGCCGTGATGAGCAGCGAAGGATGCCCCGGCGCGGCGGCGCTGACCGTCCCACCAGGCAGCATTGCCAGCCCCGCCAGGAGCATCCACAAACGTATGAGCCGCTGAAGTGTCATTGATTTCTAAGGTTTAACCCCACTCCTGGCCCCTCCCCTTCGGGAGAGGGGTGCCAGACGCGAGTTGTTCTAGAACGCACCCCTCTCCCGAAGGGGAGGGGCCGGGGGTGGGGTTTCGATTAGCAGAAGTAAGTGCCGCCGTTGATGTCCACCGACGAGCCGGTGATGAACGAGGCCTGGTCCGACGCCAGGTACGCCACCAGCTCCGCCACTTCGGCGGCCTGACCTTCGCGGCGCAAGGGCGTCATGCCGGCCACGCGCTCGCGCACTTCGGGCTTGGTGAAGGTATCATGGAAAGCCGTCGAAATCATGCCGGGCGAGATGGAGTTCACGCGGATACCTTTCGGACCCAATTCTTTGGCCAGGCCGCGGGTCATGGTCAGCACCGCGCCTTTGCCGGTGGCGTAGGCGATGGCACCCGGGCCGCCGCCGTCGCGGGCCGCCTGCGAGGCAAAGTTGATGATGGACGCGCCGGCCTCCATTTGCCGGAGCACGCGCTTGGTCACCAGGAACACCGATTTCAGGTTTACGTCAATCACGAAATCCCAGAACTTCTCGTCCATTTCCTCCATGGTTTTGCGGCCCACCAAGCCACCCACCACGTTCACCAGGATGTCGATGCGCGGGCCAAAGGCCTCGGTGCAAGCGCTTACCACGCGGTCCACGTCGGCGGCGTTGGTCATGTCGCCCTGGGCCTGCAGGCCCTGGCCGGCGCCGATTTTCTGCACTTCCTCCAGGGTGGCATCCGCTTCCGTGTCCGAGTCGAAGTAGTTGAAGCACACGTTGGCGCCGGCTTTGGCGAGGGCCAGCACTACCTGCCGGCCGATGTCGCGGCCACCGCCGGTTACCAAAGCTACTTTTCCTGTTAAATCCTGCATGTCGTCGTTGAAAAAAAACTTGAGATAGTAAGTCTGAATTAGAAAGGCTTAGGGCCGGGCGGCGTAGCCGGGCAGGCGGCCGTCGACGCCGGATTTCAGTGCGGGCGACGGCGTTTTCAGGCGGTAGTCGAGCCGCGCCGGGTTTACAAACTCGGTGGCCACGTAGCCCACCTGCCGGGTTTGCGGAGTGTATTCCGAACTCAGCTGGCCCGAGTGGGAGAAGTTGGTATTGAGCAGCGTAGCCGTGCTCTTATCCGCGTTCCGCGCCAGGATGGCGTAGCCGTTTTTGCCGCTGTCGTTGAACAGGCACTGGCTGATTGCCGACCATTGCACGCCGGTCAGTTTCAGCACGTAGCCGTCGGCGGCGTTGCCCACGTTGTCGAAGGTGCAGTGGTCCACGGTCAGCAGCGGGCCGAGGGTACTTTCGTCGTTGCCGCCCCGGTAGAGGTCGAGCGCGCCGCCCTGCACGTTGCGAAACAGGCAGTTGCGCAGCACCACGTTTTCCGCGTTATAAGTGCCTTTGTTTTGCGTCTCGGTATTCAGGCTCAGAGCATTGCCGCCGAGGTCATAAAAGAGGCTATTGCTGAACTGCACCGTGTCGGCGTAGGTGCTTTTAGTGGCCTGGAAGGCGCTTTTCCCGCCGTCGCGCAGGTTGTAAAACGTGCAGTTGTCGGCCCACAGGTTGTAGTGCTCCAGCATCGGCTGCGCGCTGGTGCGAATCAGTGCATCGGCCGTGCCGGCTGGCGCGTTGCCATCGAAAGCCAAACCGCTCAGGCGCAGCATGCCGCCATTTTCAATGCTGAAAAAGGCGCGGCCCGTGCCACTGCCTGCGAAGCTGAGCACCGGGCGGCTGGTCAGGCCTTTTTTGGCCCGCACCACCAGCGGCACCGCTACCGTGATGGGTTGCGAAACGGGGTAGTTACCCACATTGCTCAATTCGATAATATCACCCCGCTGAGCCTGTTGGCACACCCGGCGCAGGGCGTCGGCCTCATTGGCAGGTACTTTCCAGAGCTTGCCGGTGCCCATGCCGGGCACCACCGTAGGGCGGAACCAGCGTGGGCCGCTCTCGGCCTCCGTCACGGGGCGGCGCTGCTTGGGCTTGCCCTTGCCCACGGTGGGCACGGTCAGGCCGTCGGCCGAGCGCTGCAGAATCAGCGGCGTGGCCGTCAGGCCGGGGATGCTGGACGAGCTGCTGAGCAGCGTCGGGTTGTCTTTGAAGGTGATGCCGCTGATGTCGTCGTTAACCGTAAATTGCTTTGTTGCCAGCAGATTGTAGAAAATATTGTTGCTGATGACGACGTTCTCCGGTGTGGCGGTGCGCTCGCCGTCCTTGCCCTCGCAAAGCTCAATGTTGTCGCAGTTCAGGAAGATGTTGCCGCTCACGGTCACGTCCTTCACCTGGTTGTAGCGGTTGAGGGGCGAGTTGGGCACGCCGTTCATTATCACCAGCGCGCCGCGGAAATTGGTGCCGCGCAGGTCGGCAAAGTAGTTGTCGAGCACGCGGTGGCCGGCGTTGATGATGCGTACGCCACCGGTATGAGCCTTGCCGTTGCCCAGGAAGTAGTTGCCTTCCACCAAGTTGTTGTTGCCGTGGCGCAGCACCAGGCTGCCCTCGCACTCCACGAAGAGGTTGCGGCGCACCGCGTTCTCGCCCGATTTGATGGAAATGATTTCGACCTCGCCGCTGCAGCGGTAGAAGTAGTTTTCCTCAACCTGGGTGTGCGAGGCCGTCAGCGAGTAGGTTGATACGCCCACCCGGAGGGTTTCGCCGCCGTTGGAGCCCAGGCGGGGGCGGGGGCCGAAGTAGTTGTGGTCAATCTGGTGGTAGTTGTGCTGGCTTTCGGGCACGGCCAGGTCCACGGCCATGGTCACGCCGCCGGTTTTTTTGCCGGCCACGTAGTTGTGGTCGAAGCGGTTGTGCTGCCCGTGCAGCTTCACCCAGATGTCGTCCTTGTCTTCCTCGCGGGCCGGCTTGTTGTAGTCCTCAATCACGCATTCCGTCACCCGGCAGTGGAAAGCCAGGTTCTGCGCGTCGGCCCGAAACTCAATCACGCAGCCGCTCGGCGCGTAGCCGTTGCGAAAATCCAGGCCCGACACCACCAGATAGTGCCCCGCCAGCCGCAGGTTCGACTGCCCCTGCAGCTTCACCGCGCCGGGCTTTTCGGCCCGTAGTACGATGGGTTGCTTCTCCGTCCCTTCCGCTTTGAAGATGAGCTTGGCATCCTGCCAGGTGCCGGCGGCCAGCACCAGCGTATCGCCGGGCTGCAGCTGCGGCACGGCCGCCTTGAAGGCCGCCGCATCAGCCACTTTGATGGCTTTGGCCTGCGCCAATGCCCCCACACCCCCGGCGAGCAGCGTACTTAGGAACAGGGTTCGGAAGTGCCTCATCTGGGTTTTGTGCTATTGGGTGGGAGTGGGGAGAGGGTGACGGATGGGGTATCCTTGCTTCAAATGTAAACGGACTATTAACCGAAAACAAGGCTGGAAGCGGCCATTGGAAGCCATATTCGGGCGTAAATTGCAACTGAAAAACGTTACCGGTAACGTTGCCGGCATCGATTGCGTAAATTGTTGTTCTCGCAGAAAAATTAAATTGCTAGGCCTGGTTTTTGGCCGCCGGAAACGGGCTGTCTGGGCCGTTTTCGGCCATTACAAAAAGCCCGCCGCAACCGATTTCGGAATCCGTCCGGTGTTTCAAAGTAACATTGGCCTAACTTTCGGTTTGGCGCCTTCGCCACATTATCCACCTTTCGCTCACCGCTGCCCCCTATGCCTCCCCACAGCCGCAGCCAATCCGCCCGGCCTGCCACCATCAAGGACGTTGCCCGCGAGCTGGGCATTTCCATCTCCACCGTGTCGCGGGCCATGCGCGACTTCCCCGACGTGAACCCGGCTACCCGCCAGGCCGTGCTGCAGATGGCCGAACAGCTCGACTACCAGCCCAACCAGGTAGCATTGAGCCTGGTAACCAAGCACGCGCACAGCATCGGCGTCATCGTGCCCAACCTCGATTATTTCTTCGCCACCGCCGTGCGCGGCATCGACGAGATGGCGCTGGAGGCCGGCTACACCGTGCTCACCTGCCAGTCGAACGAGTCGTATGGCCGCGAAATCACCAACACCCAGCGCCTCGTCAACACCCGCGTCGATGGCCTCATCGTGTCGCTGTCGAGCGCCACGAGCAACGTTGACCACTTCCGGCGGCTGCTGCAGCGCGGCTTGCCCATGGTGTTTTTCGACCGCGTGGGCACCGATTTGGAGGCCTCGAAGGTGGTGCTCGACAATAAGGACGGGGCCGTGCAGGCGGTGGGGCACCTCATCGAGCAGGGCTGCCGGCGCATTGCTTTTCTGGGTGGGCCGGCCAGCTTGTTCATCAGCAACCAGCGGCAGGAGGGCTACCTCGCCACGCTGCGCGCGCACGGCCTGCCCATCGTGGAGGAGCTGATAACGCACGGCGAATTCGACCGCGAGCACGCCTACCGCGCCACCCTGCAGCTGCTGGACCTGCAGCCGCGCCCCGACGCCATCTTCGCCATGAGCGACCGGCTGGCCGTGGGCGCCCTGCTGGCGCTGCGCGAGCGCGGCGTGCGGGTGCCCGAGGAGGTGGCGCTGGTGGGTTTCAACGATGAGCCGGTGATGAGTCTGCTCACGCCCAGCGTATCGAGCGTCGCCCAGCCGGCCTTCGACATGGGCAAGGTGGCGGCCCAGCTGTTCATCGAAATGCTGAACAGCGACCAGAGCCTGCCCCCGCAAACCGTGGTGCTCAAGCCCACGCTGGTGGTGCGGGAGTCGTCGCTGCTGAAGCGGGCATAAAAAAATCCGGCAGCGGTCGGGATGACCACTGCCGGATTTTTTAATAAAAACCAAGCTCCTTAGCTCGCGTAGCCCGGCCCCACCGGCCGTGAGCCGCGCAGGCCGTACCAGGCAATGTAGGCGTAGCAGATAACCGGCAGCACGAAGGCCAGCCGTAGCGCGTGTACGCCGCCCCCGCCGCTCTGGCTGTCGGCAATGAGGCCGAACAGCGGCGGAATGATGGCGCCGCCCACGATGGCCGCCGACAGCATTCCCGAAGCGCTTTCGGTGTGGCGGCCCAGGCCATGCACGGCCAGCGTGAAGATGGTGGGGAACATGATGGAGTTCATCAGACCCACGGCCAGGATGCTCCACATGGCCACTGGCCCGCTCATATTGATGGAAATGAGCGTGAGCACTACGGCTCCGATGGCGTTGAAGGCCAGAATACGGCCAGGGCGAAACCTGCTCAGCAGCGCCGCTCCGACGAATCGGCCTATCATCGCCCCGCCCCAGTAAAAGGATACCATTATGCCCGCCGCTGCCTGCGTATTATCCAGCTGGATAAGATTTTGCAAGCCAACCCCCGCTACCAGGGCTTTTACATAAGACAATAGGTCTGTCATCACATTTTCCAGACTTAAGTAGCTCACTAAGTGTGAGCCGATGGCCACTTCGGCCCCCACGTAGGTGAAAATGCCCAGCAAGCCCAACAGCAAGTGACGGTAGCTCCAGGCGGTGGTAACGTCGCCGGTTTCGGCGGGCGCGTGCTGAATGGTAGGTAATCTCAGGAAATTCAGCAGCAGGCTGATGACGATGAGTGCCGCCCCGATGCCCAGGTACAGCATCTGCACCGGCGACACATCGAGCGCCGCCGCTTGGGCTGCGGAGAGTTTTTTGAGGTCGGGCAGGTGTGAGAGAATGAGCACCGCACCTAGGATAGGGGCAATAAACGTGGCCAGCGAGTTGAAGGCCTGCGTGAGGGTGAGACGGGCGGAAGCGGACTCGGGCGCGCCCAGCACGGCTACGTAGGGGTTGCCAGCTACTTGTAGCATCACCACGCCCGTGGCCAGGACAAACAGCGCCGCCAGAAACAGCTCGAAAGTGCGTCCAGCTGCCGCAGGGTAAAACAGAAAGCAACCCAGGGCCGCAATCAAGAAGCCTATCAACATACCACGCTTGTAACCAAACTGCTTCACCACGAGCCCAGCCGGGACGCCCATTATCAGATAGGCGCCAAAAAAGCAGAAATTGACCAGGTTGACCTTGGCATAGCTGAGCGTGAATAAGCCTTTGAGGTAGGGAATCAGAATGTCGTTCAGACAGGTAATAAACCCCATCATGAAAAACAGCACCGTGAGCGAAGCCAGCGCCGAGGTGTAGCGCGGGGCGAGGCCGCCCTCGGTAGGGGCGGCGCCGATAGGAGGAGATTGAGGAGCTGCGAAGGCCACGAAAGAAAGGTTGAAAGGGTAAAAAAAATTGGGGCGGCGCCTGCACGCCGCCCCAATACAAGAGTAACTAATGGCCAACGAGTTGGCCGTAGTCGTTTACTGAATCACGAGTTTGCTGCGCTCGCCGGTGGCGGCGTCGCGCAGCATGTACACGCCAGCAGCGAGGCCGGCGGTAGCCACTTTGCCATTGGCGAAGGTGCCCACCACCTGGCCGGTGATGCTCAGGACTTCGCCGGTAGCGGTGGCGTTGGTGAGGCGCACCACCGTGCCGGCCGTGGCCGGGTTGGGGTAGGCCAGCAGGGCCGTGGCGGCGCGGGGACCGGCCGTAGCCAGGGCGCGCTGCGAGTAGAGGTGCAGCACGAAGCGCGAGGCGTGCAGGCCCTGCGCCAGCGTCACGGCGTAGTTGCCGCTGCGCAGGTCGTGCCAGGTGTTGGTCTGGGTGTCTTCGAGCAGCACGGCGGCGGTGGCGGGGAAGTTGGCCAGCTGCTCGGCCGTGAAGGTGAAGGTGCCGGCTACCGGCACGTCCACGCCCAGGGCCATCGTCACGGGCTGCTGCCCGGCGGGCAGGCCCTGGATGCTGAAGCTCTCGGTGCCGGCCTGCTGGTAGAGCGTGGGCTGCTGGCCGCCGTTGAGGGTCACTTTCAGGGCGTCGAAGTGGCTGTCGAAGCCGGTGGTGGCACCGGTTTCCTGGTACACGTAGAGCACGTCGCTGGCGCCGTTGGCAGCGGTCAGGGCCAGGTCGAGGCGCGGGCGGGCGTCGGCCGTGGTGGAGCTGCGGTACTGCGTGGGGTTATTGTAGCGCACCATGCGGGCGGCGTTGGTGAAGGTCATCGTGGGCGAGCCGCTCATCACGCGGGTGAAGAAGCCCTGACCCATGGCCACGAGGTTGGAGCCGGCCGGGCCGACGCCGTTCACGTAGCTCTGGTAGGCGCCGCCGTACTGGCTGTTCGAGCGGAAGGTGTAGATGGCATTATCCACGCCGCTGGGGCGGGCCAGGCTGTCCCAGTTGATGGGGCCGGGGTAGGGGTTGCCGAGCAGCTGCCAGCCCGAGTTGGCGGTGGGGCCCACGGTCATCGGCACGGCGTAGTTGCCGGTGTGCAGTTCGCCGGTGAAGGTCACGGTGCCGGGGGCCATGTTCACGGTGTAGCCGCGGCCGTTGGTGAGGGCCTCGGTGGTGGAAGCAGGCGACTTCCAGCCGTAGAAGAAGCCGCTGGTGGTGGCGTTGGCGCTGGTCAGGCGGCTTTCGTCGTAGCTGAACACCGTCGGGAACGGCGTCACGATGTAGGGCACCGGGGCCGTGTTGTAAGCCGGGTTCACCACGGGCACGCTGCCGGTGGTGGTTTTCAGGTTGGCCACGGTCTGGCCGTTCACCGGCGAGGAGAGGTGGCGGTAGCCGTCGGTGGGGTTCAGGCTACCGTCGATGTAGCGCTGCACGAGCACATTACCGGTCACCGAGCCGGTGCCGCGGTTCACCACCATGGCGGTGCCGGTGGCGTCGGAGAGAAGGATGAGCTTGCCGCTGGCGTTCATCGTCACCGGACCGGCTACCACCATGCGGTGTTTTACCGAGATGGTGCCGTTGGGGCCGCCCAGCAGGCCCATGCCGCCGGTGCCCACGTTGAGGTCGTAGAACAGCATCGGGTTGCCATTGCCGAAAATGTGGCTGCCATTGCCGGTCAGGTTGGTGATGCCGCCGGTCTGGTTGTAGGTGCCGTTGTTGGTCACGCCGTTGGCGAGGTTGAAGGTGCCACCCGTCTGGGTGAGGCTGCCGCCGGCGTTGATGATGATGTCGGGCGAGCCGTAGATGTTGCCGGCTGTCAGAATCGGGTAGCGGGGCATGCCGGCCGGGATGGTGGCCGGGGCGCCCGACACGGCCACGGGGGCCGTGCCGCCGCTCCAGTTGTCGCCGTCGTTCCAGTCGCTGCTCACGCTGCCGTTCCAGGTGAGGCCGGTAGCCAGCAGCAGGTCCTGACCCACCATAAAGTCAAACAGATAGACCTGGCCCGCCGTGGCGTCGCCCGGGTTGAAGCGCAGCGACAGCTGGTTGACCTGGTTCACGCTCACGGTGGCATCCGTCGTCACGCCGGGGTTGGCAGCCTGGTAGGCGAACTGCAGGGTTTCCCACTGGTTCGACTTGGTCGTAGTAGCGGTAAAGATGGATTGAATGCCATTGGCGCCGCCGGTGGCTTTGGCCGCATTTTGCAGCAGCAACTGCACCGGGGTACCGATGGTCGGGCTGAACACCTTCAGGTAGAAGAATTTGGTAGCCGTGGCGCTGGCGTAGGCCGACACGTTGGACAGCCGGCGGCCGCCGGTGGGCACCATTTTGATAGCGGCGTTGGCCGTGGCGGCGCGCTGGTAGCGGGCCACCGTGGCGCTGTAGTTGGCGTCGAATACCGAGGGGTTGGCGAAGTTCTGCGTCAGGGTGCCGTCGGGGGTGTACGTCAGCTCGCGCACGGCCTCGAAGTTGTCGTAGAGGGCGCCGGCGGCAGCGGTGAAGTTCGGGCCGTAGAGCTGGTCGAAGTACCAGGTGCTGGCCGCCGCGTTGCCGCCATCAAACTGAATGTTGATGCCCGAGATGTTATGCACTGTGTTCACGCCGCCGGTGGGCGTGCCGGCAAAGTTGAAGGTCAGGGTTTCCCAGGCGTTGGCCACGGTCGTGTTGGCCGTGTAGAACGAGTGGCGGCCGGTGGGGTAGTTGCCGGGCGTGGCCGTGGCGTCGAGCAGGGTGATGGTCACAGGCCGGTTGGCGGCGGGCGAGTACACCTTCATGGTCATCTTGCGGGTGCCGTTGGCGAAGTCGGCGATGTCGTCGGCCGTGGCGTTGGCGGGAAAGTTGGCGTAGAACGTGTCGTAGGCTACGTTGCTGCGCACGTATTTGCCCACCAGCGGGTTGGCGTTGTTGCCGGTCAGGCTCGGGTTGGCGTTGTTCTGGGTCAGCACGCCGTCGCCGCCGGTGTAGGTCAGCGTCCGCACGTCCTTGAAGTTCTCATAGAGCTTAGCCACCGGCATGGTGACGGCGGGCAGCGAAATGTCATCGAGGTAGTATGTGCCGGTGCCCGTGGTATTGGGCGCAATCTGCAGGTCTGCGCCGTCGATTTCGGTGGCCCGCACGGCGGCGTCGTAGCCCCCGGCGGCGTAGGTGAAGGTCAGGGTTTCCCAGGTGTTGGCGGCGGCGGTCGTGGCCGTGTACAGCGAGTGCGTGCCGACGGGGTAGGCGTTGCCGCCCGCCGTGCGCTTGGCTTTGTTGTACAACACCAGCTGCACCTGCGTGCCGGCGGCCGGGCTATACATTTTCAGCGTCATCTTGATGGTGGCCGTGGTCGAAGCGTAGCCCGTGATGTCGTTGAAATACGTGGCGTTCGAAGGCGACAGCGGCACGGTGGCGTAGGGCGC
>Ga0247804_10000345_pt1 | contig 21289 bp, 17 predicted proteins | sample UWRJL029104C1_FD_181142 | JGI IMG/M metagenome (GOLD analysis project Ga0247804, IMG submission 181142) | Plant litter microbial communities from Arlington Agricultural Research Station in Wisconsin, United States - UWRJ-L029-104C-1 | ecosystem: Environmental > Terrestrial > Plant litter >...
GGCTACGATATGACTACATATTGTGTTTGCAGTTTTTAACATCTATTTGGGTTTGAGAGGTGCAAAAAGGGTAGTTTTTGAGCGGCGATGGTGGAGGTAAAACACCCGCCTAAGCAGGTGTTTTATTGTTCAATAGATTAATTTGAGCGATGGTCTCGGGTGTGTATTCGACCTTTACATGGCTGAGGAAGTCTTCAAACAGATCAAATTCAAATTGTTTGAGCACCTCATTACTGTAGGGGTTGGTGCGGCCTGCGTAGTGGAGGCTTTCGATTTCTAAAGAGATCATTATGAAAAATGATTGAGTCAGGGGAATAAACATCGTTGGGATTGGAGTTTTTTCCAAGTCAAAATGAATCATGACTTGTAGCCAGTCTATATTTTCTTGAGCAATTGGTTTTGCAAAAAAACGGCTTTTGCTGTGCTCAGGGGACTCATCATTTGGGAAAGAATATGCCAATCCATCCATTACCAGTTTTTCAAATGTGGAGAATTTTAATAAAGAGCTGTTTAGTAGTTTATTGGGATTAACATGTACAAGGCTAACGGAAAGCTTGGATAGAGCGATATTGTCGAGAGATCCTGCATCCTCGAATGACCAAGACTGATATGCAAGCTGCTCGCAGTGATTGCCTTGATCATCCTCGCTCCATGTACTGATATCTTGATTGCGAAAATCTTTTATTGAGGATACCGAATCTTCGTTGTGCTTATTCAATGGGATAATTGGAAGTCTCAACGATAGTTCAGTCCCAGCAAATGCAAAGGTAACTATGTCGCCTTTGCTAAACTGAGGTCCTATTATGTTTCTCGGGAAAATCATTTACGGTAAACCCCAGCAGCTTTCAATAGCTGAACAAAAGTTTTGGTTGCCAAAGATAATTTTGCTTCTTGAGTTGCGGCCTTGTTGCCAGTATTGGATAAATCGTTGATGGATTTAAGTATGTAGCTACGTGTGATTATGTCGTAATTTTTACCTGCAGGTAATTTCCCAATTACTCTTAATAGCTCATCTTTCTGCGCGCCCAGAGAAATCAATGCTGCTCTATTTTGATCGTACTTAAAAAATTCACCTTCGAGTTTCGCCTTTTTATTAGTCAGTGATTCTAATAATTTTGCAGTATTAGCGATGGGGTTGACGAAGCGGAATTCATGAGTGCTTAAATCTCCGGGTATTTGTTTTAATGCTTGCGCTAAAATATTGGCGCCTTCACCTTCTACATACCAACTAACGCCACGAGATGCCTTTTGATTCTGTTTAAATACATTAATTAATTCATTTAGCGTGTTATTGGTGATATTGGATTTAGCGGAAGATCCCATAACGCCTAGCTCATCACTAACTCTAGCTGGGCAATAAAATAGCAATGCATTGTTATCGTTAGTGGCATAGCGCGCACTTTTCATTGCTTGATCTTTGTTTTGCACGTTGCCGTTGATGTAAACCTTTTTTCCATCCACTGCAGATGACTTCATTTTTTCCGTGAGAGGCATTTTGCTACCAAAGCTTGCTTTTGATTCATACAAACCAGGTGCAGATGTTGAAGCTCCCTCGCTAACAACACGAATACTCGAAATATAAATACCAGGCGCCTTATCTCCAGCCTCCTGACTCATTCGATAATGAACATGCAAGTTTTTAATAATCAGCACTTGATGAAATGCGCTGGTCACTTTACCGAGTTGAGTTTTATGTTTATCACCTTGTGGAGGGTTGTTGCGGTATCCACTTCCCGTTTCTTTTCTCACAATGGTGCAAGTAGTACGCAGGTTTTCGATCTGGCGAATGATGCTTTGGCCGTCGTGGGTGTTTGGATCTACGACACAAAAGAAAGGCAGAAAAAGGTCTTTGTGGATTTTGACTGCACGCCCCGATGCTCCGCCCATAGTTAATGGGGAGAAAAATACATACTGGTCAAGCGATTGTTGGAACTGGAAGTAGCTAGCAGAGGCGTTGGGTGCTGAGGGTAAGCTCATAATAGATTCCTGTTGAATGATCTCCTGAAAACGCGCGGATCATAGCACAGGGTTTATAGCGATAAACACGTTGCAAAATGTCTTCTGGCGCACAATTTTACGTACTCGTAATTGCGCCGTAGCCATAGTGATAAGCCAATAATAACCCCAGCTTTTGGCTGGGGTTATTGCGGGTGGTCTGAGTAAAACCTAAACCCGATATGGCTGTGAATGATTATGGCGAGGCACTTATCGCACAGGCGTTATTGCTGCCAACCGCTGCAAGCGATGAGCCGTTTCCATCATGGAGCGACTGTTGTGGTAGGGGCACTTCCACATACTCAGCGTAGGTTGCACCACGACTTTGCCTGTGCGATCCGTTCCCCAATGCCATTCGCCAGTTTTGGTATTAACCAAATGCGCTCTGATAAACCCCCAGGTGCGCATAGTTTCCATCAGGTATTTGGCATCGCCGGTAATTTCATAAGCGTTGATAAATCCGACCAACGCTTCAGCCTGCGCCCACCAATCTTTACCGGAATTGGTTAAGCCTTTGCTGGCCGATGCTTCGTTGTACAGCGCGCCGTCGCTATCGATACCTTCCGCGATAACCGTATCGGCAATTTTCACAGCCAGGGCACGGGTGCGTTTGATCAGCGCTTTATCGTCCAATACATTTGCTGCATCTACTAATAGCCACGCGGCTTCAATGTCGTGACCGTAGGAGATGCCGTCGCCTTGCACTTTCCAATCCGCATCCATAAAGAGCGCCAAGTGATGGGTCTTAGCGTTGAGGATTTTATCGAGCATGATATTGACCAGTGCGGTTTGCTGCTTTTTCAGTTGCGCATCCGGCCAAACGCGCAGCAGGTTGGTGTAAGCCTCCATCACATGCAAATGGGTATTTTGCGATTTAGCCGCTGGTGTGGCCAAGCTATTGATGGGTTTGGCGAGTGGTTGCCAATCTTCACCCACTACTTCCACATAACCGCCGTGTTGTTTATCCAGCGCGTGCTGTTCGATTAATTGAAACAGCGTTTTGGCGCGTTCCAATGCTTCTTTATTACCGGTTGCGCGAAAGTATTCGCTGTAACCGTAGATACCAAACACTTGCCCGTAAGTCTGCTTATGGGTTTGCGCGATTTTGCCATCGCCAGTGACTGACCAATACAGTCCGCCGTTTTTCTTATCCCAAAACGTAGTTTCCAAATCCTTAAAAGCTTGGTCAGCAAGCTTGCGATAACTTTCATCTTTGTAATTTAGGTAGGCCGCTGAGTAGCTCCACAAAATACGGCTGGAGAGCAGGGCGCCACGCTCGGCACTTGGGTCGGCTTTGCCATCGGCGCTGACCTGGCCATAAAAGCCGCCAGTCTTGGGATTGGGGGCGTTTTTGATCCAGTAGGGCAGGATATTTCCCGTGAGTTCTTGTTCAAATTCATTCGCCATTTGCAGCAGCGCTTCCGATGACGGCGGCGGCAACGCAGGTAGGGCGAGAGTCAAGCTGGGTAGTGCGGCCAATGCGAGGCCGAGGAACAATCGTTTCATGGTTCAACCTTTTATTATGAGGGCGGTCGTTTGGGGCTATCGATTGGAGTGCCAAAACGCCGCCAGTCTATTTGATATCGGGTGAAAAATACCGGTATTTTCTCTTGTAATTCATTACTGTGCGGCGCATAGTATTTACTGTGTGTGACACAGTATAGGTGAAGCGATATGTCAGAAGAACATTTAGAGAAATTGCGACAGGAGTTGCGGCGCGGGATTTTGGTGTTGGCCGTACTCGGTTCGCTGCGTCAATCGCACTATGGGTATTCACTGCGCAAGCAGTTGCAGGAGGCTGGGATTGATATCGATGAGGGCACACTTTACCCCTTGGTGCGCCGCTTGGCTGACCAGGGTTTGTTGACCAGCGAGTGGCAGCAAGGGGAGGGACGGGAGCGCCGTTATTACCAGTTATCCGCAGAGGGGTCGGAATTGTTAGCCAGTTTGAGCAATGAATGGCAGCAACTGAATGGTCATGTAAGCAAGATTTTGGAGGTTGGAAATGCAACTAATTGATCGATACATGAGTGCTGTGGCGTTCCATCTGCCCAAGGGGCGCCGCGATGAAATCACCCGCGAATTGCGCGCGAACATTCTCGACAAACTCGAAAGCCTGGCGGAGCAGCAAGGGCATGCGGTAACTGAAGCGGATGTGTCTTCAGTGTTAAAAGAGTTGGGGCATCCGCAACAAGTTGCTAACAGTTTTTTGCCGCCGCAACAGCTTGTGACCACCGAGCTATTTCCGCTCTACAAGCAGGTGCTGAGCTACGGCGTTATCTTTATGTTCGTTTTGGAATTGATCAGGTTTGGGGTGATATTTCTCAGCTCGGGACATCATCTGGCTATTGTGGCGTTGCTGTTTGGATTTGCGCTGAAAACTCTGTTGATGTTCGCATCGGTTACGGGCGTGTTTTACATCCTCAGCAATCCTCCCGGCGGCAAACCTTTCTTTAGGCCTTATCAGTGTTGGGCGCCTGAAAACTTGCCTCCGGTCATGCATAACTGGCAGCGGATCAAGCCCTGTGAGCAGGGCGTGGAATTTTCATCGTCGCTGTTCTTCTTTATGTTGCTGCACTATCCGTTATTGATGTCGGATGAGGTAATGGAGAATTTGACGTTTGGCTTTGCCGCGCCTACAAAACCCTGGCTGCCTTGGTTGGCGGCGGTGGTTGGTTTTTCATTGCTATTAAACCTGTGGAATTTGCGCTTTTCATTTTGGACGCGCGCCAAGCTGTTGCTGAGTGCGGTATTGAATTTGGCGACTGCCATTTTGTTGCTCTGTATGAGCCGGTTACCGGCGATTGTCGCCAATTCAGCCGCACTAACAGAAGGGCGGGTTATCACAGTTGATCTTGCTAACAAGGTGATCACCACCGGTTTGTTGTGGGTGGGGCTTTGGTTGCTGTTCGAGTGTGGCCGGGATCTTTATCGCGTTTGGCAATTATCGCGAGCGGTTTAGGTGAATGACTAAAGCAGAGAATAAAAAAGGAGCCCGTGGGCTCCTTGTAACGCGCAATAACCTCCCTGTTGACCTCCTTGCCTGTTTACTTCCTTGCAGTTGACGCTTCTTATGATGTGCTCATTAGATTACAAAATGATGATGGGTTAATTCCCCGCCGTTAAGAGCCAATCACACCGCCGTCGGTTTTGGTGACAATCACTGTTGCCGAACGTGGGCGGGCGCCGTTGCCATCTGGCCAGTTGCTGGTGAATGCAGCTGGGGTAGAGCGGTCGCCGGGGTGTTGGATATTCACGAACAGGGTTTTCATGTCAGGTGTGCCAGTTACGCCAGTTACTTCTGCATCAATTGGGCCAACAAAGAAGCGCTTGAGTTGTTTGGTCACCGGGTCGGCCGCCAGCATTTGATTATTGCCGTAAGGGCCGGTGCCTTGCTGTGAACCGCTCATGTCAGTTTGAATCCAAACTACACCGCGACCGTCGATCCACAAACCGTCGGGGCTGGCGAAGTGATTGTCGGCGGTGAGGGTGACGGCTTTGTCGCCGGTGCCAGTAACGGTACCGACATCGCCACCGAACAAGAAGATATCCCACTTAAAGGTGGTTTTACCGGCTTCTTCGTTCCAGCGAATAATGTGGCCGGTGGCGTTGTTGGCACGTGGGTTGGCGGCATCAACGTTGGCATCGGTGCGGCTGGTATTGTTGGTGAGGGTGAAGTAAACCTCGCCAGTGGTTGGGTGCACAGCGCCCCACTCAGGACGATCCATTTTGGTGGCGCCCATGATATCAGCGGCTAAACGGGTGTTAACCAATACATCGGCTTGGTTCGCAAAGGTCACACCAGCGGTTGCGGCTTTAGCGGTAAAGGCGCTGTTGGTGATGTCGAGCGGCAGCCATTCGCCAGTGCCATCGGCATTGAATTTGGCAACATAGAGCACGCCGGTGTTCAGCAAGTAACCGCCAGCAGTCGCTTTGTAGTAGTTGTCGGTGGAGATGAATTTGTAGATGTATTCGTTTTGTGAGTCATCGCCTGAATAGCAAACAACGGGTTTGCCTTCTACTGCAGGGGCGAAGATCACACCTTCATGGCCGAAACGACCGAGCGCGGTGCGTTTTTGTGGGCGACCTTCCGGGTCAAATGGATCTATTTCAACCATCCAGCCAAAAGTGTTTGGCTCGTTGCGGTAATCATCGATGGCGGTAGCGCCTTTGGTCGATGCATCAAAGCGTACGTATTCATCGGCACCTGAATCAGCCACTTCCCAGAAGTAGCGGCCATTTTTGGTGCCTACGCCGTAGCGCTTGTGTTCGCGCGCTTGGGTGGCATCTTTATTCATAAAGTAGCCGGCCCAGTTTTCTTCGGCGGTTAAGTAGGTATTCCACGGGGTTGAACCCATACCGCAGTTATTCAGGGTGCCGCGTGTGCTGGTGCCGTTCGGGCTGTATTTGGTGGCGAGTTGTGCTGAACCAGCAGCTGGACCGCGAATGTCCATTGGCGTCGCGCCGGTAATACGGCGATTGAACGGGCTGCCAGTAACGACTTCCCAACCGGTGGTGTTTTTGCGGATATGGATCACGCTCACGCCGTGGGCGGCAATTTCTTTGCGTACTTCATCGGCCGGGCGAGTAGCGCCCAAGGTTTGGCCGTTGGTATGGACCAGTGCCGGATCAATGTATTCGTGGTTCATTACCAGCAGGCCTTCGCTGGAATTGGTGCCGGTAGTTTTGGCATCCATCGGGAAAAAATGAACGCCATCATGATGCGCGCCCACTTGCTGTTCTTGCTCGGCGCCGGTGTTGCTCGCATCCGCTTTGTAAGCGGGCAGAGTGCCGGTCAGCGGTGTTCCCCAAGGGACAAATGCGGTAGCGGTATAGCCCGCAGGAACGGTAATCGTATCGTTGCGGTTGGTGGCAATCGCGGCAAAACCTAATAATGGTGCGGCAACAGAAGAAGCGGCACTGCTGCTCGATGAAGCAAGGCTGCTGGAGCTGGAAGACGAGCTTGATGAGCCGGAATTGTTGTCGTCACCGCCACAGCCCGCCAAGCTAACGCCCATAAACGCCGCAACGGCGGTGCCCAAGCTGCCCTTCAAAAACATCCGGCGTTCAGTCAGTACTTGCGCGAAGGTGGTGTTGTTCGAGTGGTTGGATAACGGCTCTATGCCGGAGTTGTCGATTTCATAAACGGTATGGTCGGTCATCGGTTGCTTCCTGTAGTTTTTGTAAAAAGTAGGATTGGCAACGATTAAAGCGACACTTTATGTCAGTTAGACGACAGTTTTTTGAACATTTGATAACAGTCGCGTAATGCAGCGAGCAGCAAATTGAAAAAGGGACGGGCAAATCAGCGCGAACGCAATGATTACCCCTGCGGGTAAATCTGCTACGCTTGGCGGCAAATACTCTTAATTACAAATGTGTGTGATATGGATTCCAGCGTGACGTCGGTGCAATCAGATTATTCAGTTTATCGCGGTGTAATCAGCGATTTACTAAGCGGCAAGGAGCAATTGCCCAGCTTGCCTTCCATTACGTTTGAAATTCGCAACGCCATAGCGCAACAAAATCTTTCGATGATTGAGTTGAGCAAACTCCTGGCGAAAGATCCGGCTTTGGCAGCAGTGTTATTGAAATATGCTTCAAGCCCACTCGTCGGCAGCCCGACACCGCCGCAAAATTTGCTCGATGTAATTCGTTTGCTGGGGATGAATCAGGTGGAGCGAATCACCATGGTTCATTCCATTAAAAGTTTATTTTCTGTGCACTCGGTAAAACATAAACGCTTGTTTATGGAAGCATGGCGCCGCTTGGCATTGAAGGCGAGCTTGAGTACATATATTGCCAAGCATATGCATTTCAAAAATGTACTGCCCGATAACGTACTGATGGCGGCACTTTTGAGTGAAGTAGGTACTTTGGCTGTACTTTCCGCGTTCAGAGACAGTGACGAAACTCCTGATATTCCTGCGTATATTGCACTCTGCCGCGAATACGCCAAATCACTTGGAATGATCACACTCAAGCAATGGCAGGTAGATGAGCAGTACATCAACGTGGTGCGGGAAATTGGTAATTGGAAAGGTGAAAGTCCCGGCTCCGCTAACCTGAGCGATCTGATCAATCTGGGCTTGTATCACTCGCTCAAACTGAGCAATGCCAAAACCGATCTGCCACCGATTCAGGAATTAACCGCCTTCCAAAAATTGGAGGCGCCGGAGAATTCCGTAGTCGCTGGCGGGCTTACGTTTGTGATGACCAACGTGCAAGAAATTCGTATGGTGGCGAAGAGTTTGTTTTAACGTTTCCCAAGCGCCCGCGCCAATTCAATCACCGATAACGGTGCCGATCCCTCCGCTTTATTACTCAGTGTGACAAACACATTTTGTCCAGCGCTTGCTGTACCCGCAATTACTTTCACTAACGCTGCCCTTGTTTCCACATCGGGATCGACGATTTTGTCGTAGGGCGAATACAACTCTTGTGCATCTTCATAACCATAAGCGCCATGCAAGGGATTTAAATTCCAGCGGCACACTAATGGCCCCGGCCAAAGCGCGCGCAGAATTGGAAGTTGTTCGGTGATGCGCGGCATTTTTGCGTGCAGCCCCATGCAATAGGTTGCGCCGGTATCGCGCAATGCCGCGACAAATTGTGGTGTTAGCCATTGGGGATCGCGCACTTCTACGGCGACGACACCATCGGGTGCGACTCTTTTTAAATCGGGAATGGCTTTCAATAACGCATGCAAGCGGTCGATTAATTTGGGCATTTGTCCAAGCCATGCGGTGGGGAGCGGGCTGATCTGGAATACCAACGCACCGAGCCGGTGTTTTAATCCTTCCAGCGCTGGGTCAACAAATGTTTGTACCGCTTGTTCTGCATTGAGGAAATTCGGATTTTGTCGCATGCCACGACCGGTTTCATCGCGTACCAATGCGTCGGTCACGAGGCTCGGCGCTTTTACGACAAAACGGAAATCCTGACCGACCTGCGACGCATACTCGGCAAACTGCGCGACATTTAGCGCTCGATAAAAACTGCGATCAACACTGACGGTGCGAAACAGAGGATGTTGGGCGTAGGCAGCCAAACCGTAGCGCGACAAATTAGTTTCCGCATATTCGCCATTCCATACCAAACCATCCCAGCCCGGGTAATTCCAGGATGAGGTGCCCAAGCGCAGATGCGAGGGCAGGGTTTGTGCGAGTTCGATCAACGCTGGATCGATAATGGCTGGTTCCACAATTTTGCCGGATTTTTTCGCCGGCTTGTCGGTGTCACCAAATAGAGGATTTTGCATAGGGATGTGTCGTTAGTGTCAATTGATCGCAGCGTCGTGATGGAGCTGATTAATTATGACACACGCATCATTCGGAACTCACTCGCCGTGAGTTCCGAATGAGAAGCGGATTATTTCACCGCGCAATAGGCTTTGAGGAAGTCAGCATGTGAAGGTAATTGTTCGACCGCAGCTGCAATATTCGATTTCATCGATATGAGACCGGCAAAAATTTTCTCATCACTTATTACGTGCGGGGAGTGGTGATAGCCGCGAGGCTCGATGCGTTGCCCTAGCATCACTTGCAGCCAAGAGGTTACTCTAAAAACATCATTTGGGTCTTGGTGCAAATGACCGGTTTCTTTAAACAATTCAATTTTCCCGGCAAGAGAATCTGGAATGGTCATATCACGGCAGTCGCGCCAGTAAGGTGTGTCGTCGCGCTCGGTCGCTTTGTAATGCAAAATAATAAAATCCCGAATACATTCATACTCGGTGTGTGCGAGTTCGTTGTAGCGACGGATCAAATGTTCGTTGCAGCCTTCAAATGGAAATAGCTGCAATAACCTGATTACACCTATTTGAATCAAGTGGATGCTCGTGGACTCCAGCGGCTCAACAAATCCACCGGCCAAACCTATAGCAACACAATTTTTGACCCAGGATTGCTTTCGGCGTCCCGTGTTGAATTTAAGCAGGCGCAGCTCTGCCCGAATGTCGCCATCCAGATTCTGCAACAAGGTATTTCTCGCATCTTCATCAGAAATATACGCACTGGAATAAACATGGCCTGTACCCTGGCGATGCTGCAACGGAATCTTCCATTGCCAGCCACTGTCATGGGCAATCGCACGGGTATAAGGTGGAATATCACCGGAAAAATCTGTTTGCAAAGCGACAGCGCTATCATTTCGCAGCCACTGTCCCCACTTTTCATAACCGGCTTTCAGTGTCTCTTCAATAAGCAGGCCACGGAATCCCGTGCAATCGATAAACAAGTCACCTTCAACACAAGCACCTGACTCCAGCGTTACAGACTCAATAAAACCCGTATCCGGATGCTGCTTGACCGCAACAATTTTTCCCTCAACACGACGCACACCTTTTTCCTCACAAAGCTTGCGCAAAAATTTTGCGTAAAGACTTGCGTCAAAATGATAGGCGTAGTTGAGTTTTGGATTTTCGGTGAGTGCAAATTTATGAGCCTTTGCCGCTTGCAACTCAAAGCATAGATCGTCAATGGCGCCATCATAACCACGCGCTTTGGCGGCCAACCAGTAGTGATAAAAGTCTCCAATCCAGTTGGATTTTCCGAATGAACCAAATGGGTGGATGTACCTGTCGCCCTTGCGAGCCCAGTTCTCAAAGGAAATACCCAGTTTGATACTGCCCATAGTTGCAGTTAAAAATTCCCGCTCATCAATGCCAAGAATTTTGTGGAAAGAACAGATGGTCGGAAATGTCGCTTCGCCTACACCGACCGTGCCGATTTCGGCAGACTCGATCAAGGTAATATCCAGCAAGGTTCCTAACTCACGCGATAAGGCAACAGCAGCACACCAACCTGAGGTTCCTCCACCAGCAATTACCACTTTTTTTATTTTTTGAGACATTTCCACCTCGGCAGTCAACATAAAAATCACGGCATACTTACTACCGCTATTAGCGTTACGGTGGCGTTTTTATCCGAAGCCTCCTGGTGAAACAATGAGAATCCCATAAATTTTGACTATAAGATGAAGGGGTGAAATGTCGTTGCGTCGAAAAATTCAATGGTAGGAATAGTGCTAACAGGTAGGTGCCGGTAATATGCACGGCTTCTGCAGTCGATTCCGGATTTTCTTATGTTGAGCGAACTGCTCGCTATTCTCGCCCCCATCGTAATTTCTGTCGGTGCTGGTTATATCTGGGGCAAAACCGGCACTGAATTTCCCTCGGATTTTATCTCCCGCATTGTGATGAATATAGGCACACCCTGTTTGATCATCAGCGTAATGGCCAAAGTAGATATACAACCCGACGTGATGGGGCAAGTCGCACTCGCCACAGCAATTGTGATGACGGCCATGGGGCTGTTTGGCTGGGCATTATTGCGCTGGATGAAATTGGAAATTGCCACTTATCTGCCGCCATTAATTTTTCCCAACAACGGCAACATGGGTTTACCCCTGTGTTTATTTGCCTACGGCCAAACCGGCCTCGCACTCGCGCTGGGTTCATTTATGGTGATGATGGTCGCGACATTTACCGTGGGTTTATTACTGGTTGCGAGCAATGAAGGCGGCATTTTTAAACGCATGGAAGCCATCGCCAAACAGCCTGTAATTTATTCGATGCTTATCGCAGTAATCTTGCTCGTCACCCACACCGAATTGCCGCGCTGGATCAGCAACACCCTCGATTTGCTCGGCGGCATCGCCATCCCCTTAATGACCATTGCGCTAGGCGTATCACTTGCCACTTTAAAAATCCATTTTTGGAAACGTAGTCTATTATTTAGTTTGCTGCGCGTGGGTGGCGGTTTGTTGTTTGGTTTTATCGTTTGCGAACTGATGGGGTTGACCGGTGTGTCGCGCAATGTCGTGTTATTGCAATGCGCAATGCCGATTGCGGTATTTAATTATCTGTTGGCGTTGCGCTATAACCGTCACCCGGAGGAAATCGCTGCTATGGTATTGGTATCCACATTAGTGGCATTTGCCGGGTTGCCGTTTTTATTAATGGTGATTTTATAATAAAGCTTTGGTTGCAAAGGATTTTCAACCAACTCATATGTGAGTCCGTGAATGGAAAATCCTGTTGTACCTTCTGCTTTTCTCAAATCTTCGAATTCTGTCGAAACTCCAACTGCTATTGGCGTCTCAGCATTTATTATCTCTCCCATTTCTGTTGCACCTGTTATTTCCTTTGCCAAACTGACATCTGTGATTCAGCTTGCTGCCCTACAAGCAGAGATTGAATTATTACTGACCAACACTTGGGTCGATCACGTCAATAAACAGGATTACCGTGGTGGTTGGGATGTATTACCGCTGCGCTGCCAGCGTCAACACCTGCATGCGCATCCCATCTTGCAAGGATTTGCTATTGCCGCTGGTGATGATTGGGAAAATTTGCCGGTGATGTTGCAGTGTCCAGAAATACAAAATCTGTTCAACCAGTTGCAATGCTCAATTAAAGCCGCACGCCTCATGCGCTTAAAGGCCGGTGCTGAAGTCAAGCCGCATCGCGATCATCAGTTAAGCATCGAATACGGCGAAGCACGTTTGCATGTCCCAATTCATACCAGCGATGAGGTGAGTTTTTTAGTCGACAATAAAGTAATTCCCATGCGCGCTGGTGAGCTCTGGTATTTCAATGCGGATCAGATACACGAAGTTTATAACCGTGGTGACGAAGACCGGATTAATCTGGTGATCGATTGCACGGTAAATGACTGGCTACGCGATAGAATATTTTCCGGTGCAGCGCATGAGTAGTTATTTTTCTCGTTACTGCACCTTGCTCAGCTCTAAAGAGCAATTGGCACATTGTAGGCACGCAGATTCGTTAGGCAATTTACTGACGCGTATTAAATTGCTCTGGAATTGTGTGGATCTAAATGATAACGAGTTGTTGAGTGAAGTTAATCGCCTGAATCAAATGCCAGTTGATGGTATTGCAAGTCTGGCTGGAAATTGGTTGCCTTATTTTTATCAACCCAAGCGGCAAAGAGTGAATTGGTTATTGCCGGTTGGTCATGCCACCGAGCCATTTCAAGATGAATATATTTCCCGCTGCCGCCAGCAGCTGTTCAATCAAATTATCCAACCTTGCAGCTCATTGGAATTTACAAAGCAGCAAGCGGAAAATGTTACCAATGTACAGCCTTCCGGATTCATTTTTCATCTCTCTCGCTGCGGCTCAACCTTGATTTCAGGTTGTCTTTCTGAATTTGAAACGACGTGTGTATTTTCTGAATCACCACTACTGACAGAATTATTACTGGATAATCAATTATCTGACATTGAACATAAAAACTATTTGCGCGCGCTCATAAATTTACAGGCAGCAGCATTCCCTGAACGACCACAGGTAATCATTAAGTGGAATGCCTGGGATATTTTTTACTGGTCGTTAATTCGCGAAATTTATCGCCGTGTGCCGACGATTTTTCTAGTACGTGATCCGGTGGAAATCCTCGCATCACATCAGCGCTCGGCAGGGCGGCATATGGCGGGTGATATTAGCTTGACTGCCGTTAATCCGATTTTCCTTTCTACCGGGCAACCCTTGCTAGTATGGCGCAGTGGTGTCTTGGGTGCCCTGTTAGATGAGATGAAACAATTTTCCCCCGATCCTTTAGTATCCAGAATTGACTACAGCTATTTAGATGCGAGTCAAATTCAGCAGATATGCCATCATTTTTGTGTGTTTGATAAGGATGTATTTGCACAGAAAATCACGCGGCGCTTGCAGTTTCACTCAAAAACTCCAGAAGTGATTTTTTCTGACGATAAGCCAGCAAAGCAAACTCTATTTACTGCGGAAGAAGCGCTCGGCATTCGGCAACAGCTTCTACCAATCTACTTAAATTTTTTAAACAGTGAAATTTGAATTGGTGTGAAGGTTTTCCATGAAAAATGAATTGACACTTCCGCCCGGGTTTAATTTGCGGTTGGTACAGGCAGGTGATGAGCCCTTTTTGCAGTCTTTGTTTTGTTCTGCTCGGCCAGAGCTTTCGCTTTTGCCTTTACCTCAAGAACAGTTGGCGTCGTTAATTCGACAACAATACGAATGGCAACAAAAAAGCTACGCGAGTCAATATCCAAACGCAACATGTTGGGTGATAGAAGTAGATTCTGAAGCGGTAGGAAAAATAATGTTCGTTCATTCAGATGCAGGTGTACACATTGTTGATTTTATTATCGCGGCTGCAAGTCGAGGGCGTGGGATTGGAAGCACTATTCTTACAGCGTTTCAGAATCATGTTGATATCGGTAATACATCGTTGAGTTTAAGTGTTGACCGTCAAAATATCAGAGCAAAGCAGCTGTATCAGCGATTAGGATTTTCATTAAGTCAATCTACCGGCACTCATGAGCAGATGATTTGGTTTTCGTCGCGTAAATGACGCAATGCGCGTCAATACATCACCAACACGACAGTGTTATGGTGCGTAATGTGAAAATCTTCTGCTATACCTTATTCTTAATTTTGGAGTTGTGCTGCCCAAGGCGATGTGATGATTTTTTAGGAGTCAGATGCTTTTATCGACAATAAAAGTTTTTGGATTGGTAAGGTTGCCAAATCATTCGGCGGGTTATTAATAACAAAGGTGATTAATTATGAGTCACCGATTTTTCAGCAACCGACCTGAATCCAATAAGGACAGGTTTACTTAATTAAGGAGTAATTGATGTCTGATTTTTTCCTCGGAGAAATTAAGCTTCTCCCCTATAACTGGGCACCGAAGTATTGGACTTTGTGTGCCGGGCAATTACTGCCAATCAATTCCAACCAGGCACTTTTTTCACTTTTGGGTACAACCTACGGTGGTGATGGAGTTACTACCTTTGCGTTGCCTGATTTGCGTGGTCGTGTACCGGTTCATCCGAATGTAAATGCGGGTCTGCCCCAAGGTAGCAAAGCTGGCCAGGAAACGGTGACCCTCACTACCGCTAACTTGCCTGCACACAACCATACGGTGGCAGTAAGTACTACAGCAGGAAACAACACTGCGTTGAATGGCAATTTTATTGCGTCGGCTAACACTGCCGGTACTGCAGTCAATATTTATGGGGCGGCTACCAGTCTTCAACCTTTGGACCCTGCATCTGTATCCAATACAGGCGGTAATCAACCACACGAAAACTGCCAGCCTTCGCTGGTGATGAACTATTGCATTGCCACTCAAGGCATTTACCCATCACGTAACTAGAGGAGCATCACTATGGATCCTTATATCGGTGATATCCGTCTTTTTGCGGGCAGCTTTGCTCCAGCAGGTTGGATATTGTGTAACGGTACTCTATTAAGTATCAGTGAGTACGACGTTGTGTTTGCCATTATTGGTACTACCTACGGTGGCGATGGTGTAACTACATTTGCAGTTCCGGATTTGCGCGGGCGGCTTCCGGTAGGGCAGGGAAATGGTCCTGGTTTAACTCCTCGCGTATTGGGGCAATCCTTTGGCAGTGAATCAGTAACATTATTGTCTACGCAGATTCCTTCACACACTCATACCTTGATGGCAAGCACTGCAGCAGCGACAGCTTCCAGCCCTGCGGCTAATGTGTTTGCGCACAGTGGTACGGATAGTATTTATACACCTTTACCTACGACTGGGCCTCAACCGCAAACTCTCAATGCAGCCAGTGTTCAGAGCGCTGGTGGTACCCAGCCTCACGACAACGTCATGCCCACCACAGCGATTAATTACATCATGTGTCTTGCTGGCATTTTTCCATCGCACAATTAATTAAGGAGCGAAATTATGGAACCCTTTATCGGTGAAATCCGTTTGTTACCCTTTAGTTTTGCTCCTAAAAACTGGGCGTTATGTAATGGCCAATTGTTAGCTATCCAATCCAATACCGCGCTGTTTTCCATCATCGGTACTACTTATGGTGGCAATGGCACAACCACCTTTCAATTACCCAACTTGCAAGGGCAAACAGTGGCCGGTGTTGGTACTGGCCCAGGCTTGAGTGACTGGAGTTGGGGTGAGACGAGAGGGGAGAATAGTGTGGCTCTGGTTGCGACAGAAATGCCCGCGCATAACCATACCGTGACGGGGTATAACAACCCGGGCACTGTTGCTACGCCAGCGGCCAATGCTTATCTCGCACGAGATACGCGCGGAGGTGGAGTAGTAAATTATATGCTCACACCGGGTGCGGCAAATGCTGCGATGGATCCCCAGGCATTACAGCCGAGTGGCGGTGGACAACCACATGAAAATCGCCAACCGTTTATAGCAGTGAATTATTGCATTGCATTAACAGGGATTTTTCCGGCGCGCAATTGATAAAGAGAACTCCCAATCTTTTGGTTGGGAGTTTTATTTTTATTGCCTAATTAATTATTAATTAACGATAACCGATGCCCACTACATTACATTTTATTTCCGGTTTGCCGCGCTCAGGGTCTACGCTCCTGGCTGGCATACTGCGACAAAATCCGCGCTTTCACGCCGCCATGAGCAGCCCTGTTGCTGGTTTGGTCAATGGCGCACTCGAACAGATGGGCGCGAATAGCGAATCCTATTCTTTTTTCGATGAGCAAAAGCGCAAAACGATTTGCAAGGCGCTGATCGATGCTTACTACGTCGATAAAAATCATCCTGTTATCTTTGATACCAATCGTCATTGGACTGCGCGACTGCATCAGTTGGTTGAGTTGGTTGATGATTTCAAAATGATTTGCTGTGTGCGTAATCCCGCCTGGATTATGGACAGCTTTGAAACGATTTATCGCAAAAACCCCTTCGACTATAGCCGCATGTTTAATGCAGGATCACGTCAGACGGTTTACAGCCGCTGTGAGTCATTAATCAATGCTGGTGGTGCGGTGGGATCTGCATGGACTGCATTAAAAGAAGCCTATTACGGCGAATTCTCGGAACGTTTGTTGTTAGTGGATTACGATCTTCTCACCCAGCATCCGGCACGGACGATGGAGTTGATTTATCGTTTTATCAATGAGCCTTTGTTTGAGCATGATTTTAATAATGTTGATTACTCTGAAAGCGAGTTTGATCAAAATTTAGGTGTGAAAGGTTTACATAGTGTGAAAAAAAAGGTGGAGTTCAAAAGTCGGCGCAGTATTTTGCCACCGGATTTATTTGTGAAATACCAGGAGATGGATTTTTGGCAAGACCAGGCTGGCACTGCTGCCAGCATTATTGCAAGTAAAAAACCAGTCGCGCCGGGCGCGAAAAATGATGGGAATCAGTAATCATGAAAAATACCTTGTTGGGTGGACTTTCTTCACTGTTATTGCCGTTCGGTGCTTATAGCGCTGGTGCGGCTGCAGGAGCGAGTTATCAGCGAACCTATTTGAGTTCATCGGTGAGCGCGTCGGCGTTTTCACTGCCTGCAACCAGCACCGCGTTGTCGCGTGATTTAGTTGATCTGACAGGCGATGAGCTGGATATCCAAAAAGCCTATCCGGTGCGCGAACTGGTTGTAGTTGATGCAGCGGTTGCCGATAAAGCAATGCTGCACTCTGCGCTGAAACCCGGCGTAGCAATAGTGGAGATAGATTCTGCGCGTGCTGGGTTACCGCAATTAATTAGTGCCTTGGCTGGGTATAAAAATCTCGCTGCCATTCATATCGTTTCCCACGCCGAAGCCGGTGCAATCCTGCTCGGTAATTCGCGCATCACTCCCGACAACATCCAGCAAGAAGTCCATGCCTTTGCGGCATTGCACGGTGCTGTGCGTGAGGGTGGTGATTTATTATTTTACGGTTGTGATCTTGCTGCAAATAAAGCTGGTGAGGAATTGCTGGATATCATCAGCAATAAAACCGGTTTGGATGTAGCGGCTTCTAATAATTTGACCGGTAATTCTGATTTGCATGGCGATTGGGATTTAGAAGTTAAACGCGGAAATGTTGAAACGGAATTAGCGTTTTCTGAAAAATCTTTGAAAGATTTTTCCGGGGTGTTGGCTCCGGTTGCAAATGGCACTTATGGTTTTGTGGGTTGGAATGGGCAGGTCACTGCCCAACTCACACAACCCAGCACTACCCATTTCACATTAACCGCTAAGAGTGGGGATGGTGTCACCCAAAATCTAGGTAGTAGCATTGGCAATTTTGCTTACATGCATAATGGTGAAACGACCACGAATCATTATTTTTATTTGCGCGCAGATGGTACCAATACCACTGCGTTTGAGCTAACAGGATTGACTGGGGGCGAGTCAGCTGGCTACGCCGCTGAATTTACTAATGTTCGTATTGTGGGTTACTTGCAGAGTGGCGGAACTGTTACATCCTCTGCTGTTAACGGAAGTGCAGGTGTTCAAACTTTCACCTTTGGAGCTGGGCAGTTAGGATCTTTTTCTGGCGTTAAATTAAAAGGTTTCAAATTATTTTTTAATTGTGCAAGTGCTTGTAATGCTATAGATGATGGACCGGAGTTTTTTGAGTTTTATGGCTTCACAGTCGCGAATGCAATAGACGCTCCTCCTCCACCTACAGTCACTGATGCCCGCATCAGTATTTCCGGTGCATCAGGCACAGGTGGTGCATACAAGATTGGCGATACAGTCACCGCTACCTGGAATAACACTGCAGGTGGCGATAATAATTCTGGTGTTACCGGTGTAACGGTTGACTTTTCACAATTTGGTGGCGGCGCTGCTGTCGTTGCAAACAATAGCAGTAATACCTGGACTGCAACCTACACAATCACCGCAGGTGCAATCGACCTTACTGCACGTAATGTAAGTGTTACCGCGACGAATACGGGTGGTAGCGATACTACCGCGGATAGCACCAATGCCACCGTCGATAGCATCGCGCCCACTGTGACAGACGGACGCATCAGTATTTCCGGCGCAACTGGTACCAGCGGCGCCTATAAAATTGGCGATACCATCACCGCGACTTGGAACAACACAGTTGGTGGCGATAACAACACCGATACCATCAGCCCCGTCACTGTCAACTTTTCGCAATTTGGTGGCGGTGCTACGGTTGCTGCGACTAATAGCAGTGGTACCTGGACTGCAACCTACACAATTGTGGCTGGAGCGATTGATGCTACCGGCCGGAACATCTCCTTCAGTGCAACCGATAACGCGGGCAATGTCACAACCGCTGCGGATACTACTGGCGCAACGATCGATAATATTGCTCCGACCCTGAGCGGTATTGCACTCAGCGGTACTCCTGCTTCAACTGATTCGAGCATGGCATTCGTTGCCAGTTTCAGTGAGTCGGTCAGCAATATTTCTACTGACGACTTTACCTTGGCGACAACTTCAGGAACCGCTACGGGAAATATTGCCAGCGTGTCGGCGTCGTCGGGTAGCAGTGTCAATATCAACATTAACAGCATTAGTGGTAACGGCGTCTTCAAGCTGAATTTAAATGGTTCCACTAACATTGCTGACGATGCAGGTAACACAGGTATTGCAGCGTTTAGCAGTGGTTCAACCCATACAGTTGCCATTCCTACTGCACCGGGTATTCCGACTATAGGCACAGCCACTGCAGGTGATGGACAGGTAAGTGTCACCTTTACTGCGCCTGGCAATAACGGCGGTTCGGCGATTACCACTTACACAGCCACGGCTAGTCCCGGTGGTGCATTTGGCACTTGTGCTGGCCCGGCGGCCTGTACTGCTACGGTGACAGGGCTCAGCAATGGTACTGCTTACACCTTTACCGTTACCGCGACTAACGCTATCGGCACAAGTACTGCTTCTGGTGCTTCTAACTCGGCAACTCCTAAAGGTAATCAAACCATCACCTTTGGCAATCCCGGCGCACAAAACTTTGGTACGACTCCAACCCTGAACGCGACGGCACCGGCGTCTGGATTGATCCCTACGTTCAGTTCATCTACGACGGGTGTTTGTACTATCACCAGTGGTGGAGCCTTGACCTTTGTGACTGCCGGTAGTTGTACTATTGATGCAGACCAGGCGGGTAATACGGCCTGGAATGCAGCGACGACAGTAACCCAAACGTTCACTGTGAATGCGATACTTCCCGGTGCCCCTACTATCGGCACAGCAACCGCAGGTGATACGCAGGCGACTGTGACTTTTACCGCGCCGGCAAGCAATGGTGGCGCTGCGATTATTGCTAGCGGTTATACCGTGACGGCGAATCCGGGTGGTGCAACCGCTACCGGCTCCAGTTCACCCGTTACCGTTACCGGGTTGACTAATGGTATTAGCTATACCTTTACGGTGACGGCAACCAACTCGGTAGGTACAGGTTCTGCATCGGCTGCATCCAATTCGATCACTCCGGCAGCACCGCAAGCCATCATCTTTGGCAATCCGGGGACGCAGAACTTCGGTACCACGCCTACGTTAAGTGCAACATCTGATTCAAACTTGACGGTGAGCTTCACGTCATCCACCACCGGTGTTTGTACTATCACCTCTGGCGGGGCGCTGACTTTTGTGACCGTCGGTAGTTGTACGATTAATGCGAATCAGGCGGGTGATAGTAGTTACCTGGCTGCATCACAAGTCAGTCAAACCTTCTCCATTAGCGCAGTCGCTCCCGGAGCGCCTACCACTGCTATTGCAACAGTCGGTGATACCCAGGCTTCTATCGCCTTTACCGCACCTGCCTTCATTGGTGGAGCAGCTGTTACTGGCTACACAGTGACTGTAAACCCGGCGGATGTTGCACCTGTGAGTGGCGCTTCTTCTCCGATAGTCGTTACCGGATTAACCAATGGCCAGCCCTACACCTTTACCGTGACGGCAACCAACTCGGTTGGTGCTGGTTCAGCATCCGCAGCATCCAATTCGATTACGCCGGCGGCAACCCAGACCATCACGTTTACCCAACCGAGTGCGCAGAATTTTGGTACTACACCGACATTCTCAGCAACGGCGGATTCCGGTTTAAACCCAATATTTGCCTCATCTACAACCGGTGTTTGTACGATTACCAGCCTCGGGACGGTAACCTTCGTTACAGTGGGTACTTGTACTATCAATGCGGATCAACCGGGCAATGGCAGTTATCTGGCTGCTCCCCAGGTGACTCGCAGCTTTACCGTAAATGCAGTGGTTCCCGGTGCACCGATAATAGGTACAGCGACCGCTGGTGATGCCCAGGCAAGCGTTACTTTCACTGCACCTGCCTTTGTTGGTGGTGCTGCCATTACCACTTACACAGTCACTGCGAATCCAGGTGGTGCGACGGCAAGTGGATCGGGATCGCCAGTAACTGTTACCGGACTGACAAACGGCATTGGTTATACCTTTACCGTGACTGCTACTAACTCGATAGGCACCGGGTCAGCCTCTGCAGCATCGAACTCTGTTGCTCCCAATGGTGCCCCGGTAATAGGCGGTACACCGGCTACTAGCG
>Ga0247804_10000347_pt1 | contig 21232 bp, 15 predicted proteins | sample UWRJL029104C1_FD_181142 | JGI IMG/M metagenome (GOLD analysis project Ga0247804, IMG submission 181142) | Plant litter microbial communities from Arlington Agricultural Research Station in Wisconsin, United States - UWRJ-L029-104C-1 | ecosystem: Environmental > Terrestrial > Plant litter >...
TAGGCGACACCGACGGGGCGCACTGGAGCGTCGTGGTGAAGGGCAGTGCGGCCCGACTCACGTTCGACGATGAGATCGAGGCATCCGGGGTGCGCAGCCTGCGATCGCTTGTGCCCGCGGACACGTGGAACTATGTACGGATCACGCCCGATGTGATCACCGGTCGACGGTTCGCAGCCGGTCGCTGACGGCCGGCGGATGCCGCGCGCAGGCCGTTCACAATGGTCGCGACATCTACAACCTCCTGCAGCGTCGCGCCGATGATCGCCGGGATCAGGCCGAACGCGGCGATCACCATGAGCACGACGCTGAGTCCGATCCCCACCCAGATGCTCTGGACGGCGACCGCGACGGTCCGCCTGGCGATCCGCACGACCTCGACGACCCTGCCCAGGTCGTCGAGCAGGATGACGACGTCGGCGGTCTCGCTCGCAGCCGTGGATCCCCGCGCGCCCATCGCGATGCCGACGTCCGCCGCGGCGAGCACCGGCGCGTCGTTGACACCGTCGCCGACCATGAGCACCGGGCGGGGCGTCGCCGCGGCCACCCGGCTCACCTTCTCGGCCGGCAGCAGCGACGCGTGCACCTCGTCGATTCCCACCTGCCGTGCGACGTGGTCGGCGGTCTGCCTGCCGTCACCCGTGAGCATCATGATGCGCTCGATGCCGAGTTGTGTGAGCTGCTCGACCACCGCTCGAGCATTCGCCCGAGTCTCGTCGCGCAGCACCACCCGCCCGGCGAACACGCCGTCGACGGCGGCGTACACGGCCATCTCACCGGCCTCGAGCGATTCGACTTCCCGGCGCTCGACGACAAACCCGAGCTTGCCGATCGCGACCGCACGTCCATCGACGACCGCCGTCACCCCCTTGCCCGGGATGTCGCGCACGTCGTCCGGCGCCGACAGCCCCAGGGCACTCCCGGTGGCGGCCCGCACGATCGCCGCCGCGAGCACATGGCTCGATTGGGCTTCGACGGAGGCCACAAGGGCGAGCAGGCGGTCGCCGGTGAACGGTGCGGCGGGTTCGATCCGCTCGACGACCGGGGTGCCGAGGGTAAGCGTGCCCGTCTTGTCGAAGGCGGCCACCTTCACGCGTGCGAGCTGTTCGAGCGCTCCGCCGCTGCGCACGATCACGCCGACCTTCGCCGCGCGGTTCATCCCCGCGATGAACGCCACGGGCGCGGCGATGAGCAATGGGCACGGCGTCGCGACGACGAGCACCTCGGCGAATCGCACGGGGTCACCGCTCGCGATCCAGGCAACTGCGGCGATGGCATAGGCGACGAGCGTGAACGGCACGGCGAAGGCATCGGCCAGTCGCACAAACGGCGCCTTGCTGTTGGATGCCGACTCGACGAGCGCGACGATCTGCTGGAACTCGCTGTCGCGCGCGAGGGCGACCGCCCGCACCTCGATGACGGTGCCGCCGTTCGCCGCGCCGCTCAGCAACCGCTCGCCGGTCGCACGCGATACCGGCAGGCTCTCGCCGGTGAGCGCGGACTCGTCGAAACTCGCCTCGGCCGACTCCAGCACGGCGTCGACGGGAACGGTCTCCCCCGGCAGCACACGCAGTCGGTCGCCGATCACGACGGCGTCGACCGCGATCTCGGTGACCGCCTCATCCGCACCGATGCGATGCGCCAGCCGTGGGGTGCGGCGCAGCAGCGCTGTGAGTGCCCGCTGCGCGCGCTGCACAGCGTAGTCCTCGAGGGCAGCCCCTCCCGTGACCATGAGCACCACCACGAGCGACGCCCAGTACTCGCCGACCGCGAGTGTGCTGATGATGGCGGTGACGGCCAGCAGGTCCAGTCCCCACGATCGGCGCAGCAGCTGGCGCGCAACCGCGACGAGTTCCTTCGCGGCGACGAGACCGGCGAACACGGAGACGAGGAGTCGCGCGTTCTGCTCGTGGCCGAGCGCCTGGATGCCGAGGCCGAGCACACCCACCGCGAGCGTTGCGACCACGAGCGGGTAGCGGACGGCAAGTTCCTGGATCCGCGCCACGATCGTCTCCTCCACTGCCAGCGCGGTCGTCGCTGTCGATACCCATGGTTCTCGCATCGGAGCAGGGCCGGAAGAGCCGAAGGTCCTCGTTTCAGTCGCGCACTGCCGGATGCCGCAGTACTCTGGCCCCACGATCGAGAGGAGGAGCCATGGCGACGAAAGAACCCGCGATGTCACCGTCCGACCTGCCGGTCTCGGCAGTGCTCGACCGGGCGACCGGGAATCGGCGCTCGGAGGTCGACGAGCTGCTCGAGTTGCTCGGCGAGGTCAGCGGCGAACAGCCCGTTGTCTGGGCTGGCCGGATCGTCGGCTTCGGCGAATACGAGTACCGCTACGAGACCGGGCACAGCGGACGATCACCCCTGCTCGCCTTCGCGCCGGGTGCCTCCAAGCACACCATCTACCTCGCACACGACTTCGCGGACCGGTGGCCCGACCTCCTGGCAAGGCTCGGTCCGCATACGGCGAGCAAGGCCTGCCTCTACCTCACGCGGCTGACCGCTGTGGATCGCAGCGCGCTGCGCGAGCTGCTCGAGCACACCCTCGCCGAGGCGCAGTCCGGCGGCTGAGCCGCCGGATCAGTCCTCCGTCCTCGACTGCGGATCCACCCGCTTCGCGCGTTCGACGGGCAACCAGAGTTCGCACGTTGCCGAGCTGAAGTCGGGAGCGCGATCGAGAATCGCGACGATCGACGGGCCGGGGCGAAGCATCCACGGGTTGGATGGGAACCACTCGGTCGCTGTGGCGGCCCACATGGTCTGGAGCGCCTGCGGGTATGCGCCCTCCGAGCGAAACACGGCCCAGCTCCCCGCCGGGACGTCGATGACGTCGAGCCCGTCCTCCACGGTCGAGCCGGCCGCCACCGCGACGCCGTGCAGGTAGGTGAGTTCCGTGCCCTCCGCATAGTCCGGGTCGACGTCGGCGCTCACCTGAAGGAGGCCGACCGGTTCCGTAGTGCTCATCGCCTTCAGGCGGGCGTGCTCCTCCGGCGCCAACGAGGAGATGTGCTGCTGGATGTGCGGGTTCACGCCCTCGTGAGTGAGCGGCACGAGAGCGGCGTGGCCGACAAGACGGAATGCGGGGCGGTCGGTGATGCGCGTGTCCATTGGTGTGGTCCCTTCGACGGTCAGGCGAAATCTGAGGTGTGGTTGTGAGCGGAGCGAGCCGCCGGTGCTGCGCACGTCCGCCGGGCTGCCGCCGTGGACAGCCCGGAAGGCGCGAGTGAACGCCTCCGCGGAACCGTAGCCGTACCGGACGGCGACCTCGAGCAGGGGCTCACCCGCGATGACGTCGCCCGCGGCGAGCGTCATCCGCCGTCGACGGATGTACTCGGACAGGGGCATGCCCGCCAATGACGAGAACATCCGCCGGAGGTGGTACTCGGTAGTGCCAGCATCGCGCGCGATTTCAGCGACGTTCGACTCCGCCGAGAGCTCGCGTTCGACAGCGTCGACGAGCCGGTTCAGTGCTGCGATCATGGTTCCCTTTCCAGAACCAAGCGTGCCGTCTCTCGGAGGACGGCACCCGACAACCGCGAACCGATGCGATCGGCGAGACGTCAGTCCGACAAGCGGCGAGCTACTACTCCTGGCCGACGCCGCGACGCCGTCGCCGCACCTCGATGAGCAGCAGCACTCCAATGAGCACAACCAGCGTTGCACCGAACGGGAGGACAGCCGACACCGCTGCTCCAGTGTTCACGAGCGACGAGAGCTGCTCGGAGTCGTTGGAGGCTTGCTGGTTCGGCGGTACGGGTTGCGTCACGTCGGACACCGTCGCAGTGACGCGTCCTGACGGCTCACTCGTCGCACTTGCGTCTGCCCACCCGACCCTCGAGGCGGTCACCATGACCGTGAGGATCGAGCCGAGTTGGTCAGAAGCAACGCGGAACGAGCGGCTCGTCGCTCCGTCGACAGCGCTGCCATCGGCAAACCACTGGTAGCTGAAATCGACCGGAACTGGCGCCCAACCGTCACTGTCCGTGTCGGCCGTCAGCGTCTCGCCGACCGCGGCAGTGCCGTTCACTGTCGGCGTGCCGACACGAGAGAACACGCCAACCAGCACGGGACCGACTGCAGCGCTGCCCGCGCTCGCTGCCGTGTAGCCGGCCCGCACAGCCGTCACCTGCACGGACGCGTCCGAGCCGACCAGCTCCGCCGTCAGCACGAGCTCCGCATCCGTCGCACCGTCGACTGCGGCGCCGTCGACAAACCACTGATAGGTGAAGGCATCCGGAGCTGGAGACCACCCGGCGAGGTTGGCGCCCGCCGTCAATGTCTCACCCACTCGCGGTGAACCACTCACAGTTGGCGTGCCGACACGAGAGAACACCCCGGCGAGCACGGAACCGGCAGCAGCACTGTCCGCGCTCGCCGCCGTGAAGCCAGCCCGCAGGGCCGTCACCCGCACGGAGATGTCTGCGCCGACAAGATCCGGCCTCAGCACAAGCGTTGAGGCGGTCGCACCGTCGACCGCAATGCCATCGGCAGACCACTGATACGCAAAACCGTCAGGAACCGGAGACCACCCGGTGATATCGGCACCCGCCGTCAATATCTCACCCGTCCGTGGCAAACCGCTCACTGTCGGCGTGCCGACACGAGAGAACACGCCGGCCAGGACCGGACCGAAGGCTCCGCTGTCCGCGCTCGCCGGCGTGAAGCCGGTCCGCACCGCTCTCACCTGCACGGAGATGTCTGCGCCGACAAGATCCGGCGTCAGCACAAACGTTGAGGCGGTCGCACCGTCGACCGCAATGCCATCGGCAGACCACTGATACGCAAAACCATCTGGGGCCGGAGACCACCCGCCGGCGTCAGGGTCGGCCGTCAGCGTCTCGTCGACCGTTGCATTGCCACTGACCGTCGGCGCGCCGACGCGTGAGAAGGTTCCCGACCGCACAGGCCCGACAACACCACTGTCCACACTCACGGGTGAGTAACCAGACCTCACGGCCGTCACCCGTGCGAACACGTCGCCTCCGACAAGGTCCGGTGTCACCACGAATGACGCTGCCGTCGCACCGGCGATCGCAGCACCATCTGCGAACCACTGGTAGGTGAACCCATCAGGAACCGGAGCCCACCCGGCGACATCCGAATCGGCCGTCAGGGTCTCACCCGTCTGCGGTGTCCCAGCTACGGTTGCCTCGCCGATGTCCGAGAAGTCCAGTGCGAGCACCGGCCCGACAGGGGCGCTGTCGACACTCGCGGGCACATAGCCATTGGCCCAGGCTGTCTCCTGCACGAACACATCCGCGCCAATCAGGTCGGGCGTCAACTCGAGCGTGGCGCCCGTCGCGCCGTTGATCGGGGTGCGACTCGATCCGCGGATCTTGAACCACTGGTACCGGGTTCCTCTTCCTGCCGATGAGGCCGGGAAGTCCCAGGAGCCCGTGGAAGCCATCGACAGGGTGCTCAAGACGAACAGGCTGCCTGCCACAGAGATCGTCGGCGTTGTGGAATTCGCAACCTGCGGGCCGATGGCGATCTCAACGGAGAGATAGTCGAACCCGCCGGAGCCGTTCGCGAGCCTGACGGTGAAGGAGTCGGTGCCGACGAAGCCGCTTTGCGGCACGTACTCGAGCGTGACATCGGTGCCGGTCGTGACGCTCGTCGAGGCCACGCCGAATGCCGGCTGGCCGCTGATGCTCCATGTGAACGGCGACGGGCCGGGTTCTGTGGCGGTGAGCGCCAGGCTCCACGCGGTGGCGGTGTTGGTGTGATCACTGAGGCTGTCGGGAGCAGGGACGCCGTCGACCATGATGATCGGCAACGCGTTGAGCGGGCTCACCGGGCAGGCGCTGGTCGACTGGGCGATACCGAAGGTGCCCGTGGTCACTCCGCCTGCGGGAACATCGAACGTTCCCACCGCAACCACCGTTCCGTCGATCGTCGTCTGCCGGATCGTCGCCGCGTCGATCGTCGAGTAGGTGCCGCTCGTCGGGTCGTAGCTGCGCACTGCCAGCCTGTTGCACGTCTCGCCGTACTGGTAGAGCGTGACGCGTGCCGTCGAGTCGGCATCACAGTCGGCCGTATAGGTGGTCAGCCCGGCCATATACGCGTAGCCGGGGTCTGCGGGCGCATTCCCGTTCGTGACGGATGAGAGTGCACAGCCCCCGACGGCAGCCGACATCACGAGCGTGGTGTACTGCCCGTCCACGGTGTTCGGCAGACTCGCGACATTGCGCTGGAGCCTGTCAGCTGTGCCATCGGCATTGGCGTCGCCGCCATTGGGAGCCACGTTTTCAATCGACGCGGGCACACCATCACCCGGCGCGGGAGCCTCACCATCGGCGGACGCCTGCAGGTCGTCGCTCCCGGAGTACAGGTTGCCGATCTCGGCGTCGTCAAGCACTCCGTCGTACGTGCGGAGGTCGTCCATGAACCCAACGAAGCGGTTGTGGTTGTCGTCTTGGCCCCATCCGATGTGGGCGTTCACACTCCTGGACGGGGAATCCTGGTTGCTGCCGCCGCGGCCGTTGCTCGACGTGCCGATATCCCGAGCGCCGTCGACATACAGGATGACGTTGCCGGTGGTCTTCGTGGAGTCCCGCGTGACACACACATGGTGCCACCGACCGTCGTTGACCGTCGTTGCCCCATCTATCCGCTCGTCGTTGGTTCCGTTCGCCCTCCCGGTGCCGAACGTGAGCTTGCCGGTCTGGCTGAGACCGAAGCCGAAGTCGTTCGAGACGCCACCGACTTCGCCGTCGAGGATCGGAGCGGAGTTCCAGTGATTCACACCGGTACCCTGGCTGGTCGTATTGATCCACGTGCAGATCGAGAAGTCGAGGATGTCGCCATGGACGCCGGCGACGGCGCGGAACGGGTTGGTGATGACGAGGCAGCTCTGCCCGTCGAGACTGAGGCTGCGAGCATCACCGGCCGTGACCGACGGGGGCATGTTCGTCGACGGGGTAGGCGTGGTGCAGTTGCCACTCAGCCGTGCGGGGTTGCCGGAGACGGCATCCCCTGCGCCGGTCGCGAAGGTGGCGTCATCGAATGTCCAGTGCCCGATGAGCTCCGGTGCGGGTTCCGCTGCCTGGGCCGCCGTCGGCAGGCCGATGAACGAGAAGCTGGTGACGATGGTGATCGACGCCAGCACCACGCCGAGTGCACGGTACTTCAGCCTCATCGAACCAAACTCGAACATCGCTGCCGGTACCCCCCGTGGTCGCGCCGGCGGCCCTGGCAGCCTCGGCTCGCCAAGCGTACACGACAACTTCTCACAGGCGCGGCTTGGCGCCTTCCACTCGACGCGTTTGTTCTCAACTCGTTCGTGGTGGGTTGCAGCAACGAGCACTGTAAACGTATTCTTTACAGATGCAAGATAGCCTTACAGCAGCGATGCAGGAACTGAAGCGACACGCAGACGCGCTGCTCGCATCCCGTGTGCTGATCGACGACGACGAGGACGCCGCCCGCATCATCAGGTATTCGCTGAGGATCCAGTCGGCAGCCGACGAGGTCGTCCGTGCCGTCGTTCAGCAGGCGCGTGACCGTGGCGTGACCTGGCAGACCATCGGTGATGCGCTCGGCGTGAGTCGACAGGCAGCGTTCCAGCGGTATGGCAAGCCGATCGATCCGAGAACAGGAGAACCCATGTACACCACACCCCTTCATGACGCCGCCGACCTGGCCCGCGCTGTCGTCCGAGACCTCGCAGCCGGCCGGTGGCAGCTCGTGACCGAGCAGTTCGACCCGACAATGCGCGACGGGCTCTCGGAGGACGCCCTTGCCGCCGCATGGGCGCAGATCATCGGCACCTCCGGCGCCTTCGAGGGCGAGGGCGAGCCCGTCGTCACCCGGGCCGGAGATGTGACGGTCACGAGCACTCCCCTGTCGATGGAGGCTGGCGACTACACGGCGCGCATCGCGTTCCGCGATGACCGCAGCATCGCCGGTCTGCACATTCTTGTGGAGCCGACACCGTGAGCGACCAGACCCGAGGAGCAACCTCCGTGCCCGACATCCGTCACCCCGCGCCGCTCGGCAGTCGCGACATCCGTTCCATCGCCATCTTCGTTGCGATCGCGTTCGCGCTCGCCTGGGCCGTCGCACTCCCCCTCTGGCTCGGCGATGGTCTCGCCAGTCCGCTGTTCCCGATCCTCGCCGTCATCGTCATGGCCACCCCGACCGCTGCCGCCCTCATCGTGGTGTTCTTCGTCGACCGCCCGGCGCGGAGGGCACGAGCACTCGGCCTGCTGCCGGTGAAGCCCATCCGCCGACTCGTCGGGTACGGCCTCCTGGGAATCTTCGTCCCCATCGTGCTCGCCCTGGTCGCGCTGCCGGTCGGCGCGCTCCTCGGCGTGTACCCGGCCGACTTCACGGACTTCTCGGCATTCGAGCTCCTCATCGCACAGCAGGCCAGCACCGCAGGCGTCGCGCTGCCGCCGATTCCGGTCAGCGTGCTCGTCACCCTCCAGCTGGCGGTTCTCCCGCTCGCAGCATTCATCAACCTCCTACCAGCCCTCGGAGAAGAGATCGGATGGCGCGGCTGGCTGCTCCCGAAACTCATGCCACTCGGCGCGGTGCCGGCGATCCTCATCTCGGGAGTCATCTGGGGGCTGTGGCACGCGCCGCTCATCCTCCTCGGCTACAACTACCCCGGCGTGCCGGGGTGGCTCGGCCTCACCGCGATGATCGGCATGTGCATCGTCTTCGGGGCGATCTTCGGGTGGCTGCGCCTCCGATCCGGCTCAGTGTGGCCGGCCGCCCTCGCGCACGCCGCGTTCAACGGTGCCGGCGGCACCTACCTGCTGTTCGCGATGGCAGGAGAACGCATCGATACCACGCAGGCGACGGTGCTCGGCTGGAGCGGATGGCTCGTTCCCCTGGCGCTCGCCATCGTGCTCCTCGCCACGGGCCAGTTCCGCGCCCCGGCACCCGCCGACGACGAGGCTCAGACCGCATCAGCCGCAACCGACTGACCGTCGCCGGCGACCAACTGGTGGTGGAACCGCTCGGACTCGACAGGCTGTGGTCGTTCACGCGCCGCATCCACATCCCGCTCTCCCGCGTGAGGAGCGCCTTCTTCGACCCGAGCGCGATCGACGATCCGAAGGGTCTCCGCTTCCCGGGCCTCAACCTCCCCAACAAGGTGGCGGGCACGTTCTACACAAACGGCAAGCGGCACTTCTGGAACCTCACCGGGTATGCCGGGAGCCATTGTCATCGACCTCATCGCACCCCAACGCTTCGATCGCCTCGTTCTCACCGTCGCGGATCCGCTCGCAGCGGTGGACGCCATCAACCACGCCCGCCAGGCGAGTTGACTGCAATCGCCGCGAAGGCCTGCGTTGACGAACGTTAGTGCCGGGCGGAACAGTAGGACTGGATGACTGACGACGCGCGAGCCCAGTGGGATGCAGAGGCCGCGACATTCGATGATGCGGCCGACCACGGGCTGAGCGATCCGGAAACCCGCCGAGCCTGGGCGGACCTGCTGCTGCCGTTGATCAACGGCCACGGTCTGCGCATCGCCGACCTCGGATGCGGGACGGGCACGCTCTCGGTGCTGCTCGCCAGCGACGGCGGTCACTTCGTCAGCGGCGTCGACTTCTCGCCCGAGATGATCCGCAGAGCGCGAGCGAAGGCCGAGCGGACGGTGCCCAAGCCGATCTTCACCGTGGCCGATGCCGCCAATCCTCCACTCACGGCGGGGTCGTACGACGTGGTCCTCTGTCGACACGTCCTCTGGGCGATGCCCGATCCCGCCGAGGCGCTGAGGAACTGGATCGAGCTCCTCACACCGACCGGTGTCCTGATCCTTGTCGAAGGTCGATGGCACACGGGTGTCGGGCTCTCGGCTGAGGAATGCGTCCAGCTGGTCGGCGACCAACGGGCCGATGCTCAGCTCCGCCTGCTCGATGACCCGTCGCTCTGGGGCGGACCCACCCCGGATGAGCGATATCTCATCGTGAGTCGAGCCTGACTGCCGAGGCCGAGTCGATCAGGCCCGCAGCGGTGAAACGCGAAGAGGACCGCACGTGTGCGGCCCTCTTCGACTCGAGTGGGCTGTTCTAAGAACTCAATATGCTCCCGAAACACGGACGACTCTTGGACAGCTGGAACGCATTTTCCTCCACACCCCAGCGGATTTTCCTCTTTTCTGCCCGCCTGGTGCCGCAGGCTGGTGGGGCTGAAGAGAGCGACCGCCAGGCACAGGCCCCACGGATACACTCGACCGATGCCCGAAACCTCGAACGACCCGACCGATGCGTTCGTCCGTGTTCGCGGTGCCAACGAGAACAACCTCAGGAACGTCGACGTCGATGTGCCGCGCGACAGGATCGTCGCGTTCACCGGCGTCTCCGGATCGGGCAAGTCATCCCTGGCATTCGGCACCATTTTCACTGAGGCCCAGCGCCGCTACCTCGAGTCCGTCGCCCCGTATGCACGGCGCCTCATCCAGCAGGGTCATGATCCGCACGTCGAGTCGATCTCGGGCCTGCCCCCAGCCGTCGCACTGCAGCAGCGCCGCGGCGCCCCAAGCTCGCGATCGAGCGTCGGTACCGTCACAACGCTGTCGAACTCGCTTCGGATGCTGTTCTCCCGCGCCGGCACCTTCCCCGAAGGGTTCACGACGCGCCTCGACTCCGACGCGTTCTCGCCGAACACCGCAGCCGGTGCCTGCCCCGAGTGCCATGGCATCGGCGTCTCGCACACCGTCACCGAGGACTCGCTGGTACCCGATCCCTCGCTGAGCATCCGCGATGGCGCCATTGCCGCCTGGCCGGGGGCGTGGCAGGCGAAGAACCTGCGAGACATCACCATCGCGCTCGGGTACGACGTCGACCGCCCGTGGCACGACCTCGATCAGGCCGACCGCGACTGGATCCTCTTCACCGACGAACAGCCGGTCGTGCAGATCACCCCTCAGCGCGACCGCGTGGCGAAGCCCTACAACGGCATGTTCTGGAGTGCGAAGAAGTACGTCTTTCACACGCTGGCCGATTCGAAGAGCCAGATGATGCGCTCGAAGGTGTTGCAGTTCGTGCGGTCGGGTCCGTGCCCGCTCTGCCACGGCACAGGTCTTCGCCGCGAGGCACTGGCCGTCACGTTTGCGGGGCGCACGATCGCCGAGCTCAACGCCCTCCCGATGACCCAACTCGCCGAGGTGCTGCGCCCGACCACGCAGCTCACGGATGCGGCGCACGCGCTGCCGACCACGCGCTCCGGCGAGCGCACCGATGTTGCCGTCGCTCTCACCACCGATCTCCTGGCGCGCATCACCGTGCTCACCGACCTCGGCCTCGGGTACCTCGGGCTCGGCCGGGTGACGACCACGCTTTCCCCCGGCGAGATGCAGCGGCTGCGGCTCGCCACCCAGCTGCGGTCAGGGCTCTTCGGTGTCATCTACGTGCTCGACGAGCCGTCAGCTGGCCTGCACCCCGCCGATGCGGAGCCATTGCTCGACATCTTGGAGCAGCTCAAGCGCTCGGGCAACTCGGTTTTCGTGGTCGAGCACAATATGGATGTCGTCCGCCACGCCGACTGGATCGTCGACGTCGGTCCCGGAGCGGGCGAGGGCGGTGGCGACGTGCTCTACAGCGGAGCGGTCGACGGACTCGCCGCGGTCGAGGCATCCGTCACCCGGCCGTTCCTCTTCCCCGATCAGGGCATCGCGGCGGCAGACCGCCGCGACGTGCGCGAGCCCGCGAACTGGCTCACCGTCGAGGGCATTACGCTGCACAACCTCGCCGACGTCGATGCGGCCATTCCGCTCGGCACCTTCGTCGCGGTCACCGGTGTCTCAGGGTCGGGCAAGTCGACACTCGTGAGCCGCGTGCTGCGTGATGTCGTGCGCGAGCATCTGCGCTCCGGCCGCGACGAAGGCCTCGATGATCCGGACGACGACGCCACGACCACCGACCCCACAGGCGATGACGCGGGTCTCACCGAGGCGATGCTCCCGGATGCGCACGCCGACACGCTGACGGTGCGCCGAGCCACGGGGCTCGAGCACATCGACCGGCTCGTGCGCGTGGATCAGAAGCCGATCGGACGCACCCCTCGGTCGAACCTGGCGACGTACACGGGCCTGTTCGACGCAGTCCGGACCACCTTCGCGAAGACCGACCTCGCTCGGGAGCGCGGGTATACCGCCGGACGCTTCTCGTTCAACGTCGCCGGTGGCCGCTGCGAGACCTGCCTCGGCGAGGGGTTCGTGTCGGTGGAGCTCCTCTTCCTGCCCGGCAGCTATGGACGCTGCCCGACCTGTCACGGCGCACGGTACAACGCCGAGACTCTCGAGGTCACCTACGACGGCAGGACGATCGCCGATGTGCTCGCGCTGACGGTCGAGCAGGCATCCGGCTTCCTCGCGCCGGTGCCAGCGGCTGCGCGCAGCCTGCAGGCCCTCCTGGACGTCGGGCTCGGCTATCTGCGACTCGGTCAGCCCGCGACCGAGCTGTCGGGCGGCGAGGCGCAACGCATCAAGCTGGCGACCGAGCTGCAGCGTGTGCGCCGGGGCCACACCCTCTACCTGCTCGACGAGCCGACGACCGGCCTGCATCCCGCCGATGTGCGGCGGCTGCTCGCCCAGCTGCACGCGCTGGTCGACTCCGGAGACACGGTCGTGGTCGTCGAGCACGAGATGGATGTCGTCGCCGCCGCGGACTGGGTCATCGACCTCGGCCCGTCGGGCGGGGATGCCGGTGGACACATCGTCGCGACGGGAACACCGGATGCCGTGGCGAAAGACCCCGCGAGCCGCACGGCGCCGTATCTCGCCGAGCGCCTCAGCCGCTGACCTGTACCGAGTGACACAGCCCCGCACGCGCGAGAAGGCGAACTAGCCAATTACAACCCGCGGAAACTCGAACCAGCCGCGCCGATCAAACGGCGCCGCGACCGCGAGTTCTACAACCCGTACGCGAAGACCTATCCGTCCTCCCTCCAAGCACCGGTACTGGAACTCGTCGGCCTCCCGCTGACGACCTAACCACATTCGCCACGCACCGCGTCCGAAGAGGACACAGCCCACCCGCACCACGAAGACTTCGACGCGCCACAAACCAGCCAGCCCACGCGAACAACAGGCAGGCCAGCAGATCGACTGATCAGCACCAGGCCGCGAGCGCGAAAAACGCGCAGGAACGACGAAACCCTCCCGGGATCACCCGGGAGGGTTTTCGTTTTGGACAGTTCTTAGAACAGTTCTTAGAACGGCCCTTGAGTGGGCCGTTCTAAGAACTCGGATTGCCAAGCGATTGCTGGTCCGCTGTTGAAGTCTGAACCGCACTATCCTCCGCGCCTCCTCGATCTATCCTCTTTTCCGACTCGCGCCCCTGTTCAGGCTGGGGGAAAAGCCCGAGCCGACGGAGGTTCTGAGGTTTCGACTACAAGCCGGCCCACCTCACTGGTGCAATCCCTCCTTGCCTTCCAGATCCGGAGAATAGGGAAGGCACTTACTTGCTACAGGCTCACCCTTCCGGTCCGAAGGCAGTGCGTTCGCTGGTTCACTTCCTGATGAACATTGACGTCCGCGAGTTGGTTCGCGCTATCGACGATCACGCTCTTTGTCCATTGCGTCTGTTCAAGCGGGGTCGAACAGAGATCGCCTCCGTAGAGCACGGTCCGTGCCGTTGCGTCGAGATTGTCTGCTGGGTGCGGCCCGTCGTGGGTGCCGTCGGTCGGTCGGTGGCGACGTAGACGAGGTTCGCCTTCCGTCCGCGGGGAATCCCGACATACGACTGGTCGGACACCCGAGGGACCGCATGGGTCAGAAGTCGAGGCGGCCAGACTCGGTGGATCGGGACGGCATTGCCTCGTTAACCAAGACGATAGATCCACCCTGCGCAGAGACATCCATGAGCACCTCTCGGAATGGATGACCGTACTGGCTGTGCACCCCGGCGGACACGACACACGTGGGCTTTTCTCCAGGGAACATCTCCAACAAACGCGAGTGGTAACTCGACTTCGCGCCGTGATGCGGGAGAGCGAAAACACCAACCCGCCAGAGTTCTTCACTAAAGACCGTCGCGACCTCATTACACCGCCTCACGCCCATGTTCTGATCACCGGTGCCGAGCCAGCCTGGAAGGATATCCCAGGCTCCAATCTCCTTGCCTTCGGCGTGAGCGCTGCGCGTGCGGTAACGGCGCCCACGATACTTCCGTTCTGTGGCGGGACCGCTGTAGAGGAGAAGTGAACTGAGATTGACGTCTGGGAACGTCTGGGCAAAGGCTGCGGTGATCTCCTTGTGATGGGTCTGCACGAACTGGCGGAACAAGAGCGCACTATTCAGCGCGTTCTTAATGGAAGCGGCGTTCAGGCCTGGCTGCTTTTCCAAGTGTTTCAGCAGTGCCTTGTGACGTCGCCGCGCGAAGGTCGTCGTGTACGCCTTCCAGATCCACAGCGCAACAGTGTTGCCTTTGAGGTCGTCACCCCGGAGAGTTGATGTCCCACCGACTTTCAGGCGAACCCTCGAGGGCTCGTCCAAGTCTTCCGCGCCCTCCTCCCCAATCTCCACTTTCGGAAGCTCACCACCGTCGTCCGCACCACGGTCGTCTGTGTCATCCTCGGAGGGCTCGACGAAGACCACATTGATCTTCGGGTCGAGGCCTCGGAGCGCGCCCTCCGGATCCGCGGCGAAGTCAACGGCCCAACTGTCCAACTCATCCTGAGGTAATGTCGCGCCGAGTGCCGCGAGACGCTCGATGGGCTCGATTACTGGGATGATGACCGACTTCACGTTCGCTTCGCTAAGCAATCTGGGAAGCCCGCTGACATGGTCATAGTGATAGTGGGACACGAACAGCATGTCGATCTGCTGGTTCTCATGCCGAACAAGGAACTCGTCGATCTCGCGGTTAAGGGCGTCATCGTCAAGGGACCCGCAGTCATAGACGTACAGAACGTTGGCGCCGAGCGCCTGGACCTCACCGGAGTGGAAAAAGCCTTGGCCAACTGCCCACTGAGTTCGAGTGAACCAGACGTGTGTGCTCATGTGCTCTCCTCAGCGACAACCGACTCTCCCACAGATCGCGGGCGTATCCCGTCCGAGTGTCAGATGACGGCTGACTTAATGGCGCAGACGACGACTCCGATGCGCCATCGTGACCGACAATGCCGACAATGGCACCACCCCGTCGAGGAGATCAGAAGAAACCGTTGCCAGAAACGAAAACCCGAATGAGAAATTCTTCTCATCAGGAAGCAACGCACGCACGTCGAGCTTCGCCAGAAGGAGAAGCCTGACGAAACGGGACGCACCCCGCGGATGTGCCCAGCCTTCGGCAAGAGCCCCCACTACCAGCGCAAATCCGGAATGGATTGCTGCGACGACCCGCTTAGCCCTCCACCAACTCGCAACTATCCACCCAGCGTGCCAACAGGCTTATAGCCGCCAACATCTCAAATGCCTGTTGACGAGGCAGCTCTTCGGTTGTGTGGGTAGTTACGTTTCGAATTGCGAGGAACACCCCCTGCGAGAACGTCAAAATGCCCTCCCTCATCGAAACAACTGTTCTATCCGTTGAGTTGCCAGGCCACCAAAGTCGAGGCTTACCGGGCTGAGGCGGAGCCGTAGAGAAGGCCTGTTGAACTAGTTCCCGGTCTGAGACGTCACGTCGGTTCACCTTGTCTTGGATGCTCCCGTTTAGGTGCGTGGCAGCTTTCTGCACAGCGACTCGAAAATGGCCCGCCTCCCAGAGTCCCGCCGCCATGATCCAAACTTCCGGATGCAGGGCGTCGGCCGTCATGGTGGGCGCAGCAGGACCGAGCATGGCGCGCGTCTCGGCCTCAGTCTGAATGACCCCTAGCGCGTACTGACAGTGCTCGATGCCACCCATAACCCACACCATGCCGCCACTGGAGCCATCCAACACGACAGGCAGATGATCGAGCTTGAGTACTTGCTTCAAAATTTGCCGGATCTGATGCTCACGCTCTCGAAGCGCGACGAGATTAGCGTCGTCCCTGTTGGCCCAGCCCGAGAGCGAAGCGGTTCCCCATTGCGTCTCCTCGCGCTCCCGCGCCGCTTCGGCAGTTGCAATCCATTTTTTTAGCGCGGCTGCAACCGCCATCTCGTCCACGGGATTAGCGTATCCCCGCACACTTAGCCTCAACACCAAAGTCCATCGGGGGCCCGCGACGTCCGGGCGGTCGTGGCCGGCTTGCCCTGCCGGCCGGATTACGGGAGTACTCATGGGAGCCAGATGATCTTCGAGGAGTCGGGCTGAGTACGCTTAGCGCATGTCAAACGAACATAGGTTTCATTCCCTGCAGGACTTCCTGGCGTCGACGCTGAGTCACGTCGATGGCGTGCTAGATGACGGAGCAGGTGTTGGTTTTCCCGTGAAAGGCCGCGAAATCGAAGCTACTGTGCTCTTCGCGGACATAAGCAGCTTTTCGACTAGAACGATGGGGATGAGTCCGGCAGCCACCTTAATATTCGTTCAGAACTTCTTTTCATGGGTCAGCGGCGAAGCGCTCCGTGGCCGCCCGGGAATCGTTGACAAGTACATCGGCGATGAAGTGATGGTCGTATTCTCCAAGGAGTTCGGTTCCGAAGACCCGTTTGGCGATGCCGTTCAGGCAGCCGCCGCAATGAGCAGGCATGACGTTCACTCCTACTGCCCTCATATCGGAATCGCATCAGGCCGGGTAATTGTGGGCTACGCGGGCACTTCCCTGCGGTACAACGTGTCAGTTTTCGGAGCACCTGTTGCACTCGCGGCACGATGCGCGGCGGTGAAACCTGCAGATCAGGATCAAGTTGTATCTTCAACGATCGTCGTGCCGTCTTCCGACTGGGGGGATCGCGATTTGGATGACCTGATTCCGGTCCGGCTCATCGAGCAATCGGACGGCAGCTCCAAGCCCGACTACCGGGTATTTGAACTTCAGGCAGAACGAGAGGTACAGATGAAAGGCCTTGGAGGGGTCTCCGTTCGCGAAATATTCAACACCGGGATGCACTTTCCCACAATGACAATCGAGAACCGCACTCTGGATGGTTTGTACAACCTTCACGTGGCGAATCGCTACTGGCCGCGCTGGGAAACCCCGAAACCCGGCGCTGGCGAATTCGCGCACATTGTGGTGCCGGATCCGGAATCCCCTGTCTAACAGCCGCACACCATTAGGAGTTGACTCGGCGCTCGTTGCCCGCCGAACCAGGTCGAAGAAGTGGCCGCAACGCGCTGCTGAGCCAGCGTACCGGCACCCACAGATGTGGGCACCCAACCACACTTTGGGACTTGATCACGTTCTGGTCTCCGTAGCGCTCCCAAGGTCTGGGCTCATCGTCGAGCTGATTGGGCCGGCCGGGCCCGCCTCGCCCAGCCGATAACAGCTCTTATGTCCGACCTCTGTCCATCCCTGCGTAGGCGAGGGGTCGCCTTGTTGGTGCCGGAGCCAATCTGGCGTCGCAAAGGCAACGGCTCGAGGATGCGGACAAATACGGGTCAGCCAGCGGCTCGGTCGGCGGCACCGACGGACTCGGCATTAGGTCTCACCATTGGCTCGGGAGTGACGTTCTTCGACTTGAGAACTTTGCCAGCGGCAAGCAGGAACTGCCAGCGCGCCGCCCCGACGTCAGCGAGATGTTGCTCGTCCTTTGTCGTACCGAAATCATTGGCGGCCCAAACTAGCTGTTGACCAGTTGCGTTCACTTCGCGTGGCCCGAGCAATGAGACTGCCTCAAAGGCGTCGGGCATCCTCTCGGTGAGGGCGTCCGAGCGAGCTGCGATCTTCATCGCGTTCAGCATCGTCGGCTTCGTATTGGCCAGAGCAATGAATGCGTCCATATCGGTGATGAACGCGACGTATGCCTCGTAGCGTCGTTCTCGCAGCCACTTCGCGTGCTCCCCTTTCCGCGCGAGGAGCGCCGTCACAAGGCCAACGACAACTCCAACAATCAGCGTGAGGATCACGCTCACGATGGCTACGACAAGTGGATCTGTTTCGTATGCCTGGGCGGCCGACGGAGTCATCATGGGCTGAGAGTAGCGCGGAACCGCTCCATGTAGGCCGCCTGCCGGCTCGCGTCGGACGACCCTTGCGAAGAACTCCAGGAGCAGACGGTCTCGAATGGGTCTCCATAGTCTGAACACGCTGTCGAGGGATCGGCGGTATGTCCTAGTACGCCTTGGTTAGCGTGAGCGAACCAGCCCGCCTTTCTGCGCTGGGATCGAGCTATTCCGCACCCTACGAAAAGTTTCTCAAAGAACTTTTCGGCTTTTGATCGGGGATTTTTTTTCGCAGTCAGTCAAAGACACCGCATTTCACGCGAAAAGTGCGCGGAGCCGAAATCACGCCACACACGTAGTCCACATGACAACAAACGACCGATCCATCGACATCCTCTCCACCGACAACACCCACAACCACCTGACCGAGGAACCCCACATGAACGCCATCGCCAGTAACACATCGCTCGAGTTCCGAACCATTCAGTACCCGCTCGTGAAGAAGCTGAACGACCGCGTCACGGCTGCCGGCGTGCTGGACCAGATTGCCGACTGGCGTCGCGCGGACACCCCGCGTAGCGCATCAGCTACAACCAACGTTTCGGATCGCGCAGTGCTGGTGGGCTTGCTGATTCTCGCGGGCGAGGACTCCCCCATGACGATTCGGTGCCTCGCCGGCCTGCTCCAGCATCGGATCGACGCGGAAGCCCGTCGACTCGTCGACCTCCCCTCCGACCTTCCCGCCGACGGGACTCCTGCCCAGCGTTCGGCACGCTGGTACAAGCTGACGGCCAGCGCCTTCCACCGCATGACCCGCGCCATGGACCCGTTTTCCCAGAGCATGCAGCAGCCGATGAGCAATTCAGACATCGCCGAGGGGCTCCGCGCTCATGACTCCGAACTAGCGAAGACGATGAAGAGCCGTCTGGACTCGTTCACACAGTCCTTCTTGCTGATGACGTTGGCGGAACAGCCCGCACAGTTCCGCGACACCGACCAGCCCATCGACATTGCGATCGACGACTGGTTCATCCCGTCGCCGTCAAAGAACGGCTTCAGCAAGAAGACGGTGCCCGCCAGAGCCCTCGAAGAAGCAGCCGAGACTGCCACGTTGACGAACCGGACCGTGGATGTTTTCGCCGCTTGGTACCCTGCCTCTAGATGTACTGAGTCAGCGTTTGGGTGACAGTTCGGGTCTTGCGGAATGGGAGAACCTCCGGGCTTAGTGGAGATATCTGACGTCTTCACAACCACGGAGGTTCTCGTGTCTAACGCTAGTTCTATTCGCCCCCGGTTGAACGAATTTGGTCGGGCGGTGATTGTGGATCGGGTGCTGGTGCAGGGCCGGCCGGTGTCGCACGTTGCCAAGGAGCTTGGCATCTCCAGGCAGTGCGCCCACCGGTGGCTGAACCGGTTCCGCAGCGAGGGTGCTGCCGGGTTGCGTGATCGACCTGTCGGCCCGAAATGGCCGGCGAATCGTTCGTCTCTGGAGCGTGAAGCGGTGGTCCTTGCCGCCCGGTCGCTGCTGCGGCAAGGGCCGCTGCGGATCGCGGCCGCGACCGGAGTGCCCGCCCGAACGGTCTCCCGGATCCTCACCCGGCATCAGGTTCCCCCGTTGGCGTGGTGCGATCCGCTGACCGGGCAGCTGATCCGCGCATCCCGGGCGACTGCGAACCGATACGAACGCGACCGGCCCGGCGAGCTGGTGCACATCGACGTGAAAAAGCTCGGCCGCATCCCCGACGGCGGCGGTTGGCGGGCCCACGGCCGCTCCGAAGAAGTCCGCGGCCGCGGCATCGGGTTCGACTACGTCCACGCCATCATCGACGACCACACCCGGCTCGCCTATGCCGAGATCCACGCCGACGAAACGGGCAAGACTGCTGCCGGTGTGCTCATCCGGGCCGCAGCGTTCTTCGCCAAACACGGCATCCCACAGATCGAACGCGTCATCTCCGACAACGCGTTCGCCTACCGGAGGAGCTTCGCATTCCGCGACGCAGTGGCCCAACTCGGCGCTGAGCAGCGCTTCATCAAACCGCACTGCCCCTGGACCAACGGCAAAGTCGAACGCCTCAACCGCACCCTGCAAACCGAGTGGGCCTACGCCCGAGTATTCGCCTCGAACGATGAACGCGCAGCCGCCCTTGCACCCTGGCTCAACTACTACAACACTGAACGCATCCACACCGGCATCGGAACAACACCCATCAACCGAGTGTCACCCGGAAGCTGACTCAGTACAGCTAGATCGCGTTGAACGTGTGGCGGCCGCCCAGCAGGGTGGCCGCCACACGCATGTTCAGCAGGCCCTCCCCGTTGGCCGCGAGCGGATCCGTCTCCGTCACGACGAGGTCGGCGCGCGCGCCGATCGCCACACGCGTGCGCGTCGAGGCGGCGAGCGCCTCCGCGGTCGTGATGCGCTGTTCGGGATGCCACGACTCGCGCCCATCGCGTGACCGGCTGACGGCGACCGCAGCGGTGCGCCACGGGTCGAGCGGTGACACCGGCGCATCCGATCCGAGGGCGAGCTGGGCGCCGGCGTCCAGCAGGCTGCGCAGCGCGAACGCTCGCCCCGTGCGACCGGGCCAGTAGTGCTCGGCGACATCCCGGTCGTCCATCGCATGGTCGGGCTGCACACTCGCGGTGACGCCGAGGCGCGCGAACCGCGGAATGTCGGCGTCGGCGATGAGCTGTGCGTGCTCCATGGAACCACCGCTGCCGAGCGCCTCGAAGGCGTCGAGTGCGAGCGAGACCGCGTGGTCGCCGATCGCGTGCAATGTCGGCTCGATGCCGGCGGCGACTGCCATGCGCAGGTGCGGCATGAGATCGGCCGGCGGCATGGTGAGCATGCCGAACTCCCCCGGCATCCCCGGGTATTCGTCGAAGCAGTACGCAGTGCGGGTGTTGAGCGATCCGTCGGTGAGCACCTTGTAGCGGCCGACGCTCAGCAGCTCGGTGACCACATCCCCGGTGCGCAGTCCGAGTTGTGCGGCCCGCTCGAGGTGCTGCGTGTAGATGCCGAACTCGACGCGGAGTGCACTCGTGCCGCTCGTCATGCGGCGCTGCCAGGTGTCGAGATTCCAGTCCATCTCGAGATCGACGATGCCGACGACGCCACGGGCCGCGGCCGCCTGCGCCGCTTCTGCTGCCCAGGGGTCGAGCACCTGGTCGGGAACGCTGTCGATGCGCCTCGTCACGGCGAACGCCTCGTCCTCGACCAGCAGCCCGGTGGGGTGGCCCGCGAGCCCGTAGAGTCCGAGCGCAGCGGTGTTGAGCCAGATCGAGTGCAGGTCGCCGCTCAG
>Ga0247804_10000348_pt1 | contig 21210 bp, 27 predicted proteins | sample UWRJL029104C1_FD_181142 | JGI IMG/M metagenome (GOLD analysis project Ga0247804, IMG submission 181142) | Plant litter microbial communities from Arlington Agricultural Research Station in Wisconsin, United States - UWRJ-L029-104C-1 | ecosystem: Environmental > Terrestrial > Plant litter >...
CCATGGCACCAGCCAGGCCAATGGCGACTTCGCCGGCCGCAATGACAATGTCACTAGCATCGAGTTCAATTTCGCGGCCATCAAGTAGCTTCAGCTTCTCACCTTTTTTGCCACCACGAACGTGAATGTCGGCGCTACCGCCAATCTTCACGACCTTATCGTAATCGAAGGCATGGAGCGGTTGGCCAGAAACCAACATTAAGTAATTCGTTACATCAACAATTGGGCTAATTGAACGTACGCCGCTGCGAGCCAGCAGGGTTTGAATATCAATTGGCGTGATTGCATCTGCGCGTGCACCGGTTAATACCACCGCTTGATAACGATCAGAAAGGGCTGGGTCATCAATCGATACTTTCAGCTCAAGGGCATTGGCAGGATCAGCCGTCGCGCTCAAAGCCTGGAACCATTCCGGGGTATGGAATTGTACACCTTGAATACCAGCAACTTCGCGGGCAAAGCCAATCACACCGAACGTGTCGGGGCGATGAGTCAAAGATTTGTTTTCAATATCAAGCAAGTAATCGTCGAGTTCGTAAATAGCTGCAAAGCTATCGCCCGGCTTCACTTCGACATCAATTTCCAGAATGCCCGAGTGGTCATCATATAAATCAAGTTCTTTAGGGCTCGCGAGCATACCATGGCTCTTCACACCACGAAGTTCTTTGGCACCCAGCACGAATGGCTCTTTGTCGCTAAAAGTTTCTGGCACAATACTTTCTGGCGGCAACCAGGCAACTAATAAACCGGCGCGAACATTCGGTGCACCACAGACAACCTGCACGTAGCCACTGGCATCGCGTTCAATATCTTTGACACGGCCACCATCGTCGATTTTGGTAAGATTTAAGTGATCACTCCCTTCAACCTCGCTACATTCAACAACTTTGCCGATAATCACGTCTTTGTATTTTTCAGAAAGGTCTTCAACACCTTCAATTTCAACCAAGCGCGCACCAATCAGCGTCGCAAGTTCATCAATCGCGAGATCAACATCTACATATTTTTTGAGCCAGTTTAATGAAATGATCATGCGAATTTCCTCATAAATGCTAATCGAGCTGATTCAAAGTGGCGCAGGTCTTCGATGCCATATTTCAGCATCACCAAACGTTCCACGCCGCCGCCCCAGGCAAAGCCCCGGTATTTCGCTGGGTCAAGCCCCGCTTCTTTCATAACGTTCGGGTGGATCATGCCACAGCCGAGCATCTCTAACCATTCGCCCGGTTTGCCACCAAGTGCGGCGGGTTTTTCAATCAAGAATTCAAGGCCGGGTTCGACAAATGGGAAATAGCCCGGCTGGGTTTTAATCTTAAGCGATTGGCCATAGTAGACTTCAAAGAAACTACGCAGTGTCCCGAGCATGTCGCCCAGCGTGGCATATTCACTCACAAACACGCCTTCCACTTGGTAAAAGGTATGTTCATGGGTAGCATCAACATCTTCATTACGGTAGACGCGGCCATAACTAATTGCCGCAATTTGTCCGCCGGCTTCCAACTTGGCCTTACCTTCTTTAAGAATGCGGTTTTGCATGGTCGAAGTATGAGCCGGTGGTATAAAGCCTTCTTCAGTGCGGAAGGTATCGTAGCCATCGCGGGCCGGGTGGTTTTCAGGGAAGTTGAGGGAGCCAAACATGTGATAATCGTCGTCAATTTGGCGCGATTCCACGGCTTCAAAGCCCATACGGGTAAAGATGTCGATCACGACGTCGAGCTCTTTGGTTAAAGGATGTTGAGTGCCATTTTCAGTCGGCAAGAGTGCCGGGCGACTGCTATTCACGTCCCACGGCGCACTGACATCAAGCAATTCAACGTCACTATCTTCTAGTGCTGCTTCGCGTGTTTCAATGGCCGTTTCAACTGTTTGCTTGAGTTGATTAACGGCTTTGCCGAAGTCGCCGCGCTCCGCAGGCGGCAAGCCAGCGATCGCGCTATATAAATCTTTAAACTCAGGCGCCCGCAACACGTCGCGAGGCGAATCAGAACTTTCTACTTGGGCAAGCAAAGTTTTGGTAATAGTAGCAATATCATGGGTTGGCATAACTAGGAGTTATTATACGCTAGACGAGGGGCGAAGCGCTACAACGACCTTATGATTAAGAAAATTACCGCTCCGGCCACAAAAAGCGCAATTAAAGCCCATACCCAAGCGAGGCTTGAAGTTGTTTTGGTACCTTTAATATACTGTGAATCATCCACGCCATCCGGCTGGTCGGCTACGGCTGCTTTTTTACGCAACTTTTCTTGTAACTCGGCCGCGATCTCTTGTTGTAACTTGCTGCGATTTTCGTCTTGTTTAATAAATAAGCTCATGCCCCTAGTATAGCATTTGACCCTTAGCGTTTATGGTATACTGTTACCATGTTGATCTATAAGGAGGGAAACATATGGCTACTAAGGCCGCTACTACAAGCAAAAAAACGACTGTAAAGAAATCTACAGCCGCAAAAACTAGGACGTCAGTTAAGACAGCTCCTGCAACCGCAACAAAGAACACCTTTGTTGGACACGTACAACAATCAGTGCGAACCGCGACCTTCTGGCGTGCGCTCGCTGCCGAATTAATCGGTACATTCCTACTCGCAAGTGTCGTTATCGCCGGCCAAGGACAACCCATCTTCGTCCTGTTCGCGCTCGTTGGTATCGTATTACTCGTTGGTGCCGTTTCTGGTGCACACGTAAACCCAGCTATCACCATTGGTGCTTGGGCAACTCGTCGTATCGGATGGCTCCGCGCTGTTGGGTACATCTTGGCGCAATTCGCCGGTGCAGCCCTCGCATACTTCGCTTTCAGCTACTTCCTCGGTGGAACTGCCGCTGTTAGTGCTGAAGCGCAAGCACTTGGCCAAGCAGCTCCAGCACTCTTTAGTGCTGCCGATGTTTCACTATTAACTGGTAAAGAATGGTACATCTTCTTCGCAGAACTACTTGGTACAGCAATCCTCGGATTTGCCGTTGCTAATGCAACTCGCGAAGTACAAGATCGTGTTGCCGCCGCTTTCACAGCTGGCCTCGGTATCTTTGTCGCATTGATGGTTGCCATCAGCGCCGCAAGTTACGTTAGTGCAACCGCCATCATCAACCCAGCTGTTGCACTTACCCTGCAAGCTTACGTTGGTACCGGTTGGTCATACGCAATCTACATGCTCGCCCCAGTCATTGGTGGTGTTGCAGGATTCGTGATCTACGATTTGATTCGTGGACGCAGCGCAAACTAGTTAGATATTTCTAACAATGAATACCTCGCTCGATGGGAGCGAGGTATTTTATTTGGTATACTCCTGTGTATGAATACAGCAACGGTCGCCAGCAAAGTCCCTTCTGTCTATCTTGAAATTCTCGCCACAAAGCGCGAGCCGATTCTTTATGATGAAGCGGATTGGTTTGTTATCTTTGCAAATCGCCCTTGTAACGAAGGTCATTTACTATTAATCCCAAAGATAGAAGAGCGGGAATTTTATAAACTTCCTCCAGATATATTACAGCGTGGATTTGAGATCTCCACCAAGCTCAGCCTTCTACTTAGCGAAATATACCACCCACCGCGTGTTGCGCTATTCATAAAGGGCTTTACGAACGATAACCATGTCCATATGCACATTACTCCTGCCTACCAAAGCAGCGACCTTGACGTCAATCCTTCACGACACCAACTCACCCAAGAAGAAATGTTTCTTCTTGCAGACAAGCTCGCTCCGTTCATTGAAAATCGACTCACGACACATTAGACATTTCTTATGCTTGCGAAGTGGCAGTTCCGCTTATATACTTTGCCTAATTGTGTTGAACCATCCAAGCTATCTTGCCTAGGTTCCGCAATGGGACTTTGCAAGACCAAACAAAGGAAGTGCCGTGGCAGCAAAACCAATTGTCTTCGACGACGCGAGCATAAGCACCAGCGATGCGCATGCTCAGCGCGTCGAAGCCGAACACCGCGCGTTCACGAACGCGAAGACTATTTTCCAGGAGACCAGTGAACGCCGCCGCGCACAAGCACGACACTGGCTTAAGGGAGAGCTCGTCGCCAATGGCCGTATTGTCCATACGCTCATGGAGCACCTCTACCTCGCCAGCTCAACCAGGCCGCGTCGCAAAAGCTTCATCCAAAGGCTCGTACCTTGGAGCAGAGACATCCACGTGATGATCGTGATCTTGGCTCGTAGCGATGGGCTCATCGTCTACACGACCGACATGCACCTCACCGACAAGGTAGCCATCACGCGGTACTGCGATGTCGGTGAACTCAATGGTCTAACGCTTAAGACGATCAACGCCGCCTTCGCCAACCTGAAGGCCTAACCTCCCCTTGCAAGTCCCACTAGCCACCCCTAAGAAGGTGGCTTTTGGCATTTCAGAGACTCACTCCTATACTAGTTACGCTTGCGAAGTCATGATTTCGCTTATATACTTTCGCCATAGCGTCGAACCACTACCCAAGATATCTTGCGTGAGTTCCGCTAGGGACTTTGTAAGATCTGAGCGAAGGAACAAAAAATGGCAACACTCCTTGATGTTGTTGGCGCGCATGACGCCAGCGAGCTCGACCGCGCCAGAAGAGTTATCCGCCTCAAGGCAATTGAACGCCTCTTGACGGACGGGCCGGCTATCTACGAGCGGCTCGCCCGAGACCCGGCCAAAGACGGCAAAACGCTCGAGAGCGAGTTCGTCGTCAAGGGCGTCGTGGAGATCAGCCAGGCTGTGCACTTCTTCATCGCATCAGAGCACGGCCTCACGACAACGCCGCTGCTGCGGCAGTTCATGGGCCTGCCAAAGCGCATGCCCATCCGCGTCTGGGTGCGCGAAGACGGCATGATCGTCTACGACACCTACCTGCGGTGGCGCAGCAAGCCCGAAGGGCCAACCAAGGCCTACCCGCTTGAAGACCTCGACCGCGCCACGGTCCTGTACATCGAGCGCTCAGCCTTCAACGCCTAACCTGCAAGTCCCAAACGGCCGCCCCGAAAGAGGCGGCCTTTGGCATTTTAGAGCATGCTACACTAGAGTGAATGAGCAAAGGGACGCAGAAGAAAGTACCTATCTCACGCGAGCAACGAGCCCACGACTATTTACTGGCCCTCGGTTACCTCACAGTGCGTTTTGCAGAAGTTGAGCGAGCACCGCGCTATCCTTCGGGTCGCCGCGAAACCGATGTCGAGCATAGCTTTCATCTTTCGCTTTCAGCCGTTGAACTTGCCGCTGACATCCACCCAGAACTTGATATTGGGCTCGTTGCGCAGTTCAGCCTCGTCCACGACCTCCCCGAAGTATATGCTGGTGACGTTTGGACATTCGACATCAGTGCTGAAGACCGGGCCAAAAAAGAAGCCAACGAACGCAAAGCGACGCAAAGACTACTCAAGGAATTGCCGCAGCACACCGCTCAGCTTTTAGAGCGTTACGAGAAACAAAAAGAACCCGAGGCGCGTTTTGTGCGCTTCGTCGATAAACTCTTACCTGCCGTCATTAACACCATGGCCGGTGACGCAAACACCTTTAAGGAAGATTACAACCTATCCTCAATTGAAGAGTTGCTCGTCAGCCGCGAACGCCACGGTCGTGGACTCTTGGAAATGTTTCCAGAGTTCGATACGCTCCACATCATTAAAGACCTGTTGTTCGATTCTTCGGCCGCTTATATTTATAGCGGCAAAAACTATACACCTAAGAAATAGTTATTCGTCGTTCTGTGGCTTATCAATCAACAGCGGCTCAACACTCGCATTGTTACCCGCAATCTTCACGACATCCGTATCAACCTTTGCGAGTTCCTTGTGTGCGTCATTATAGTGGTTCACCGTTGTGCCTAACGATTTCCCGAGTTTGGCCATGTAGCTATCAAAGGCACCAATGTGGCGGCCGAGCTTACCGACCTGAATCTGAATGTCTTTGGCTTGCTCTTCAATCTGCAAGCTACGCAAACCCTGCAGGACCGTTTGCAAGTAGGCCATGAATGACGTCGGGCTCACAATAATCACCTTCTTTTCGCGGAAGGCGTATTCAATTAAATCGCGGGCACTCGAACCCGTCCCAACATCGCCAATCAACAGGTCGTAGTACAACGATTCACTCGGAATAAACATAAAAGCAAAATCCATCGTCTTTTCATTGGGGCGAATGTATTTGCTGGTTTCATCAATCCGGCCTTTAAGGTCGTTGCGGACTTTCTTCAGGAGCTCAAGCTTTTCAGGTTTGGTTTCCGCCTGGACCATACGGTTATAATTTTCCAGGCTAAACTTGCTGTCTACTGCTAAGATTTGGCCCTTATCGAGGAACACCACCGCATCGGCAATCGTGCCATCGCGGAATTTATACTGCATCTGGAAGTTCTTGGTTGGCAAAATGTTTGCCAATACAGATTCCAGATAATATTCACCAAACACCCCACGCTGCTTTGGGTTCTGCAAGACATTTTGCAAGGTTTTGAGTTCATCGGCCACATCGACGACTCGGCGGTTCGTTTCATCGAGCTTAGCCAGGCGTTGGGTTACATCGCTGACCAGCTTGCCGCTTTCGCTGAGCTGCTTTTGCATCGAAGTTTGCATATTGGTGGCGCTGCGCTCCAATTTGTCTCCCAGGACCGTCTGTAAGGTCGCGATGGTGCGGTTGAGTTCAGTCACGTCGCTCTTGAGCATCTCGACTCCACCGTTACTCCCCTGTTTCATATCGCGGAGGCGCTGGTAAATAAAGAAGAGCGCCAGGCCGAGCCCTGCCACCACAATAAGCAGAATAACTAAAAGAATTTGTTCCATGCTACTAGTATAGCAAAGCTAAAGCTTTACGAGTGCTAAGCCGAGGCGAATTGCCACAATCACTACGAGACTGATCGCGATCGTTACCCATAGCTGAGTAGCGCGAGTGACCCAAGCAAATAGAGCATAGCTCACAGCATACAAGACAATAGCAGAAAGTAAGATCTGGCCCGAGCTAAAGCCGACCGTCCAACTTGCTAAGCCCCAAAGAACTGCCAAGGTTGCCAATACGATTACTAGTGGCCGTACCACGCCCATGCGAATCATCACCAGCAAAGCAATCACTGCCACTAAAATATTGGCGATGTTACCGGCGATCGGCGTCGCATTCACACACAGCGCCAAATCAGCGAATTGTCGGCAAGCTGCTGGTTCTACAATGTAACGGTTTAAAAGAATAGTCAGGATCCAGTACACGAGCCCTGCGCCGACACCGATGCTAATGATACGCGCCCATTCGCGCAGTGGATGAACGGTAACGACTTCACTCATGATTGTCTTAGCCATGTTTTACTCCCTTTGATCCACCCGGTTTCTGCATATACCATACCGTACCAATGAGGCCGATGGCAATCCCAGCAATCACATCGAGTGGTGTGTGGACTAAAGCCAGCACACGACCAAGGGCAATTAAGATCACCAGAATCGCGAGAACGATCGACGTCTTCTTCATACGAGTTTCAAACCAAACAGCAGCCGCTAGGACCGTCACAAATAGCGCGTGATCGGATGGGAAGCCTGGGTTATTCAAGTACAGCGCGCCGGCCTCAACGCCTAAGATTTCAAAGGGGCGTTCGAATGAGGGCTGATAAATGCTCGCCACAAACTTAGCAATCAGGTACGAAGTAAGGCCGGCCATAATGATGCGTGCGTAAGCCTGCCAGCGACCTTGTTTAGGGATTTTAAAGAGTAAGGCGAAGCCACTAATTAACAGCACTAAGATGACAGCGTAATCGGCTATGAGGCGGATGAGGAGGTCTGGGAGCATATGACTATGATACTACTCTTGTTTGGACAAAGCATAATCAAATTTGACATACGACACCCAAAAAGTTAATATTCTTTTAATTAAAAGTCTGTAGGCTTAGGCTTAGACTAAACCTAAACTAAAGTGAGTAAAACATTACGCATATGAAACTATTAATCGTCGAGGACAATCCTAGGCTCGCAGAACGGATCAAGGATAAACTAAAAAATAAATATAATGTTGATCTCGCAGAAACAGGACAACGCGCGATAGAAATGGCATTAGCAATGGATTATGGCGTAATCGTTTTAGATATTGGGCTTCCAGATATCTCGGGCTATGAAGTTTGCGCCGCGCTGCGTGAATCAGAGGTTCAAACGCCCATCCTAATACTCACTGGTATTGACGAGATCGAAACGAGGGTTCAGCTACTTAGCAAAGGCGCCGATGACTATGTCACAAAACCTTTCAATACTGATGAACTGCGAGCAAGGATCGCCGCATTGGGCCGTAGACGTACGATTCGTACTATGCAACCACTTATTACATACAGTGATCTTGTAATCAACCTTGATCAACGCAAAGTACTTCGCGGAGGTATTGAAATTGACTTGCGTAGAAAAGAATTTGACATATTAGAGTATCTTATTTCTAATAGCGGGAGAATCCTAACCAGGGACATGATTCTTAATCACGCTTGGGATGCTGATAAAGTCGGGTGGACTAGCACTGTAGATGTTCACATAAAACACTTACGCGATAAGATAGATAAACCCTTTAATTCACAAATAATCAAAACGGCATACGGCATTGGGTACCGAGTGGATGCGCTCAAATAAGCGATGAGCGCTCGTCTAATGTCGATAAAGATAAAAACTATCTTTCATCAGATATTTATCCATCCTCCACACATTATAAGTTTAATGCTCATCGGAACATTCATTGTCACATGCGCATTGTTATGCCTCCTTATTATTAGTGTGGTCGGATTTCAACGCATATACCTTATAAACCGGCTGATCTTAGGTGTCGTGGTTCTTGCTTATTTAATCTGCATTGCATTCCTCATATTGAAACAGCATTATAAGTCGAGCGCATGGATGCTAATAATCCTTTACACCTTCATTGCATGCATAATACTTATCATATGGGGCATCAACGTCCCTATTGGCATATTAATCCTTGCATTTGTTATCTTCATGTCTAGCATCATGCTAGGATCTCGCTATATCATACCCGTTACATTGATGTGCATATGCTTGCTATTATTAATTCAAACAGCGACATCGTTAGGCATTATTCAACCAGACCTCAAGTCTCTTGCAACAGTATCTGGATTTGGTGATGCAATGAGTTACGGCACTGTATTTGGCGTATTTGCATTAGTAGCATGGCTTGCGGGAAGACAAACTGAACGTGCGTTGCAAAGAGCACTAGCGGCAGAATCTGGGCTCAAAAAAGAAAAGGACTTACTGTCAGTACGCTTAGAAGAAAGGACGAGACTCCTCAAAGAGACGCAGCTTAAAGAAATGCGTCAGCTCTATAATTTTGCCGAACTCGGACAACTAACTACTGTCATCCTCCATGAGCTGGCAAATCATTTAAGTATTCTTACGCTCGATATCGAAGACCTTACATATAGCAAGAAGCATGCTAATACTATCGAAAGAGCCAAAGAGAGTATTAACAATATTGATATGATTGTTAATAGGGTCAGGTTGCAAATCAGCGAGAGTACTCGTCCGATTAAGTTCGACACCCTACATATCGTCGAGGAGACCGTTGAAGCGATGAATACAAAAGCAAAGAAAATGAATATTTCTATTACCATTCAGCGGGATGATAATCGCCCATTCTTTGCCTTTGGAGATCCTTTACGCCTTTCACAGGTATTAATAATCCTGATAAATAATGCAATCGATGCTAACACAAAATATAATCGCTCTGAGATCAAAGTCATTTTAAAAAAGTATAAAGACGAACTAGAAATAATTGTCGTGGACTATTGCGGTGGTATTTCGCAAAATCTTATCAAATCTCTCTTCATGCCTCTTCGAAGCACAAAAGAGAATGGCCTTGGCATAGGGCTGTTCGTTGCAAAACAAGTTATCGAGACGCACTTTCGAGGGACAATTGCTGCAGCTTCGGGAGTCAACCGAACTGAATTTACAATTAGACTTCCAGCATACATGGTGTCTTCCATAAAACAATTATCAAAAAGATAAATACCTTGACTTCCCTCACCCTCCCTCCTATAATATCCCTCACTTCGTGACGGCCGAATGCCTCCGAAGTTCTTTAATAATTCTCTGTTTATAGAAACTTCGTTCGGGGAATAGTCTGCATAGAGCAATCTATGTACGCTATTCCTCGAGCGAGGAATTCGAGCACTGTGATTGGAGTATGCGTGAGCGATGTAGAACAAGGGCGAGTCGTGGCATTTGATGCCCGGCGGACCAAGAACTCTGGCTTTATCGCTGTTCTCAACGAACGCGGCAAACCAACCGGCGAGCGGATCTTCTTCCGCAATAGCGGTCGTCGGGTCATCACCACCAACGCCGGCACCGTACCGGTGTGGGCAACCCCACCAAAACCCAAGCGTCGAGCGAGATTGGCGAACAAGCGTCCGCCTCTCGGCATGAAGGTCGCCTTCACGCGCACCTGCGAAGAAGACAAGGCGGGCGTTGAATGGACGCCCGCCAAAGAATTCCGCAAGGCCCTGACGACCATCAAGTACTACCCGCTCTACCGCGTACTCGAGGTCAATGACTGGGGCGACGTCGGAGGCAGCCGCGAGGTCTGGAACGGCAACGACGTCTACGAGCTGTCAGTCAAGTTCCCGCAGTCCAACATCGGCTTCGACCCGCTCAACCAAGAAGGCGTCGTTTACCAGTTCGAGCAGCAGGCCCTTGGCCGTGCCTGGCGGCAGATCGAGGATCCTCGCATCCCCGTCTGCTGCGTTCCCAACGATGCCTTCGTGCGCTTCGCCAAGGAGAACGCTCGCCAGCCTCGGCACCTCCACCAGCTGGCCGCCTAACCAGCAAAAACAGAGAATTAAAGAGAAGGGGCGGGCCAAAAGTCTTCCCCTTCTCTGCAGTTCCTATCGACATATCGCTAATGTGTATGTAGGAACTGTTTTAATTTCCGCTTAAGCCGTATACGCTGTGTACAAGGCGATCCAATGCGCCAGCTTCATCTGCGAAGGCTTTATATCGGCGCGTAGTCCTACAGCCTCTCGTGGCGTCTTCACGAAGATTTTAGGATCAGAGAAACACCCAGTCACGAACTCGCGCCAGGCGGGCATTTCTTTTAAAGGGATCAATGGTTCGGGGCGTTTCAAAAGTTCCAGAAGCACTGTATCAACGGCAGGTGCGGGCATAAAGTCTGTCCGTTTTAAAGGCCGGCGGATACGGGCTGCAAATGTTGGGCCAATCAGAATTCCCAGTTGCCCGGTAAAGTGGTCGGCATCCGGCAATAGTTTTTGGCCGAATTGTTTTTGCACAATCAAATAGGTCGCTACCGGTGGATTGGTCGCTTCCGTAATCTTACGTAAGATCGGTGAGCTTAAATGAAACGGAATGTTCGCAAAAATCTTATACGCACCGCTCGGCATCGGCATGTCCAAAAAGTCAGCTTCTACAACCTTCACATTTGGGTAGCGGTACATGTTTTCGCGCAGCTTTTCAGCGGCGCGCGGTTCGACTTCTACCGCAAAGACTTTCTTGACGCGGTTGGCGAGTACGGCGGTAATCGCGCCACTGCCGGCACCAATGTCATAGACTATATCGACAGGTTTTAAGTTAGAGTGCCCAATCAGCTCCTTGATAAATTCAGGGCTGCGCAAAAAGTATTGGGAATAATTGGCAAGTCGTTTCATATGTGTTGTTGCTAGTATAGCAGAGCAGCGAGCAAAGTGACCCCAGAAGGGTCACTTTAGGATGCTAGTTGGTAAACCAAGGATTTTCAGGTGTAGGTGGCGTTACCGGCTGAGCAGGCGGTGTAACTGGCGCAGCAGGGCTTACCGGCACACTTGTTGGCACAATTGGCGCTGGGCTCACTGTAGGCTGCGAAACAGGGATGCTCACAGGCGCAGCAACCACTGGCGTAGGCGTTACCGGCGTGGCTACAGGTGCCGTTACCGATACTTGAACCTCGGCGATTGGTGTTTCGGCGACAGGCGCAACTGGTGTTAATGGAGTAACTGGTGTCACAACAGGCCCGCTCACCGTTACTGGCTGCGCAGCATCACCACGAACCGTTGGCGTCACCGTACCTTGTGACACACCGGCAGTATAGGCTGCATGCTTTTTCTTGTGGCGAATAATCAAGAGTACCGCGACAATCGCTCCAGCGAGTAAGACCACTCCGCCGATAACTACAGGGATAACTGGGAAATCTTTCACATCTTCACCATTAGCGATGCGCTTGTTGGCAGCGTCAATGAATTCCTGAACCCGAGCGTGGTACGGATCAAGTGTCTTTACGGTTTCAAAATTCTTCAATGAGTTTGAATAGTGAGCGGTGTAAAAGTTATCGAGACCCTTTTCCCAAGCTGTTTGCGTGAGGCTCTTTGTATCAAGCGTAATATTTTCAGCCTTGGCGACATCGCTCAAATCTTGGGCGTTACGAATGTAGTTAAACACCCCGTTGCCTTCACCAGATCCATCGATCGTATAGGTCGCCAGACCCACCACAAAGCCCTCGTCATTCAACACTGGGCCGCCACTATTTCCATGGCCAATCGTTGTATCGGTTTCAATCAACTTCTTGTCACTTCCCAGTGCATTCTTTACCGACGATACTTTACCCGTCGTCAGCGTCACTTCAGCCGTCGTCGATTCAGCAATACCGTTTGAACCAGCCGCACCCGGGAAGCCAAGGATTGAAAGGTTTGAACCTTGGTTTACTAAATCAACTGTCCCTAGTTTTGTAACTGGATAGTTTGAGCCATCAATCTTTAGCAAAGCAACATCCGAAGCGCGGAAGCCATCAACGCCATCAACCATACGATAATCATAGCCCACTACTTTCGCGGCTTTGATAGAGGGAGTCGGCTCGTAAGCGACGCGGTCTTTCGTATTCTGAATCAATGTTTCAATATTCGGCAATTCGTCCGAAAGATCAACCAGGAGGTTTTGTATCGAATTCGTCGCTGTATATCGCGATGCGCTCATTGCGTATAATTTGTCGATAATCAGCGCGTACTGTTTATTTGCAGTCGGCATCGCATTGAGTTCGGCCTGAGTTAAATCAGTTAAAGCAATCAGTGCGTTTAGGAATCGTGGGTCGCCCTTAGAAAGCATCACAAAGGCATCTTGAATCACAATATCTTGTGGATTCATTGTCGCAACGTGACCATTTGTCCCTATGTAGCCATCTTGGCTAATAAAGAACCCTGAACCAGCCCCGGCGCTACACATGCCTTTTGCATAGATCTTGCCATCAACCAGCATGTCAGCACAGTACACATTGAAGATCTTGACGACCGCTGGGCCATACGTTGCGGCTACTTTTTCAGATGTCGCTACTTCGCCGGTTGCCGCAGCTGCAATACCGCTCGAAAGAACAGTGTCGAGGAGTGTTCGTGATGAAGCGATACGTGTCATCACTGCTTCGCTTGGTGCGGCCACGCTGACTGCTTTTTCAAACGATAGTGATTCTAATACTTGGTCATAGACAGTTTGCATGTCTTTGCTTAACCCTTGGTTTACCACGATCGTCAGTGGATGCGTGCCGAGCGTTGTCGTGTAAAGCGCGAAGGTTACCTTTAAGCCACCGGCCAAAGTTCCATCTTGCTTTGTTTCCCAGTTTGTCAAAGTAAACGCTTGGTTGCCCAAAATCACATCTTTAGTTGCTGTTTTTGTAAGATTTTTCGCATCAAGCCCAGCATCTTTTAGCGCCACGGCTTCGAGGGATGTCGCCGCTGTTGCAGTATAGGTAATTTCCGGGTGATAGTTAAACGTCAGTGAACTTTGCGCCGAAGTATCAGGGATCGTACTTGGAGCAAAACGAATCACACTATAGGCAGCTTCCTGCGCGAGTTCACTACCGGTTGCGATTTTTCCTTCACCATTAATAGCACTAGCGTAGAGGTTACGCTGATCGAACGTGACATTAAAGCCGTAGGTTGAGCGAACAGTAAGATCGTAATTTGCTGGGCGACCAAAAAGATCAGATACAAAGTTGCGGCTGCTCATAGCACCACCAATAATTTGAGTGCGGTATTCTATACCCGCAAGAAGAATAAGGACAAGACCAATAACAGAAACAACCAAGAGCCCAAGGTGTCGCTTACGGTATGGTTTTGCGTGGTGATGCTTGAGTTTCACAACCTTAGTTGCTGTATGTGTCGTCTTATTCGACGCTTTTTTCGCTCGCGGCATGCTCACCCCTTAGTTCTTTATGGTACCTATTGCTGCCATTTTACCATACAGCTTATGCTAAGAACAGGGGTTTAAAAGTTACTCTTCGTTCGTTACAACCGCTTCTTCTGGGTCTTCTGGCAAGTAAACAACTGTTGCCTTCATACCAGCATGAATATTGTCAGCTGACTTATAATCTTTTTCACCAATCACGCTATAGTTTTCATCATTAACAGTATAGCGGTAGTACGCATGATAGACAGTCGTCACCGCACGGCGCCCTGTCTTTTCTGGGCCCTTATACACCTGCGCACTCGAGATACCTTCTGTCGCAACGCCATTTTTCAAAATCTCGTTATCATTTCCATTTCGAAGGCCAAGCAGGGCAACAATTCCCCATATAATAAGTCCAATCACCACAACGGAACCAATAACAAATATCCATGAGTTTCTCGTAGCGGTTGCGTTTGAGTTTGATTGAGGAGCTTGGGGGTGAGGTGTCGTATTCATACATCTATAGTACACAAATCGTAGTAAAAGGACAATTGATACAAGATGAATTTTGTGATATACCATACATAGTTCGGCTACTTGCCGACGCACCTCTCACCGATGAATCAAGGGAGATTCATGAACCTCAATACGCAGCACCCCAACGTCCATGGGACAAAGAAGCATGAGCCCACAAGTCTTGGGCAAGGCTTCTTGCCTGGCGTGATCAGCCTGGTGTTGGGCGTTCCGCTTCTCGTCGCGCTCGCCGTCACGTCTATCCAGGCGCGCAAGAAGGCGCGCAGCCGCTAACCTTCTGTGCCCTACGATTCACCGATTTCAGGATGCCGCCCCGCGTTATCCGCATCGAGCTTAAGAGTTCTGCGTGAAAACGCGGGGCTCTTTTGTTTTAAGAAAGTTTGGTTAAAACGCCGTTATTGGCGCGGAGGTCTTTATAATCCCATTGAACTGTTTTTGATTCTTCAAGCCATGCTTGGAGCTGCGCACCATCAATATCGGCAACAGCGGTGTAGGTCGTACCAGCTGCTTTAAACTTCCCCTTGGCAGTTAGCCCAGGTGTTTGAAAAGATTGGCCGCTCCAAAACAAGATATTGACTCCATGGTCAGACACATCGTAGCCGACGATCGGGTTTTCGTTCATAAACCAGGCTGGATGCGCATGATACACTTTACCCTGCGCATCAGGAAGTGCCCGTAGAATCTCACCGCGCAGAAACGTCACAATCTTCTGCGTTTCACCTGTTTGGTTTTCGTTATATTCGTCGATGTCGCTCATTATCGTTCATACTCCTGAATGGCAGTTGTGAGCCCCGATTGAGATGATGTGTTCATAGTAGTCCCGCTTATAGTAAGTTACTTAGAGTATAAGCCTATTTTCGGTATGAGGAAATAGTAAAAGCCGGGGGCGTTAAGGATAGCTAACTTCTATAGACGATCGGTACTCATCACCATTGGGCATGAAGAGTCGTAATAGTTTATTCTCGCCCACTAACTTATATTCCAAAGACTCGCCATCGACGTGTATAGTCAATGTTTTTACAAAATCTTCATCTTTAGTCAAATATTCATTGAGAGGGATAAACATTGAAACGTAATTTGGGGGTGCACACAGCGCCGTAGGGCCACACTCTAGTGGCGGCTTTGCCTTGCTGACAATAGGGAAAATCGTCACAGTAATAGTATCGCCAGATTGCCCGGTCTCTGATCGCGCATCATTCACGGCAAAATTTTTATCATTAGTCTTAGTAGCAAGAAACGTCAGAACAATGCCTGGTGCAATATGACTATCTTTCGTACGACCCGAATCAAGCCTGATTGAGTATTCTCCCATCGTGGCCTGCACGTTCGTTGCAGTACGGGTTAAGGAATATGCATAGAGCCCTGCAAGAATGCCAATAGTGATGACAGATAGAATAATAACAAGTATGAGATTGCGTCGTGGATACATACCCATATTGTACAGGAAACAAAAAATGACGATCTCTCGTCATTTTAAGATAATGCCTTGGCTGGGGATGAGGGATTCGAACCCCCGAATGTCGGCACCAAAAGCCGATGCCTTACCACTTGGCGAATCCCCAGTAATGCACTTAGAAATTGTACACTAACTGGGGTAATCGCTCAAGAGGCGAAGAGGACTAAGCTTTTTTCGCAGCCGCTTTAGTTGCAGGCTTGCTAACTTGTGCGAACTGACCACGGATTTCGTAGACAAAGTACGCACCAATCGCAAGACCAACTGCACCAAAGATGATACCGATCAGGAATCCAGCTACGTTCAAAGTAAGAACGGCGCTAACGACTACTGAAGCTGCCTGCACCAACAAGGTCGTAAAGAGTAATACCCAACCTTTTTTCTGAAGGTCTTTGAGTGGTTTGACGGCAATCGCAAGAAGCAATCCTTGAAGAACAAGGAACGCAAGGCTTACTGCCGCAGTCACGACTGCCCAGCTTGTAACAGTTTGGGTCACGTAGTAAGTTGAGCTTAGGCTACCAACAAGAGATATTGTGGTAAAGAGCGCGACTAAGCCACCTAGCACACCAATACCGGCAGCAATTGCACCAATCAATGCAATCCACCAAACGTTTTGGCCTAGCCATTTTTGTCCAGCCGCTGGAAGGTGAGGCACGTTCTTAAGCCAACCGCCCACGATTGCTTCGATTTTATTGATATACTCCATATTATTTACTCCTTGAATTAATTATTATTATCATACTGCGGCTACCCCGATAGAGCAACTATTTTTTTCGTTTACTTCCCTTTTGAGTTGGCCACATACCCCAGCTCGCCCAAGCGGCAAGTATACCCAGCGCACCACTCACAAATACCGCCCACCAACCCGGCATAATATCTACGATCGTCCCAAGGAAACCAATATTCTCAGCCGGAATATCGCTAAATACCACCCATAGCGTAACTTTTATCCAAAGCAGGGCGACAACCCACCCTGCGCCCATACTTACCCAGCGAAAAGCTCGGCTGAGCGGCATACGAAGCAAGAAAGGCAATGCAAACACTTCGCACGCAACCAATAATGCCGTCAAAAGGTACGTGAGTTGCGCCCCACCTGGAAATTCAAAGCTGACCATCAACTGTAAGAATGATTCAAAAGTAAATAATTGAGTGATCACAAAAGCCATCAAAATAATCGCGTAAAAAAGTGCGATTCGTTTGCTATCTTGCGTGCGAGGAACCGGTGCGGGGGTGGCGTGGGGTAAAAAGCTCATGCTTGCAGTATAGTCGCCCGCAGCTGCTCGCGCAAATTGTTGTTATTTTTATCATTATGCTTGCGCTTTTACCAGTGCTCAGCTACAGTATCTCTCAGCGAAAGTTACAAAAACAAACATAACTCCAAAACAATATGTCGTGACTCAATCGCTCTACGATGTTCCACCACAACAGAAGATCTCCCGCTTACGAGCGGGTTTTCTTCTTTATTCAGACTTTAATGAGTGTTCAGCGCGCCACGCAGCAATGAGCGCATGGTTACCATTCAAAAGAACTTCAGGAACCTTCATTCCATTAAATTCAGCTGGTTTCGTGTATTGCGGAAATTCCAAGGTTTCGCCATCTGAAAAGCTTTCAATCGCAGCACTGTTTTCACCACCCAACACTCCTGGAATTAAACGGACTATCGAATCAATAATTGTCATAGCCGGCAGCTCACCGCCAGTCAGCACATAATCACCGACACTCACCTGCTCATCAACAAGTGAAACAATACGCTCGTCATACCCTTCATAGCGTCCACAAATAAAGATGTAGCCAGTTTCAGCATCTGCCCAGCTTTGCGCCAGTGATTGTTTCCAGCGCTGACCACGTGGGGTCATAAGGATTACTTTCGCAGTAGGGTCTTCTTGTTTTGCTTTTTCAACAGCCGCAAACAGAGGTTCGGGCTTCAGGAGCATACCGTCGCCACCACCATACGGGGTATCATCGACTTGCTGGCGCGGGCCAATCCCGTAGTCACGCAAGTTCACCATAGAAAACGCGGCGGCTCCTTCTTTTTGAGCCTTCCACATCATCGAGCTATTCAACACACCGTCGAACATCTCGGGGAACAACGTAATCACCTGGATCTTTTTCATTCTTACCAGTGTACGGTAGATTGACTATAATGTAAATATGTACTATAATATAAGTATTAATTTCCCTATCCGGAGATTGATCGCACGCTTTATTCTTCGTCCACCCTTCCAACATTGGAGCATCATGTCACCATACATTCATCCCTATTTAAGCGAGCAGCTGAGCCGAGCCATTATCGCCGTTGTCACCTTCGCGGCGACAGCATTCCTGCTCGGAACCATCGTGCTCTTTGGCCCATGGTCATCTGATCCGATTCCTCGGATCATCACCGGCGGCGTCATAGCTCTCGACCTGCTCGCCATGATCTTCTTCGTGATCAGAGTTATTCTGATTCAGCGAAAGATCAACACGTATCGTCGAACGATGGTCGTACTTGGTGGTCTTTTCAATGACCAGTACGTCGGCAGTCGCATCAGCAGGGGCAATGGGAACGAGGACACAGAAGTAGAAGAAGAGTAATCTTCGCCGCCCGAGAGCGTTCCCTCCCAAGTTCCATTCAGGAGCCCGAGGTGAGAATCTCGGGCAACTGACTGAGCTATCAAATTATTGATACCCGAGTTGGCTGCCCAACAAAAAAACCGCCCAAAAAGGACGATTTCTTATACACATAGGCTCTCAACAAATGTGGTGATTTGTCGCTCGCATGAGCTTCTTTCTCGCAGTTCTAAGTATCTTTCGAACTAGAGGTATTATATATCAAGATCGTCGAGCTCGGCAAGCTCTGCACGGGTCTTTTTTGAGTAATCACTAGCGTTATCCACAGGCTCATCTGCTGGAGTTTCCACAGGTGCCTCGGAATCATCAGAAAGCGGCGCTTCAAGTGGCTCATCCGAGAGATTATTACTCTCATCTGAAGAAATAACAGCCGCTGGATTTGGGTCATCGTTGTTTACAATCTTCAAATTATAGCGTGCATCGTTCTTCGTCCCAAGGGCGCGAAGCAGCGTTCGGAGGCTCTGCGCCGTGACACCACGCTTGCCAATCACGCGGCCAAGATCTTCAGGATTTACCGTGAGGGTCAAAAGCACCCCTTTTTCATCAATAATGCGTTCGACAATCACATCATCGGGGTGACCGACGACTGATTTTACGATATATTCTATGAATTGCTGGTCGATTGTGGACATATTTCCCCCTTATAGTCGTGCACTGATATCGTGTTTTTATTGTAGCACAAGCGGAATGGAAGAACGTTTTACTTTAACGGTTCTACAGTGAATTGACATTACATGACACTTATGCTATAATGTAGTTACATTTACCGAATGCGTCGGTAACGATCTTTAGGAGAACAACATGACCGTCACCACCCAGGTGAATGCCGCCATTCAGTCTGTCAAAGACAGTGGCGCAGAAGGATCGTTCGGTGGTAGGGTTGCCCTTATCATCCTCAACCAGTACCTCATCGAAGCAAGCTCGCAAGGACATCTTCCTCGCAACGGCATCGATCTGGCAAGGTTCCGCAATGCAGTAGTTAGTGGCAAGCGACGCCTGAGCGTGCTCGAACAGACGCGTGAAGACGCAATCCATTTAGCCACCAACCTTGCTCGCAACAGCCTTCTGTCAGTGATGAACACGCGATCGTGAAAGCTTTAAGCTTTCACCCGCCCCTGGTTTATCCCAGAACCGGCCCCCAGCGCCGCTCTTAATCGAGCAAGGCGCGGGGGCCTTCCCCATTTTTAGATATAAAAAATAGCCCCGAGGTTAATCAGGGCTATTTCTTTTGAAGAACTACTTACGCAGCTTCTTCAGTCGCAGGAGTTTCTTCCGCAGGAGCTTCAGCTTCAACAGCTGGTGTTTCTTCGACAGGAGCTTCTTCAACCACTTCTTCAACTTCAGGAGCTGGTTGATTGCGACGCAATTTGTCAGAGTGACGGATTGCTTTTGTCTTGGTCGCTGAAGCTTCAACAACCCATTTAGGAAGCTTAACGCCAGCATCTTTGAGCAACTTAACCACACGAGGGCTTGGTTGCGCACCAAAATCGAGGTACTTTTGGGCAACCTCAACTTGAACAGTGGCATCTTTAGTGTGTGGATTGTAGCTACCGACATAGGCAACAACGCGGCCACTCGATGGGTGGCGTTGTGCTTCTTGTACGGCGAGACGGTAGGTTGGGTAACCAGTGCGTCCTACGCGTTGCAAACGGATTGCGAGCATAAAATATAAACTTCCTTTAAATCTCTTAAACTTTTTCTTTAACTCTCGGACTAGTTTACACTATTTTACCCCGAGCGTCAATCTGTTTGCGGGGATTTACTAGAGATTGATTGCTGCTTTGAGCGTCACAACCGCGGCCGTGGTGTAGTTGGTGTATGAAACAGAGTATTTCAGTGCCAATGGAGTTTCGCCGCTCTTTACAATCCAGAGCAATTTCCCGCTCACCTGCTGACCTTCTTCTAAGTTATTGGCGCTATCAAGCAAGCCGTCCACCTTCGCAAGACTTGATGCAAAAGTTGATTTAATAGCATCGTTGCTTGGAGCTGAAAGGGTCAATGCGTTCTTGTTGATACCAGTGCCAGCCGTGCTTCGGCTGCCGGCAACAATAGTAACCGCCACGGCTTCTTCACCTTCTTTTACTTTGAAGTAGCGTGCATCAAAACCAGTAAAGTTACGTTCAACCTTGGTTACCATGAATGAACCGCCGTCACTCAGATTGACTTGTTGGTTTAATTTAGCAGTAATATCTTGGTTCGCAACTTCTTTGTTGCCATCAACCTTGTCGGAAAGATCAAGCGTGCCGTCTGGGCGATCCATGACTTCATTCTCAGGTGTCACGACATCTTTAACGGCATCAACAACAGGATTGCCTGTACTCGCGGTATCAGAGCCTTTGTTACCTAGAAGGAAGAACAAAAGAATTGCGAGGCCAACCAGCAGGACAGCGCCCCCGGCAATCAGCCCAATAATCAGGCCCTTCTTTGATTTTGGCGCACCAAGAATTGGTGGCGTTTGCGTTTGGTCAGTTGAAACAGGCGCTGGAGTTGGTGCTGATTCAATAGGGTCATTCAGGGTCATAATTTTCCTTTTTTGCTA
>Ga0247804_10000350_pt1 | contig 21109 bp, 21 predicted proteins | sample UWRJL029104C1_FD_181142 | JGI IMG/M metagenome (GOLD analysis project Ga0247804, IMG submission 181142) | Plant litter microbial communities from Arlington Agricultural Research Station in Wisconsin, United States - UWRJ-L029-104C-1 | ecosystem: Environmental > Terrestrial > Plant litter >...
GATCCGACGACGAACGCGAGGAAGATCGCGAGCACCGTGCGCGTGATCGAGCCGCTCAGGATGTCGCGGAGCAACGGTGACATCGTCGACCGGTCCTCGATGGGCGGTGTGGTGACTGTCACGTTGTGACTCCTGCCATGAGCTGGCCGAGGGTTGCCCTCGGGGTGTCCGAGGGCACGATGTCGACGATGCGTCCCTCGTACATAACGGCGATACGGTCGGCGAGGGCGATGACCTCGTCGAGTTCGGTCGAGACGATGAGCACGGGGACGCCGCTGTCCCGCACGGCGACGATGCGCTCGTGGATGAACTCGATCGATCCGACGTCGACGCCTCGCGTCGGCTGGGAGGCGATGACGAGCTTGACCTCGCGCGAGAGCTCGCGGGCGAGGACGACCTTCTGCTGGTTGCCGCCGGAGAGCCGGCCGGCCGGGGTCGTGCCACCCGGGGTGCGGATGTCGAACTCGGCGATCGCCTCATCCGCGAACTCGTCGCGGTGGGCGAAGTCGACATTGAGCCCCTTGGTGAACGGGCCGGAGAAGCTGCGGTCGAGCATGAGGTTCTCCGAGACGGAGAAGTCGCCGACGAGGCCGTCCTTCTTGCGGTCCTCCGGCACGTAGCTGACACCCGCATCCAGGATCGTGCGCACACTCTCACCGACGAACTCGGTGCCGTAGAGGGCGGCGGATCCGTGGACCCGCTTGCGCAGGCCGAGGATCGCCTCGGTGAGCTCGGTCTGCCCGTTGCCCTGCACGCCGGCGATGGCGAGGATCTCGCCCTCCTGGATCGTGAACGAGACGTCGTCGAGCAGGGTGTTGCCGAGGGCGTCGAAGACTGTGAGCTCCCGCACGACGAAGGCATCCTTGCCGGGTTTCGCGGGTGTCTTGTCGACGGTGAGGTCGACGTCGCGACCCACCATGAGCGTTGCGAGCTCGTGGGAGGATGCGGTCGGCTCCGCCTCCCCGACGACAGTGCCGAGGCGGATGACGGTGATGCGGTCGGCCACCTCCTGCACCTCGCGGAGCTTGTGGGTGATGAAGACGATCGAGGTGCCCGTCGCCGCGAGCTGGCGCATGATGACCATGAGCTCGTCGGTCTCCTGCGGGGTGAGCACGGCGGTCGGCTCGTCGAGCACGAGCACCTTCGCCTCCCGCGAGAGGGCCTTGATGATCTCGACCCGCTGCTGGGCGCCGACGGGGAGGTCCTGCACGAGGGCGTCGGGGTCGATGTGGAAACCGAAGCGCTTCGAGATCTCGAGTACCGAGGCGCGCGCTGTGGCCAGGTCGAGCACGCCGCCGGCCTTGGTCGGCTCGTGGCCGAGCATGACGTTCTCGGCGACGGTGAAGACGGGGATGAGCATGAAGTGCTGGTGCACCATGCCGATGCCGGCGTTCATCGCGTCGCCGGGGCCGGAGAAGATGACGGGCTTGTCGTCGAGCAGGATCTCGCCCTCGTCGGCGCTGTACAGGCCGAACAGCACGTTCATGAGGGTGGACTTGCCTGCGCCGTTCTCGCCGAGCAGGGCGTGGATCTCGCCGGGTTCGATCGTGAGGCTGATCCGGTCGTTTGCGACCAGTGATCCGAATCGCTTGGTGACTCCGCGGAGTTCGAGTTTCATGAGAGCTTCATCCTGCCGCAACGGGCGAGCTTGCAACAGTGCCGGGGTGGCTGTCGCCACCCCGGCACTGTTGGACGTACGAGTGCTGTATCGAACCTAGCTTGCTGGGATCGGCGTGATGGACCCGTCGATGATGCCAGCCTTCAGTTCTTCGAGCTTCGCCTTGATCTCGTCGGAGACCGCGCTGTCGAACGAACCGAACTCGCTCAGAGCGGTTCCGTCGTTCTCGAGCGTTCCGACGTAGGGCTCGACGTCGAAGTCGGCTCCACCGGCGAGCGCGTCGATGACGTCGTAGACGGCGGCGGTCATACGCTTCTCGACCGAGGTGAGGACGAGGTCCGCGTACTCGGGCGAGGTGACGGCGACGTTCTTGTCGACACCGAGGAAGACGACGGGCTTGCCCGACTCGGTGATGGCCTCAGCGGTTGCGCTGAAGAGGCCACCCGCGACGGGGAAGATGACGTCGGCGCCAGCGGCGATCTGGCCGGCGCTGATGCTCTTGGCGCCGGCGGTGTCGCCGAAGGAGAGGGCAGGGTCGGTGAAGTCACCGGTGCCGGCGATCGGGTCGCGGCCGAGGACGGTGACCGGGGTGCCGGTCTCCTCTTCGTACGCCTTGGCGCCGTAGTAGTAGCCGTCCATGAACGTCACGACCGCGGGGATGTCGAGTCCGCCGTAGGTGCCAATGACCTTCGTGGTGCTGTACGCGGCGGCGAGGTAGCCGGCGAGGTAGCTGGACTGGTCCATCGAGTAGGTGATGGGCTTGAGGTTGGTCTGGCCCTGGTTCCAGCCGTCGATCCACACGAAGTGCGAGTCGGGGTTGTTGTCGGCGACCGTGAAGATCGTGTCGTTGAGCGAGAAGTTGAAGCCGACCGCGAAGGTGACGTCACAGCCGCCATCGACCATCTGGCTCAGGTTGGGCTCGAAGTCCTCGGTGCTGCTGGACTCGGCGTCGAGGATCGAGACACCGAGGTCGGACTCTGCCTGGAGCAGACCGTCGTATGCGGCCTCGTTGAACGACTTGTCGTTCCAGCTGCCCTCGTCGGAGACTGCACATGCGGTGAAGTCGACGCCTTCGGCGGTCTCTTCCTCTTCGGGTGCGGCGGCACAGCCGGCCAGAACCATCGCTGCGGCTCCGACAAGCGCGAAGCCTGCGAGGCCACGCTTGCGTGTGATTACGTTCACTAGATTTCCTCCAGATGCATGCCCTGGCCATACCAAGGCGGTTGCCACCAGATTACCTACTGTGACGCCCGGGACCACCACGGGAAAGCCCGCCCGGCCGAGACGTTACAAAGCTGGGATACACCCGAAATGAACCGGAAACCCGTCGCGGGGAATCACCAGTTGAGCGGCCGGTTCGGCTGGATTTCCGTCCCGACGAGCTCGGCGAGGTACCCAGCGAAGCCCTCCCGATCGATCGCCTCGACGACCGTCGCGTTCGCCGGGAGTCCGTGCACACCCCAGGACATCGCGGAGTACCCGCGGGTGAGGTCCGAGGCGCACTCGATGTCGACCGCGTAGTCGGCCTGCGCGGTGATGAGTTCGGGCCGGAGGAGCACAGCGGCGGTGAGCGAGTCCGGGTGGGTGGAGCCCGGGATGCCGACGCTCTCGTCGAAGTCGAGAGTGGTCGAGACGATCCGCACGAAGAACTCGGCGAGGGTCGTGCCGATGCCCTTGATCGATGCGAGCTCATCGCGCGAGAAGACCGCGTCGCGCAGCGTCAGCGGTGCCCACGGGATGACGACGATCTCGAACCCGGCCTCGAAGACGACCTTCGCCGCCTCGGGGTCGACGTAGAAGTTGAACTCGGCAGCGGCGGTGATGTTGCCCCGCGCGTTGTTCGACCCGCCCATGATGTAGAGCGCCTTGACGTTCTCCACAAAACGCGGGTCCTTCACCGCGGCCATCGCGATATTGGTGAGCGGGCCGATGCAGACGATCGTGAGCTCTCCGGGGCTCTCGGCGGCGAGCGCGATGAGGGCGTCGACGGCGTGCTCGCGTTCGGGCTCGAGACCTGCGACATCCATCGTCAGGCCGCCAGCGCCGTCACCGTGCACGTTCTCGGCCGAGACCCAGTCGCGCACCATCGGACGACGGCAGCCGAGGTACACCGGCACCTCGCCGAGGCGGCCCGCGACGCTCAGGGTCATCCAGGCGTTGACGACTTGGCGGTCGAAGCCGACGTTGCCGGCGACCATGGTGATCCCCCTGAGGTCGGCGCGTGGATCGAGGAGGCCGACGAGCAGCGCGACGCAGTCGTCCTGCGCGGTGTCGGTGTCGATGATGAGGGGGATGCGGTCGGTCACGTTCGTACTTTCGGGGGTTCGGGATGGGTCGGTACAGGGAGAGGCGGGTCAGAGCACGTCGTTGCGACCGGAGAGCTTGATCGCGTCGACGACGAGCTTGACCCGCTGCGCGTGCTCGGTGGTGGTGACGAGCAGGGCGTCAGGGGTGTCGACGACGACGATGTCCTTCACGCCGATGAGCGAGATGAGCCTGCCGGACTGGCTGATGACGATGCCGCTCGACGAGTCGGCGAGCACCCGCGCGTGCTCGCCGAGGATCGCCAGGTCCTTCTTGCGCCCTCCGGCATGGAGCTTGGCGACCGATGCGAAGTCGCCGACGTCGTCCCAGTCGAAGTCGCCGGGGATGACCGCGAGGCGGCCGGCGAGCGCTGCAGGTTCCGCCACCGTGTAGTCGATCGCGATCTTCTCGAGGGTCGGCCAGATGGCGTCCACGACGACACCGCGACGCGGGGTGTCCCAGGCATCCGCCAGTTCGGTGATGCCCGCGAGCAGTTCGGGGCGGGAGCGGCCGAGCTGTTCGAGCAGCACGTCGGCGCGCGCGATGAACATCCCGCCGTTCCAGAGGTAGCCGCCGTCGGCGAGGTAGTCCTGCGCAGTGCCGAGGTCCGGCTTCTCCACAAAGGAGTCGACGAGCACCGCCGACGGTGCACCCGCGATGTCGAGCGGCGCACCGCAGTGGATGTAGCCGAAACCGATCGCGGGCTCGGTCGGCGTGATGCCGATGGTCGCGATGTACCCGGCCTCTGCGGCGGCGACGGCCTGCGTGACGGCCCGGTTGAACCCTCGGCGGTCGGTGATGACGTGGTCGGCGGCGAACGACCCCATGATGACGTCGGGTTCGCGCTTCAGGAGGATCGCGGCAGCGAGCCCGATCGCAGCGGAGGAGTCCTTGGGCTCGCTCTCGAGCACGACGTTCTCGTCGCGGAGGTCCGGCAGCTGGCCCTCGACCGCCGCCCGGTGTGCGCGACCGGTGACGACCATGATGCGCTGTTCGCCCGAGAGCGGCACGAGGCGATCCCACGTGTCGCGCAGGAGGGTCTGCCCCGACCCGGTGAGGTCGTGGAGGAATTTCGGCGCGTCGGCACGCGACAGCGGCCACAGGCGCGAACCGATGCCGCCCGCGGGGATGATCGAGTAGAACCGATCGAGCGGAGGCGTTGGCGTGTTCATGCGACCAACCTTACGGCGCACCGAAGTATCTCGAGATCGAGCTAAATGAGGGTTACCTGACAAGACAGCCAACAACGAGCCGAATAGACTGGAATGTGTTCAACGACTGAACATTCACCAGCCGCCCGAGGGTGGTCTGAATTCATCCGCAAGGAGGCAACCGTGGCGATCAACACGGCCAGTTCCGAGGCTGCGAGCAAGCGGGATCCACGGATCACCACTCCCCGTCGCCCGGCAGGAACCCTGTACCGGGGCCGCGAGGGAATGTGGTCGTGGGTGCTCCACCGCATCACGGGTGTCGCCATCTACTTCTTCCTGCTCGTGCACATCCTCGACACGGCGCTCGTGCGCCTGAGCCCCGAGGCCTACAACGCGGTGATCAACACGTACAAGACGCCGATCATGGGTCTCGGCGAGATCGGTCTCGTTGCGGCGATCGGCCTGCACGGCCTCAACGGCCTGCGCATCATCCTCATCGACTTCTGGGGGTGGGGAACAAAGCACCAGAAGCTCATGTTCTACATCGTGATCGTGCTGTGGGCACTGCTGCTCATCGGCTTCATTCCGCGGCAGCTGTCGCACATCTTCGGGGGTTGAGCATGACGACAATCGACGCTCCCCGCAGTGGCGGGTTCGCCCCCAGGCGCGGCATCAACTGGGAGAAGTGGGGCTGGATCTACATGCGCGCGAGCGGTGTGGTGCTGCTCGTGCTCATCTTCGGCCACCTCTTCGTCAACCTGTTCGCGGGCGAGGGCGTGAAGGCGATCGACTTCGCCTTCGTGGCCGGCAAGCTCGCCGACCCGTTCTGGATCGTCTGGGACACGCTGCTGCTCTGGCTCGCGCTCATCCACGGCGCCAACGGCATGCGCACCCTCGTCAACGACTACGCGGGCAACCGCACGCTTCGCAGGGTCCTGCTTGGCGCTATCGCAGCATCCACCGCGGTGCTCCTCATCCTGGGAACCCTCGTGATCTACACCTTCGACCCCTGCCCCGTCGTCAGCGACCCGACGCTCCTGCCGAGCTTCTGCGAAGCCCTGTAATGGCGACGGTCAACCTCGACCAGGCGGCAGCCGACGGCGCGATCATCGATGGGGTGCACTACCACCAGCACGACATCGTGATCGTCGGTGCCGGCGGTGCCGGCATGCGCGCCGCGATCGAAGCGGGTCCGCACGCATCCACAGCGGTGATCTCGAAGCTGTACCCGACCCGATCCCACACCGGCGCGGCGCAGGGCGGCATGGCCGCGGCCCTCGCGAACGTCGAGGAGGACAACTGGGAGTGGCACACCTTCGACACCGTCAAGGGCGGCGACTACCTCGTCGACCAGGACGCGGCGGAGATCCTCGCGAAGGAGGCCATCGACGCGGTCATCGACCTCGAGAACATGGGCCTGCCGTTCAACCGCACACCTGACGGCAAGATCGACCAGCGCCGCTTCGGCGGCCACACCGCCGACCACGGCAAGACCCCGGTGCGTCGGGCCTGCTACGCGGCAGACCGCACCGGCCACATGATCCTGCAGACGCTCTACCAGAACTGCGTCAAGCTCGGCATCAACTTCTTCAACGAGTTCTACGTGCTCGACCTCGTCATGACGAATGTCGACGGCGTCGACCAGCCGTCAGGTGTCGTCGCCTACGAGCTCTCGACCGGCACCCTGCACGTCTTCCAGGGCAAGGCGATCATCTTCGCGACCGGCGGGTTCGGCAAGATCTACAAGACGACGTCGAACGCGCACACCCTCACGGGCGACGGCGTCGGCATCATCTGGCGCAAGGGCCTGCCGCTCGAGGACATGGAGTTCTTCCAGTTCCACCCGACCGGTCTCGCCGGACTCGGCATCCTGCTCTCCGAAGCCGCCCGCGGCGAGGGCGCGATCCTCCGCAACAGCGAGGGCGAGCGCTTCATGGAGCGGTACGCCCCGACGATCAAGGACCTCGCGCCCCGCGACATCATCGCGCGCTGCATGGCGACCGAGATCCGCGAGGGCCGCGGCGGCGGACCGAATAAGGACTACGTCTTCCTCGACATCACGCACCTCGAACCCGCGGTCATCGACGCGAAGCTCCCGGACATCACCGAGTTCGCGCGCACCTACCTCGGTGTCGAGCCGTACACCGAGCCCGTGCCGGTGCTGCCGACCGCGCACTACGCGATGGGCGGCATCCCGACCAACGTCGCGGCCGAGGTGCTGCGCGACAACGACACCGTCGTTCCAGGCCTGTACGCCGCCGGCGAGTGCGCGTGCGTCTCGGTGCACGGCTCGAACCGTCTCGGCACCAACTCGCTGCTCGACATCAACGTCTTCGGCAAGCGCGCCGGCAAGAACGCTGTCGAGTATGTGAAGACCGCGGACTTCACGCCGCTGCCGGATGACCCGGCCAAGGGCATCCGCGAACTCCTGGACATGCTGCGCACGTCGACCGGTACCGAGAAGATCGCGGTGATCCGCAAGGAGCTGCAGGACTCGATGGACCGCAACGCGCAGGTCTTCCGCACCGAGGAGAGCCTCACCGAGGTCACCCAGGTGATCGAGGGGCTGCGCGAGCGCTACAAGAACATCGCCGTGCAGGACAAGGGCAAGCGGTTCAACACCGACCTGCTCGAGGCCGTCGAGCTCGGCTTCCTGCTCGACCTCGCCGAGGTCGTCGTGTACTCGGCGATGAGCCGCAAGGAGAGCCGCGGCGGGCACTTCCGCGAGGACTTCCCCGACCGCGACGACGCGAACTTCCTCGTGCACACCATGGCGTACCTCGAGGGCGACGCGCACTCGTCGGACGCGGGCGACCACATCCGTCTGAGCACCAAACCCGTCGTCATCACGCGCTACCAGCCGATGGAGAGAAAGTACTGATGAGCAACGCAGTCCTCGAGAACAAGCCAGTCGTCCCGGAGGAGATCCCGACCTTCACGGCGACCCTCATCATCCGTCGATTCGATCCGGACGTGGATGACGAGCCGCGCTGGCAGGACTTCGACGTCGAGGTGTACGGCACCGACCGCGTGCTCGACGCCCTGCACAAGATCAAGTGGGAGCAGGACGGCTCGCTGACGTTCCGTCGCTCGTGCGCGCACGGCATCTGCGGTTCGGATGCGATGCGCATCAACGGCCGCAACCGGCTCGCCTGCAAGACGCTCATCAAGGACCTCGACATCACGAAGCCCATCTACGTCGAGGCCATCAAGGGACTTCCCCTCGAGAAGGACCTCATCGTCGACATGGAGCCGTTCTTCGAGTCCTACCGCCAGATCAACCCGTTCCTCATGGCGGGCGCGACGAAGGACGGCAAGGAGCGCAAGCAGTCCCCCGTGGAGCGCGCGCGCTTCGACGACACGACCAAGTGCATCCTGTGCGCGGCCTGCACCTCGAGCTGCCCGGTCTTCTGGACCGACGGCCAGTACTTCGGGCCGGCGGCGATCGTCAACGCCCACCGCTTCATCTTCGACTCGCGCGACGAGGGTGCGGGCGTGCGCCTCGACATCCTCAACGACAAGGAGGGTGTGTGGCGCTGCCGCACGACCTTCAACTGCTCCGAGGCCTGCCCGCGTGGCATCCAGGTGACGCAGGCGATCGCCGAGGTCAAGCAGGCGATTATGCGCGGCAAGGCCTAGCCAAGCTGCACATCCCCATCCACCCCCACGTTTGTTGACCAACCGCGCGCCACAACGGCGAGGTGGTCAACAAACGTCGAGGTGGTCAGCCGGGTGGGGCGCTGAGGGCGACTAGGCGTCGGCCGCGGCCTTCCGGGCGTCGGCCGCCGTGTGCGCCGCGAGCGCGGCTGCAGCCTTCGCGCGCGCCTGCTCGAGGGTGACCCCGGCGAGTTCGGCACGCACATCGGCGAGCGCCGCGGGCGTCATCGACAGGGTGGTCGCGCCGAGGCCGACCAGTACGACCGCGAGTTGCGGGTCCGCCGCGGCCTCGCCGCAGATACCGACGGGCTTGCCCGCCGCCGCACCGGCGTCGCCGAGGAGCTTGACGAGTCGGAGCACCGCCGGATGCCACGGATCCTGGTACCCCGCGACCGAGCCGAGCATCCGGTCGGCGGCGAGCGTGTACTGCGTGAGGTCGTTGGTGCCGATGCTCACGAAGTCGCTGAGCGCGGCGACCTGGTCGGCGAGCACGGCGAGCGAGGGCACCTCGGCCATGACCCCGACGGTCTTCAGCCCGAGCTCCTTGCCGAGTTTCACGAAGTAGTCGGTCTCCTCGGCGTCGGACACCATCGGCGCCATGACCCAGAGGTCGGCCTCGGTTGCGTTCTGGGCCCCGACGAGGGCGGTGAGCTGGTCGCGCAGGATGTGCTCCTGCGCACGGAGCGCACGGAGCCCGCGCAGTCCGAGCGCCGGGTTCTCCTCGTGCGCGTCGTTGAGGAAGCTCAGCGGCTTGTCGGCGCCGGCGTCGAGCGCACGCACGACGACCTTCTTGCCCGGGAAGTGCTCGAGCAGCTCGGTGTACTGGCGCTCCTGGTCCTCGACCGTCGGCGCGGTCTTCGCGTCGAGGAAGAGGAACTCGGTGCGGAACAGCCCGACACCCTCTGCGCCGAGCTCGACGGCGGCCGCTGCATCCTTCGGCGAACCGAGGTTGGCGAGCAACGGCACCTTCGTGCCGTCGGCGAGCGTCCCGTCGGTGATCGGTGCCGTGGCCGCTGCCGCGCGCTCCGCTATGCGCGCCTCGGCGTCGGCGATGGCCGCACCACTCGGGTCGACCGTGATGGTGCCGCTCGCGGCATCCGCGATCACGACAGTGTCGTCGGTGAGGTCGAGGGCACCGGTGACCCCGACGATCGCCGGGATCGACTTCGAGCGCGCGAGGATCGCCGTGTGGCTCGTCGGCCCGCCGTCGCGCGTGATGAGTCCGAGCACCTTGTCGAGATCGAGCAGTGCGGTATCGGCCGGGGCGAGGTCTGGGGCGACGAGGATGAACGGCGTCTCGCTCGTGGGAACACCGGGGGCCGGGACTCCGCGCAGGTGGGCGATGATGCGCTGCGCGACATCGCCGAGGTCGGTCGCGCGTTCGGCCATGTAGCCGCCCATGCCGATGAGGATCTCCTGGAAGGCCGCGAAGGCCTCGAACACGGCACGCTCGCCGGTGGTCCCCGAGTCGATGCGGGCCTTCACGTCGTCGGCGAGGGTCGGGTCCTTCGCCATCATCGCGGCGGCCTCGAGCACCTCCTGCGCCTCTCCCCCGGCCGCGGCACCACGGCTCTCGAGGTCGGCAGCGACCGCCTCGAGCGACGCCGTCACCGTTGCGTACTCGGCGCTCGCATCACCCGCATGGGTGGCCTGTTCCGGTTCGGGGAGCGGATCCGGCATCCGCCTGATCGGTCCGACGGCAACTCCGCGACCGACTCCAATACCCTGCAATTCCATGGATAATCCCTCTCCCTCGAAGTTGCCTCCGTTCAGCCTACCCATGCGTATTGTTGAAGAATGACGGATGCCCCGACCGAGCCCGCCACGAAGCCCGAATCGCCAGACGCCAAACCCCCGACTCCGATCGCCAGGCTCATCGCGTGGACCATGCAACTCCGCCCGGTGCGGGTGTTCATGGCATACGGCGAGCGTCGTGGGCCGCTCCTCGCCGCCGGTCTCTCGTACCAGGCCCTCTTCGCCTCGTTCGCCGCGCTCTGGGTGGGGTTCTCGATCGCCGGCCTCATCATCCAGGCAAACGCCTCGTTGCAGGACGCGCTCTTCGACATCCTCTCCACCTCGGTGCCCGGCCTCATCCAGGACGAGTCGGGCGACGGGGTCATCGACCCGGAGATGCTGCTCGAATCGAATGTGCTCGGCTGGACCGGCGCGATCGCGCTCGTCGGGCTCTTCGCGACGGCGCTCGGCTGGCTCGCCTCCGGCCGGGATGCCGTGCGGGCGATGTTCGGCATCGGCGCCCAGCAGGCGAACTTCCTGCTCCTGAAGCTCAAGGACCTCGGGCTGGCCCTCGCCTTCGGCGCCGCGCTGCTGCTCTCCGCGGTGCTCTCCGTTGCGAGCACCGCGGCCCTCACGACCCTCCTCGACTGGGTCGGCCTCGACGAACGCTCGACCCCGTCGGTCGTGCTCGCGCGGGGCACCGGCCTCTTCATCGTGTTCCTGCTCGACACCGCGGTGCTCGGCGCGTTCTACAGGATCGTGTCCGGCATCGCGATCCCGATCCGACGCCTGCTCGGCGGCTCGCTCATCGGTGCGGCGGCGCTCGGAGTGCTGAAGGTGCTGGGAAGCGCGCTGCTCGGTGGCGCGAGCAGCAACCCCCTGCTCGCGTCGTTCGCGGTCATCATCGGTCTGCTCATCTGGTTCAACTTCATCTGCCAGGTCATCCTCATCGCGGCCGCCTGGATCGCCGTCGGCATGGCCGACCGTGGCATCGCCGCCGATCCCAGGCTCGAGGAGGCGCGCCTCAAGAAGCAGCAGGCCGACGAGGAGGCGCTCCGGGAGCGCATCCTCGAGGAGGTCACGAAGGAACGGCAGGGCTGGTTCTCGAGGCTGTTCCGACGTCGGAGGCCGTAGCTACACTCGACAGCATGCCCACACCGCTCCGCATCGCCAGTGTCAACGTCAACGGGGTCAGGGCCTCCTTCCGCAAGGGAATGGGCGAGTGGCTCGCCGCCCGGGATGTCGACATCCTCGCCATGCAGGAGGTGCGTGCGTCAACGGAGGACCTCGAGGGGCTGCTCGGCCCCGACTGGGACATCCTGCACGACGCCGCGACGGCGAAGGGCAGGGCTGGCGTCGCGATCGCGTCGCGCAACCGGGCGACCATCCACCGGGTCGCCCTCGGCGCCGACGACTTCGACAGCGCGGGCCGGTGGCTCGAGGCCGACTACGAGGTCGGTGACCGCATCGTCACCGTCGTGAGCACGTATGTGCACTCCGGCGAGGTCGACACCCCGAAGCAGATCGAGAAGTACAAGTTCCTCGACGCCATGGAGGCGCGCCTGCCCGAACTCGCCGCCCACAGCGAGCTCGCGCTCGTCGTCGGCGACCTCAACGTCGGCCACCGCGAACTCGACATCAAGAACTGGAGGGGCAACCGCAAGAGCGCGGGCTTCCTGCCCCGCGAGCGCGCCTACTTCGACAGGTTCCTCGGCGCCTCCGGCGAGATCGTCACGGGTGTCGACGAGTCGACCGGCCCGGGCCTCGGCTGGGTCGATGTCGGCCGCACCTGGGCCGGCGAGGTACCCGGGCCGTACACCTGGTGGTCCCAGCGCGGCCAGGCCTTCGACACCGACACCGGATGGCGCATCGACTACCACCTCGCGACACCGGCGCTCGCGGCATCCGTCACGAACTACACCGTGGACCGTGCCCCGGCGTGGGACCAGCGGTGGAGTGACCACGCCCCGGTGGTTGTGGACTACGCGGTGTAGGTCTCGACAGGCTCGACCAGCAAGAACAAGCTCGACCGGCCTCATCTGACAAACTTGGGGCATGAGCACCAAGCCCCGCCTGTTCTCCGGCATGCAGCCCTCCGCGGACTCCCTCCAGATCGGCAACTACATCGGAGCCCTGCTGCAGTGGAAGCGGATGCAGCAGACCCACGACGCCGTCTTCTGCGTCGTCGACCTGCACGCGATCACCGTGCCGCAGGATCCGTCGCAGTTGCGCGAGGCGACGAGGCGTACGGCCGCACAGTACATCGCCGCCGGCATCGACCCGACGGAGAGCATCCTGTTCGTGCAGTCGCACGTGACCGCGCACGCCCAGCTCGCCTGGGTGCTCAACACGATCACCGGCTTCGGTGAGGCGAGCCGCATGATCCAGTTCAAGGACAAGTCGGCGAAGCAGGGCGCGGACGGCACCAACGTCGGACTCTTCACCTACCCCGTGCTGCAGGCTGCCGACATCCTGCTCTACGACACGACGATCGTGCCGGTCGGCGAGGACCAGCGCCAGCACATCGAGCTCACGCGCGACCTCGCCAACCGCTTCAACACCCGGTTCGGCGACACGTTTGTGGAACCCGGAGCGCAGATCCAGAAGGAGACCGCGAAGGTCTACGACCTGCAGGAGCCGACCAACAAGATGAGCAAGTCGTCGTCGGTCGACAAGGGCGTCGTATGGCTGCTCGAGGAGCCGACGAAGAGCGCCAAGAAGATCATGTCGGCGACGACCGACAGCGACGGCTCCGTGCGCTTCGACCAGGCCGAGAAGCCGGGCATCTCGAACCTGCTCACGATCTACTCGGTGCTCGCCGACCGCGCGATCGAGTCGCTCGAGACCGAGTACGCAGGTCGCGGGTACGGCGACTTCAAGAAGGGACTCGCCGAGGTCGTCACGTCGACCTTCGCGCCGATCCGCGAGCGCGCGCTCGAGCTGCTCGACGACCCTGCCGAGCTCGACCGCATGCTCGCCGTCGGCGCCGATCGTGCAGCGGCGATTGCGGATGCGACGCTCGCAAGGGCATACGACCGCGTCGGGTTCCTCCCCCGACGATGACGACACCGGTGATCCGCTCCCAGCGTCTCGTGCTCGACGAGGTGCGTCCGAGCGATGTCACCGACGTATTCACCGCCTGCCAGGACGACGAGCTGCAGCGCTGGGTGCCCCTGCCGTCGCCCTACGAGCGCACGGACGCCGAGTTCTTCACCGGCCCGTACGCGAGCGATGCCGCGACGTCGACGGCCTTCGGACTGTGGGCGATCCGGCTCGCGGAATCGCCGACGCTCATCGGCGCGATCGAATTGCGGTTCGAACCGCTCGGCTCCGCGACCGTCGGCTTCTGGCTCGCGAGGCCGCACCGCGGGCGGGGCGTCATGACCGAGGCGCTGCAGACGCTCGTGGAGTTCGCATTCGACCCCGAGGGCTTCGATCTCGATCGGATGCACTGGCAGGCGGTCGCGCACAACGTGGCCTCGGCCATCGTCGCGCGGCGCAACGGATTCCGCTTCGAGGGCGTCTCCCGCCTCGGCATCGTGCATCGCGGGCGACGCATCGACGCGTGGGAGGCGACCCTGCTGCGCGCGGACCTCACCGCGAACGACACCGGCGCCGCGGCGCTCGGCTGGCCGCTGTGATCCGGTCTGTGAAGCCGTTCACGCTCGTCGGCGATGGCGTCGTGCTCGACGCGCCCCGTGCCGACGATATCGACAGGATCGCCGGATTCTGCGCGGACCCGGACTTCGAGCGATTCATGACGACGCCCTGGCCGTACACGCGCACCCATGCCGAGCACTTCGTCACGACCTATGTGCCGCTCGGCTGGACGACCGGTCGCGAGCGCACCTGGGCGATCCGGGAGCACACCGAGCTGGTGGGAGTGATCGGCCTGCGGATGCACTCGCTGACCGTCGCCGACCTCGGCTTCTGGCTGGGCGCCCCACACCGCGGGCGCGGCCTCATGAGCGCGTCGGTGCGGCTCGTCGCCGACTGGGCCTTCGGCGACGGCGGCATCGAGCTGTTGCACTGGGAGTGCGTCCCCGGCAACGTCGCGTCGGCCGCCGTGGCGCGTGCCACCGGCTTTCGGTTCACCGGCGTCGGCACCGCGCACGTCCCCTCACGCGACGGCCGTCACGGCGACGCCTGGCGCGGCGAACGGAGACCTGGCGACACGGGCATCCACCCGGCGGGATGGCCGCTGTGAGCAGAACGCACGTCGACGTCGTGCTGTTCGACCTCGACGACACCCTGTTCGCACACCGCGACTCGGTCGCACGCGGCCTGCTCGCGCACCTCGGTGCGATCGGCGGCTTCGAGGGTGTGGATGACGCATCGGTCGTCGCGCTCTGGCACGCGCTCGAGGAGGCGCACTACCACTCCTACCTCGCGGGCACACTGGACTTCGAGGGCCAGCGCCGCGCACGGGCGAGGGACTTCGCTGCCGCCCACGGCCTCGCCCTCGCGGCCGACGCATCCGGGGCCTGGTTCGACACCTACTTCGAGCAGTACCGCGCGGCCTGGCACCTGCACACCGACACCCTCCCGGTGCTGGCGGCGCTCGCCGATCGTCGCCTCGGGATCATCACGAACGGCGAGCCGTCGTTCCAGCGGCGCAAACTCGACCAGGTCGGCCTCGACGGGCACTTCGAGCACGTCGTGGCCTCGGGCGCGCTCGGGATCACCAAACCGGATGCGCGCATCTTCGCCCACGCCTGCGCGCTCTTCGGCGTGCCGCCGGAGGCCGCGGCCTACGTCGGGGACCGCCTGGAGACCGACGCGATCGGCGCAGCGAGCGCCGGACTGCTCGGGGTGTGGCTCGACCGGGTCGGCGCCGCGAGCGACGACGAGCTCGCGCGCGCCGCCGCTGCCGGGGTGCGGGTCATCAACTCCCTCGCCGAGCTGCCGAGCCTGCTCGGAACGGCCGCCTCGACCCCGGATAATCACCCGAACGACTGACGGCAGCGCCCCGCGATTCGCGTAGCGTTCACACCATGATCACCAGGTTCCGTGGGAACGGCTCGATGACGGGCGATGTCATCCTCGCGAGCGCGGCGCTGGTGCTCACCCTGCTCGCCATCGCCCTCGCCCTCGTGTTCGGCTGGCAGCCGTACGACGTCCCGAGTTATGTGCTCGTCGCCATCCTGTCCGCGGCCGCCTGGCCCCTGTCGCGCAGGTTCCCGAGGGCGACGCTGCTCGTCATCGCGATCGCGGTCGCGATGCCCCTCTGGGCGTTCCATGTGCCAGAGTTGCGGATCCTGCCACTCATGATCGCGAGCTTCCGCGCCGCGAGCGCCGGCGTCTCCCTGTTCACCGTCGTGCCGATCAGCGGGGTGGCCGCCTTCCTCCTGATCAGCCGGGATTCGATCTGGTGGGCCATCGACGGCTACCTCACCTGGGGCGATTTCTCGTATTACAGCCTCGCCGACCCGTCGAGCAGCATCCTGCTCGGCGTGGTGCTCACGGTGATCATCGCTCTCGGCTTCATCCTGCACGCCCTCCGCCAGGCCGTCGAGGAACTCCAGGTGCGCAACCAGCAGCTGCTCGCCCTGCAGGAGACCGAGCGGCAGCGGGTCGCCGCCGAGATCCGCACCGAGATCGCACGCGACATCCATGATGTCGTCGCCCATCACGTGAGCGCGATGGTGATCCGGGCGCAGGCCGCCGAGCGCGTCGCCGACCGGGAGCCGGGCAGGCTGCTGACGACCATCAGGGCGATCGTGGCCGACGGCGACGAGGCGCTCACGGCGATGCGCGGCGCGGTGCGGATGCTGCGGTCGGGGCCCGCCGCCATCGGCGCAGGCTCGGCGACCACCATCACCGAGTCGATCGCCGCGGCGGTCGACCGCGTGCGGGTGAGCGGCAGGGAGGTCGACGTCGTCGGGAGCCTGCCGGATGCGCCCGAGTTCGTGCAGACCGCGATGCTGCGGATCGTGCAGGAGTCGCTCACCAACATCATGCTGCACTCCGATGCCGAGCACGTCTCGATCGAATTCGCGGGGACGGTCGACGAGATGACCCTGACGGTGACCGACGACGGCCTCTCCTTCGCCGAGGGCGGCACAGGCGGGGGCAACGGCATCACCGGCATGTCCGAGCGTGCGCAGATGCTCGGCGGCTCGCTCATGGCCGGGCGGCACGACGACGGGTGGCAGGTGCGCGCGACGCTGCCACGCACCGGCCAGCGGGTGCGCGCGTGACCGCGCTGACCGTGGTGATCGCGGACGACCAGCCCGTGGTGCTCGCGGGCCTGCAGACGATGCTCGATGCCGAGGGCGACATCAGCGTCGTCGGCGCCGCGGGCGACGGCCTTGCAGCCGTGGCGCTCGCCGCCGAGCTGCGCCCCGACGTCGTGCTCATGGACATCCGCATGCCCGGGATCGACGGGATCGAGGCCGCGCGCCGCATCGTCGACGCGCAGACCGCCGGTGCCGTGCTCATGATCACGACCTTCGACGACGAGGAGTACCTGCTCGACAGCGTCCGCGCCGGCGCATCGGGCTTCCTGCTGAAGAACGCCGGGGCCGACCTGCTCGCCACGGCGGTGCGCAGCGCGGCCCGCGGCGACGCGCTCATCGACCCGGCGATGACCCGAGCCCTGCTCGAGCGCCGGCTCCAGCGGGCCGACACCGGCAGCAGTGTCGACGACCGGGCCGATCGTCTCGCCTCGCTGAGCGACCGGGAGCGGGAGGTACTCGCGGCACTCGCGCGAGGGCTCAGCAACAACGAGATGGCACGGGAGCTGTTCGTGAGCGAGGCGACGGTCAAGACGCACATCAGCAGCATCCTGTCGAAGACCGGCGACCGCAGCCGGGTGGGGGCTGCGGTGTTCGCGTACGAGAGCGGCTTCATCCGGCCGGGCTGGGCGCTCGGCTGAGTTCGCACGCGCGGTGACGCGGCTAGCGGTGCAGCTCGCCGAGCACTGCGACGACCTGCACCTGCAGGTCGGCGATCCTCGCCTCGAGGGGCCCGATCCGCCGCACGGCCGGCTCACCGGGCCGAGCCTCGCCGAGCACCGGCTGCCAGTGCTCGATGAGCCCGCGCAGGTCGCCCTGGTCCGCCCAGCCGTCATCGAGGAACTCCTGCACGGCCTCGAGCACGAGTCGCGCCGCGGTGGTCGGCAGGGGCGCCGGACTCTGGTCGGCAGCGTCGAGCAGGTCGACGAGCAGGTCGCGCGCGGCGCCGAGCTGCCCGAGCCGCTCCGCCCTCGTCGGTGCGGTCACGCCGCGAACTCACTGGTCATGCCCCGACGCTAGCGGATGCCTGCCACCTGCCGGACCCCCGCGGTGCGGTTAGGATTCGGGAATGGCGAGTCGGGGCAGTGCACCAGCGACACAGGCGGCGATCCGTACCGCCGCACACCGGCTCTTCTCCGCCCGGGGCTATGCGGGCACCACGGTGCGCGACATCGCGGGTGAGGCCGGGGTCGACCCGGCCCTCGTCATCCGGCACTTCACGTCGAAGGAACTGCTCTTCCTCGACACCATGCAGGTCGACTTCGGGGACGAGCGCATGTTCGCGGGTCCCGTCGAGCACCTCGGCGAGCAGCTCGTCGACTTCGTGCTCACCGCCGAGGAGCAGGTGCGCAGCGTGTTCCTCGAGCTGCTCCGTGCCGGCGGTCGCGACGAGGTCGGGTCACGGCTCCGAGATACGCATGAGGCGGCGTTTGTGCAGCCGCTCCTGTCCCACCTGACCGGGCCGGATGCGGCGCTGCGCGCCCGGCTCGGGGCCGCGCTCATCGGCGGGCTGCTCTACAGCCTCTGGGTGGTCGGCGACGAACAGCTTGCCGCCACCGACCACCGAGCACTCGTCGTGCGGTATGGAGCGCTGCTCCAGTCCCTCATCACGCCGAGCGCGTGAGTCCCTACTGCACCGACCAGCCGCCATCCGACGGCAGCACGACGCCGGTGACGTTGGTGCCGTCGTCGCTGAGCAGGAAGGTGATCGAGGCGGCGAGCTGTGCCGACTCCGCGACCGGCGGGATCGCCTGCAGGAGGTCGCCGATGCGCTGCTGGCCGAGCTCCGAGGCGAACGTCGCCTCGATGTTGGTCGCGACCGGACCCGGCGCGACGGCGTTCACCCGGATGCCCCGCTGGGCATACATAAACGCCGAGCTGCGCGTGATGCCGACCACGGCGTGCTTCGACGCCGTGTAGGCGAGCCCCGCGGCCGATCCCCGCAGCGAGGCCTCGGATGCGACGTTGACGATCGACCCGCGCCCTGCCTCGAGCATGATCGGCAGCACGGCGCGCGTGAGCCGGAACATCCCGTCGACGTTCACGGCGAAGACGCGCTCCCACACCGCATCGGAGACCTCGTGCAGCGGCGTCATGTCGTCCATGACACCGGCGACGTTGGCGAGTCCGTCGATGCGACCGTTCGCGGCGGCGACGATGCGGGCGATGTCGGCCTCGTTCGTGATGTCGCCGGTGACCGCGATGACGGAGTCCACGGGTGCCTCGGAGACGAGCTCGGCGATCCGGTCGGCGGCGATGTCGACGGCGACGACGGTTCCCCCCTCGCGGGCGATCCGGGATGCCGTGGCGCGGCCGATGCCGGAACCCGCGCCCGTGACGATGACCGTCTGTCCGGCGAAGCGGCCCGTCGTGAGGCGCTCCGTCCAGGTGCCCGGGGCGACGGCCTCGTCGTCGTCGGCCTCCTCGACCGGCGCGACGCCACCGTTGGCCGCGGCCACGAGCGCGTCGACGGTCGCCTGGGGCATCTGTCCCTTGCTCAGCGCGACCAGGCGCTGCAGCGAGAAGAGCCGCACGGGCTTGAGGGCGGACTCATCCTGCCCGCCCTGCGCAAGCATCTCCCGGAGGAGCGGCCCGCCGACCGGGTGGGTGAGCCAATCGCCGATCGATGACTTCGCTGTCAGCGGCCTATCGGATTTCGCCATGGTGGTTCCTTTCGCGCACAACGCCCGCCGTGTGCGGGCGCGTCGATTCTGCGCGCTCGAGGACACGAAGTCAACTAAGTTGACTTGGCGAATGCGCCGCGGCCCGACCGGAGTCGAACCGCGGCGATCGCTGTTACGGCGCGGGGACCGGCGTCGGCGTCGGCGTGGCCGAGCTGCTCTCGTTGAAGCTCGCGTTTGCGGCCTGCACGACGAATGCGGCGAAAGCCGAGCTGTCGTTGAGCGCACCCGTGTACTGCAGCCCGTTGACGATGACGGTCGGCGTTCCCGTGACGCTCGTGACGTTGCTGTTCGGGATCGGACCGAGCTGGTTGCGGTCCCTGGCATCGGCGACCCATCCCGCGAAGGTCTGGTCGGTGATGCACGCTGCGACAGCCGACGCCTTCTCGACCTCCACCTGCTCGGTGAGGTCGACCAGCTCGTTGTCGGTGAGGCCGCTCGAGCCCTCGTCGGGCTGGTTCTCGAAGAGGATCGAGTTGAACGCGTAGAACTGGTTCGGCGAGAAGTCGGCGACGCAGGCCGCGGCGTTGGCCGCTCGCGTGGAGTACTTCGTGCCCTGCGAGTACCGGTCGAGGATCGCGTGCGGGAAGATCTCGATCGTCGCGCCGTCGCTCTCGATCCACGCGGCGATCTGCTCCTGGTTCGCCTCCTCGAAGGCACGGCAGACCGGGCAGAGGTAGTCGACGAAAATTTGGATCGAGATGACGTCGGCCTCCTCGTCCCGCTCGTTGGGCACCGGGTCGTTGCCGGGCTGCAGCGCCGGGGTCGACTTCGCCGTGAAGCCCTCGCTGATGAGGATGCCGTCGCTCAGCATGTTGCGCGGCCCGGGTGCCGGCGGCCGCACCGAGTTCATGAGGATGAGGGAGATGCCGGCCGCGAACGCGACGACGACGAGGATGAGGCTGCCCTGCAGGATGAGCCTCGAGCGCTTCTCCTTCTTGCGCTGCTGGTCGCGCAGCGTTTTCGCCTTCTCACGAGCCGCTTCGCGCCGTTCGTTCTTGTTGAGACGATCGCCGCCAGAACTGCCGTACGTCAATTGAACCTCTCAGAGAAACACCCAGTGGCGCACGGATGCCGTTTGCCCTGTCGATAGTAGGAGGGGTGTCTGGGAGTTTCCCAGACGACCGCTGAACCAGCCTAGGTGACATAATGGCAGGTGGTGGTTCACCACCAATTCCATTCACTACGGATCGTCCGGCACGTACCTGCCGGTGAAGGAGCATTAATAGTCATGGCATCAGTCACGTTTGACAAGGCAACCCGCCTCTACCCGGGTTCCACCCGCCCCGCCGTGGACGCCCTCGACCTGCAGGTCGCTGATGGCGAATTCCTCGTCCTCGTCGGCCCGTCCGGTTGCGGAAAGTCCACCTCGCTTCGCATGCTCGCGGGCCTCGAAGAAGTCAATGAGGGCAACATCCTCATCGGCGACCGCAACGTCACCGACGTTCCCCCGAAGGACCGCGACATCGCCATGGTCTTCCAGAACTACGCGCTGTACCCGCACATGACGGTTGCCGAGAACATGGGCTTCGCGCTCAAGATCGCCGGCGTCAACAAGGACGAGCGCGCGAGCCGCGTGCTCGAGGCCGCCAAGCTCCTCGACCTCGAGCCGTACCTCGGCCGCAAGCCCAAGGCCCTCTCGGGTGGCCAGCGCCAGCGTGTTGCGATGGGTCGCGCGATCGTTCGCCAGCCCCAGGTCTTCCTCATGGACGAGCCGCTGTCGAACCT
>Ga0247804_10000351_pt1 | contig 21108 bp, 13 predicted proteins | sample UWRJL029104C1_FD_181142 | JGI IMG/M metagenome (GOLD analysis project Ga0247804, IMG submission 181142) | Plant litter microbial communities from Arlington Agricultural Research Station in Wisconsin, United States - UWRJ-L029-104C-1 | ecosystem: Environmental > Terrestrial > Plant litter >...
CGGTGCCGCCATCGGGCGGTTTGTCGCTGCCCCAGCCGCCGGTGCCACCGGTGGAAGGGGGGGTGTTGGTGGGTGTAGTGGTAGTGGGGATAGTGATGGTAGCAGGGTCAGTTGTGGTAACGGGCGGGTCGGTCAGGGTAGCAATTTGGAGGAGGGCGAGGGCTACTAGATTCAACATGGTATTAGGGATTTAAGGGGGTTGTTTGCCGTTTTGATGATACAAAGTTGGGCAGCCCTAACACCGTAAAAAAGGAAACTATTAGTCTAAATGAGACAAGAACTTAGCGAATATTATCTTGGATTAAAAATTGACAGATTTTTTTAAAGTCCATTTTCAGGCTTTAGAGGCCGATTATTTTTTTGCATTTTTGCAAAAAAATGCCGTTTTGCGACATCCGCCGAAAAAAATGGGCAGAAAAAACCACGATACAAAGGTGCTGGTAGCGGTAGCGGAAAAAAAAGGAAAGAACGTCGTTTTTAAAACGCCTACTTTAGAGGGCTTATTTTTTGAAAAACCCTTCGTACGCTCAATAGAGCCACATTTTCGATGAAAGAAATTGCAAATTTGGCGCGAATTGTGACATCACGAAGTTTGGCGACGCTGCCGATTTTAGAATTTCCTCCCCGCATCGGCAGCAAGGAAGCCACCTTGGTGCAAGCTCTGCTCGATACGCCACAGGCTACCCAGAAGCAGATGGTGAAGACGCTATACGGGCGTGCTGGTACCGAAAACACCCGCGCCCTGCAGCGCTTGCAGGCCCGGGTGCAGAGCAAGCTGCTCAATCAGCTTTACTTTCTCGACAACTCGGACCCGCGCTACGTGGTGGCGCGCCGCTACGAGATGGAGTGTCTGGATGTGCTGCACAAAGGACGGATTCTATATGCGGAGGGCGAGTACACACTGTCGGAACGTCTGCTGCAGAAGGCAATGCGCCTAGCGAAACAAGGTGATTTTACGCAGTATGCCGTGCAAAGTGCGCGGCTGCTGCGCACGCTATACACCGAGAAAAGCCAGCGCCCGCGCTACCGCGCCATGAGCAAGCAGCTAGCTAAGTTGCAGCAGACCCTGAACCTGGAGGACGAGGCGGAGCGCATTTATGCCGAGATGCAGCTGGAAATGGCGCTTACCGTGAACACCCGGCGCAACGTGCTGCCTACCATGCCAGCACAGTTGGCCCAACTCGAAACGCTGCACCGTAAGGCCAAGACGTTTAACACATTCAATGCCTTTTACAAGGCCAAGCTGTCGTATGAGGAACTGCGGGGGAATTTCCGGGAAATCATTCGCATCACGGCGCTGGCGGCGAAGCGGCTGCGGGAGGATGGGCTCAATGTGCGGCGGTTCGACAGGCGTTACAATCACTACATGAGTGTGTTTGCGCACCTGCGCGGGCAGCAGGCGCAGGCGGGTCTGAAACTGGCCGAAACCTATGCACGCGAGTTTCACCCTTCGTCGAGTAACTGGTTTTACTTCTACGAAATCTACTTTCTGCTGGCTCTGCACGCCGAGCAATATGCACGGGCGCAGCAGATATTGTTCACGACGCGCAAAAACCCGTCGTATATGAAGCAGCGGGCGGCGGCTTTGCAGCGCTGGGATTTGTACCGCGCCTATGCCGAGTTTGTGTTGCCGCCCTTGCGGGTGAGTGTAATACGCCGGCGGGAAATTACGCAGTGGAGCCTGACGCTGCCAGAGTACAACCGCGACAAGCGCGGGCACAACGTGGCCATTCTGATTCTGCAGCTGCTGCACTTCTTGCGCGAACGCGACCTGGACGAGGTGCTGGTGCGGATGGAGCGCCTGCGCAAATACCAGCAACGCCATTTGCGCGAAGAAAGTAACCTGCGCAACCGGTTATTTATCAGGTTGCTTTACGTGCTGGTGGAAAGAAACTTCGACCCGGTAGTCAGCGAGGAGCGGGGCAAACGGCTACTGCAGCAAATCAAGGAAACACCGCCGCCCGGCAATGCTTTTGCCGAGGTGGAAATAGTGCCCTACGAGCAGATGTGGAAGCTGGTGCTGAATATTCTGCGCGGCGGGGCGCCGGTATCGAAGTTTCCGGCGGAGGAAGTAGCCAGCTAACCAGCAACAGGTTCAGCTGTAAGCCACCGGCAGGCTCACCGTGACGTTGGTGCCCGCGCCGGGACGGCTCTGGATAACGAGCGTGCCGCCGTGCTTATGCACAAAGGCCCGGCACAGCACCAGCCCGAGGCCTACACCCGCCGCCCGCACGGTGGGCGTGGTGGTAGGAGTGGGCATATCGGGGCCGCTCATGAGGCGGGTCACGCTGGTGGCACTCATGCCCACACCGGTATCGGTGCAGCTGAGCAGCACCATGCGCGAGTCGGCGGGGTCGGGGGCGGCTTCGAGGTGTACGTGGCCGCCGGCCGGGGTGAACTTGAGGGCATTGCCAAGCAGGTTGCGCAGAATGGTGCGCGTCATGTTATGGTCGGCGAAGATGCGCAGCTCGGGCGCGGCGGCGGTGGTAATTTGCTGCTGGCCAGCTTTGGCGGCCGTTTGGTACAAGGCCTGGCACTCCGTAAGGAGCGTGGCGACGGGCAGCGCCTCGGGGCGGTACGATAGTTCGCCGGTTTGGCTGACGGCCCAGTTCAGCACGTTGTCGAGCAGGCGGTTGAGGCTGTCGGCGGCTTCGCGCACAATGGCGGGCAGCGAGGCCAGCTCAGCCTCGTTTTTTTCGGCGATGTAGTAGTTTATCAGCTCCGTAACGCCGGCGAAGGCCATTACCGGGCCGCGTAGGTCGTGGGCTACGATGGCGTAGAGCTTATCCTTGAAAACAGCCATGCCGCGTAGTTGTACCGAGGCTTCTTCCAAGGCCGCGTGGCTGCTGGCCAGGGCCGCCCGGCTGCGACGCAGCTTGCGATAGAGGTAGCCCGACACCAGCAGGCCGATGGTCAGCAGGGCCACCACGCCAACCAGCAAACGGCTGCGCAACACCTGAATTTCATGCTGCTGCGTGAGCTCGCGGATGCGGCGCAGGCGTTCCTGGTTTTCGTAGCTGGCCTGGGTGGCGGCCAGCGTTTGCATGGTCTGGCGGCTATTGAGCGTATCGTTGAGGGCCACGAAACGCTGGTTCCACTCGTAGGCCTGGCGGTAGTCGCGGCGCTCGGCCGCCTCGGCGGCCAGAATGCTGTACGCATCGAGCACCCGCTCCAGAAAACCGCTTTCCCGGGCTAAGCGGAGGGCTTCGCGCGTCACGGCGTTGGTGCGCGCGGGCTGGTCGGTTACGATATAATAGAGGGCCAGCAGCTCCAGCTGACTGGCCTGGTTACGCACGGCCCCTTCGCGGCGACTGATGGCCAGTGCCTGCGTGAGCAGCCGCTTGGCTTCGGGCAAATGCTTCAGATTAAGATGATAAGACCCCATGCTGGCCAGGTAGTGCGACTCGGCCGTGGGGTCTTGCAGGCGGCGGGCCAGCGTCAGGGCCAGCGAGTCGAAGTGCAGGGCCCGGCCGTACTGCTGGCGAAAGAACAGCAGTTCCCCCACATTGCCAATCAATCGCATGCGGGTGCGGTCGCTCACGGCGGGGCTTTTAGCGAGGGTCAGGGCGCGGTGGTAGTGCTGCCAGGCGGTAGCCGAGTCGCCGCGCTCGTGGTAGATGCTGCCCTTGGCGCAAGCCGCCCGGGCCTGGCCATCGAGGTGCCGCAGCAGGCGGGCCAGGCCGTCGGCTTCGCTGAGGAGTCGCAGCGCCTGCGGGCCATTCGAGAGATTGGCGTAGCAGCTGGCCAGGTGCAGGAGGCTGTTCATCAGCAAGCCACTGCGCGCTGGTTCGGGGAGCTCCCGGGCCTGGGCTACGGCCGTTTCGCCGAGCACGCGGGCCCGGGCGGGCTGTTCATCGTGCAGCTCGTAGCACAGCGCCGTCAGCAGTCGAATGCGGGCCGTATCGGTTGTGGCCCGGCTAAGCTGCTGCTGAAGCTGAATAGTGTCGTTGGGGAGTGGAACGGCTGCACCTGCAATTGCCAACGGTACGCTAACACTGCTCCAAAGAAGCCAAAACAGCAAAAAAGCAAGGCGTTTCATTTTGGGCGGTAATAGCGCTTATCAAAGATAAGCACGTCCCGTCAGCTTTCAAAAAAACGTCTTGTTGAATATGGGAAAATATGATGCAAGCAGGAAAAAATCCACCTGCGTTGCATTAGGTGTAACAAAACCAATTTGCGGCTTCGATATTCACCCTTGCGGAGATTGTTCCCAAAACTGGACAAAAGCAACAGACCGGTTACCTGCATTGCCAGACTAGCAGTTGATTTTGCCCACCCGCGTCTGGTGGCGGCCGCCTTCAAAAGCAGTGTCGAGAAAAGTGGAGGCTATTTCCCGGGCCTGCTCTTCGGTCACGTAGCGGGCCGGGATGCAGACGATGTTGGCATCGTTGTGCAGGCGGATTAGCGAGGCTACCTCGGGCAGCCAGGCCAGGCCCGCCCGGATGCCTGCGTGCTTGTTGGCGGTGATGCACACACCATTGGCCGAGCCACAGAGGAGAATTCCGCGCAGCAGCGGGTCGGCGGCCACGGCGGCGGCCACAGGGTGGGCCACGTCGGGGTAGTCCATCGAATCGGCCGAGTGGGTGCCGTAATCCTGCACTTCATAACCTAAGCTTTCCAGCCAAGGGCGAAGCATTTCCTTGTGGGCGAAGCCGGCGTGGTCGGAACCGAGGGCGAGGGTCATTTTGGTGGGGTGTGAGGGTAGGAGGGTAGGGGGGAAGAGGTGAATAAGGCAAAAGGTTGTTCATCCCTCTTGCCCCATGCCCTCCTACCCGCATGCCCTGATTAAGCTACTCCGCCGTTCTCCTTCAGCCTGGCATTGAGACTGGCAGTGGCATTGCGGCGCACGGCGCGGGCAATGTAGATGCTGAGCTCGTAGAGCAGCAGGATGGGGATGGTAACAATAATCTGCGAAGTAATTTCCGGCGGCGTTACGATGGCGGCGATGATGAGAATCACCACGATGGCGTGGCGCCGGTAGGTCTGCATGATTTCGGGTGTTATCAGCCCGGCCTTGGCCAGGAAATACACAATCATGGGCAGTTCGAACACGAGGGCGCAGGACAGCGTCATCGTGGTGAGCGTGCTGATGTAGCTCTGCAGGTCAATCTGGTTTTCGATGCTGGCATCGACGGTGTAGGAGGCCAGAAAATTGATACTCAGCGGTGCGGCGATATAGTAGCCGAACAGCGTGCCCAGCAGAAACAGCACCGACACGAAAAATACCGCGCCGCGCGAGCCGGCCCGCTCGTGGGGGTACAGGCCGGGCTTTACAAAGCGCCAGATTTCCCAGAACAAGTACGGGAATGTGAGGATGATACCTGCAATAAACGAGGTGCTGATGTGCATCGACAGCTGCCCGCTCATGGTGCGGTTCTGGAGGATGAAATTCACCATATCCGTGCAGGGCTCGGCGCTGACCATCTGGCCGAGCTTGCAGAACATCCGGTAGGTCCAGAAGTCGTTGCGCGAGGGCCCGAGGATGAGTTCGTGAAACAGGAAGTCCTTGGCGAAGAAAGCAATGGTGGTAAATACCACCACGGCAATGGCCGAGCGAATGATGTGCCACCGGAGTGCTTCCAGGTGGTCGATAAAGGACATTTCTTGCTGGTCGGCCAGCGGAGCGTTTTCGGGCACTTGAATTCGGGGTAAGAGGGGAGGAGGGTAGGCGGGTAGAAGGGGAAAGAGACTGACTTACGATAAAAACCGGTTTCTAGTCAGAAAGTCCTCCCAAACTCTTACCCGCCTACCCTCACGCCCCTTAGGCGAAGAGCGGATAGTCTTGCAGCCAAGTGTTTACCTGCTGACGCACTTGCGTCAGGCGGGTTTCGTTGTCATGGTTCATCAGGCTTTCGTCAATCAGCTCCACGATGCGGGCCATGTCCGATTCGCCGAGGCCGCGGGTGGTGATGGCGGCCGAGCCGATGCGGATGCCGCTGGTGACGAAGGGCGACTTATCGTCGAAGGGCACCATGTTTTTGTTGATAGTGATGTCGGCTTTCACCAGCGTGTTTTCGGCCAGCTTGCCAGTCAGGCCCTTCGAGCGCAGGTCGATGAGCATGAGGTGGTTGTCGGTACCGCCCGAGATGATGTCGTAGCCCAGCCCCACGAAGGCTTTGGCCAGCGCCTGGGCGTTGGCGGCCACCTGCTTCACGTAGGCAGTGTAGCCCTCGCCTAGTGCTTCGCCGAAGGCCACGGCCTTGGCGGCGATGACGTGCTCCAGCGGCCCGCCCTGCGTGCCGGGGAATACGGCGCCGTCGAGCAGGCTGCTCATGGTGCGGATTTCGCCTTTCGGGGTTTTCAGGCCGAAGGGGTTTTCAAAATCCTGGCCCAGCATGATGAGGCCGCCACGGGGGCCGCGCAGGGTTTTGTGGGTGGTGGTGGTTACGATGTGGCAGTGCTGGAAGGGGTTATTCAGCAGGCCCTTGGCGATGAGGCCGGAGGGGTGCGAAATATCGGCCAGCAGCAGGGCGCCCACTTCGTCGGCGGCTTCGCGCAGGGCTTTATAGTCCCAGTCGCGCGAGTAGGCCGAGGCGCCGCAGATGATGAGCTTGGGCCGCTCGCGGCGGGCGGTTTCCTTTACTTTCTGGAAGTCAATGAGGCCGGTTTCCTTTTCGACCCCATAGAAGCTGGGCTTGTAGAGCTTGCCCGAGAAATTCACCGGCGAGCCGTGGGTGAGGTGGCCGCCGTGCGAGAGGTCGAAGCCGAGGATTTTGTCGCCGGGCTGCAGGCAGGCCAGCATCACGGCGGCGTTGGCCTGGGCGCCGGAGTGGGGCTGCACGTTGGCCCAGCTCACGCCGAAAAGCTCCTTCACGCGGTCGATGGCCAGCTGCTCCACCTGGTCCACTATCTCGCAGCCGCCGTAGTAGCGCTTGCCGGGCAGGCCCTCGGCGTACTTGTTGGTCAGCACCGAACCCTGGGCGGCCATCACCTGCTCCGAAACGTAGTTTTCGGAGGCAATGAGCTCAAGGCCGTGGGTTTGGCGGGCTTTTTCCTGGTTGATGAGGTCGAAGACGACGGTGTCGCGGAAGGCGGAGAAGTCGGGCGTTTGCATGGGCCAAAGGTACGATGGGCAATGCGCAACGAACAATGCTTTTGGGCCAGCCAGCGGGCTTGGCGGTCAGCAAGCATATAAAAAGCCCTGACCATGGGTAATGGTCAGGGCTTTTTAGCAGAATCCGGTTACATCCGGCGTTCCGGGCGCCGGTTATCAGCTATTGCAATTATTACTCTTTCAGCAAGCGCTGCCGTAACACTTGGCCGCCTACTTCAGCAGTGAGCGTGTAGGCCCCGGCGGCGCAGGCAGGCCACACATGCAGCGGGTTGGTGCCGGTGGCCACCGCGTAGTCGCTGCGCCACACGGTGCGCCCGGTGCAGTCGAGCAGGCGCAGGTGGGCCGTGGCGGGCAGGGGGCTGGCTATTTCCACCACCAGTTCCTGGGCGAAGCGGCTGGGATACGCCGTCAGGCTGGTGGCAGCCGCTTCAAACAGCACCGTTTTCGGAGCGAAGTAGTTGACTTCGCCGCTCACATCATCCTGGCGCAGGCGGTAGTAGCGCAGGCCCGCTTTGCCCTTGGTCGCATCCACAAACTGGTACTGCTGCGGGCGGCCGCCTTCGCCGTGGGCCGCCACAAAGCCCAGCGATTGAAAGTGTTTACCATCCGTCGATACCTCGATGCCAAAGCCGCGGTTGTTGTGCTCCGTGGCGGTGGTCCAGCTCAGCAGGGCATCGGCGCCCCGGCGCTCGGCGCGGAAAGCCACCAGGCCCACCGGCAGTGGCTGGAGTTCGTTGCCCAGCGTCCAGCGCGAGAAGCCGCTCACGCTGTTAAGGGTAAGTGAATTGGTGCCGGTGCTGCTGTAACCTAGGTTTTGCCAGGAGGCGCCGCTGTTGGACGACTTGAAAAAGCGCAGATTGGCCGGCGCAATACCGTTGAGCTCGTGGGGGAAGTAATTGATGGTCATGGCCGTATTCAAGCCTGCACTAACCGGCGCCGCGATGTCGAAATACCGCAGAATGCCCTGGTTGCCGCCCGCGCCCATCGGGGCCACGCCGGTGATGCGGTTCACCAGCGTGGCGCCGGGCAGCACCGAGCCCACGGCCGGCGTCAGCAGCAAACCCACGCCGCCAAAGTCTTCGAGCACGCCGGCCACCGGCGTACGGCGCACCTCCACGCGGCCCAGCACGTAGCTGGCGTCGGTTTCGGTGAGGTTGGCCATAGGGTTGAGCTTGAGGCGGTAGGGGCCGGTAGTGAGGATGCCGCTCAGCATCTGCACGCCGTTGTAGATGTCGATGTCGTCGGTGAGGGTTTTGAGGCCGGGGCCGTTCACTTCGAGGTTGAAGTAGAGGCCGCCGCTCACCTGCTGCGGGCCGTTGCCGGTCAGTTTCACCTTGCCGGTGGAGCAGGTAAACTGCCCGCTGTTCAGCATATCGCCCTTGATTTCAATGTCGCCCAGCGTTTGGGCAAAAGTGCCGGTGTTAGTGAAATTGCCCTGAATGAGCATGTCGCCGCCGGTATGGTTGAGAATGCCGGCGTTGGTCAGGTTGCCGAGCACCACGGTCAGGCCGCTTTCCACCATCATCAGCTGGCCGCTGCTGATGGTGAAGGAGTTGAGTACCGTAGTGGCCCGGCTCACGAGGCTGTTGATGCCGCTGGTGCCGGTGTTGCTCACGGTGCCCAGTACGTTGGCCGTCAGCTCGCTGCGGCCTGCCTCTACTTGCAGGGCCGTGAGCGAGGCCGAGCCGACGCCCGTCAAGCTCACGCTGCTTACCACGTTGCCACTCACTTCGTTGATGAGGCTGGCGCTGTTGCCGCAGTCCATCACAATGCCCCGGAAGTTCTGGCTGCCCATGTTTTCCCAGGTGCCGCCGGTGGCGCCGGCCGCCCGCCCGCCGATGAAGTTGTCGCGCACGGCCACGCTGTTGGCCCCGCTGCCGGGGTGGAAGTCGATGGCAGTTTGGGCCGCAACAGGCAGACTGGCAACGTTGTAGTAAAAGCTGTTGTCGCTGATGGTCCACTGGTCGCCGTTGCCGCCCGCCACCAGCACCCCGGTGCGGGCAAAGTTGAACAGCTCATTGTGAATCAGCGTAAAGCCATCGTTCATGCCCGCCCCGGCATTGGCCGCATACACCAGGTTGGTGGGCAGCAGGGCCGGGCTCACGTTGCCAATCAGGCTTTCGGTGATGCGGTTGTTGTCGTTGCCGTTCAGGGTGCCGTCGCCGATTACCACCACGCCGCTGTTCATAAGGCCATTAGAGCCCAGGATGATGGATTGGCGCACTTCATTACCGGCCGCATCGCCGCTGAAAATGACGGTGGGCACCAGCTGGCTGGGCTGGCGTAGCGTGAGGCCCCGGCCGCTGCCGTTGTGGCCATCCAGTACCACGTAGCGGCTGCCCGCCCCGAAGGTGAGCGTGCCGGTAAGTACCGTACTAATGCCCGGCGCAGGTCTGATGGTAAGGGTATTAGAAGCCGAGCCGGTTTGCGTCAGCAGGACGTCCTCCGCGTAGCTGGCATCCAGCAAACGGAGCTCATAAGGCAGCGGCAGCGGTGAGGGCACCGCCGCCAGGGCGCTGCCGATGGTGGGGTAGTCGCCGCCCACGCCCACCGTGAGCGTAATGGTAATAGCTGCGTGGGCCGCATTGCTCAGCACCAGCAGCATGGCAAGCAGCATAAGCAGGCCGAGGCCCAGCTGGCGCCGGGCTACCCAGGCGCGTAGGGCCGATTGCGACCCAATTTGGCGTTGCGAAAAGTGTAAATGTTGTTCCATGAGAGCATTGTGTGAGAATTGGTGGTTGAAAAATGGGCGTAGCAGTCCGGTCGGCCAGTTAGCGTAGTGCTACGGGCCGGGAGTTGATAACACCCGTAATAGAATTGTGCGAGCACCGAAAAGTCAAATTCTACTCATAGGCCCATTAGCTAAGAAGAGTGATTTCAGGAATTGTCTGCGATTGTACTTAGGCAGGTTATCAAATCTAATCAATCTCAATAGCGAGTGCAAGAGCAGAAACAATTTCTGATGAGAAAAATCATGTCAATCGTTAATGTTATTTCCAGTGTCCTATCGTTTTCAAAGTAATTTGCTATTATTTTTCAAAATAACTGTTATTTGTACTTGGTATTAATAACAAGTTGGATTAGGGGAGTAGAGGTCCTCAATTTTGAATCGAAAAGAGCTTAAGCGGTTATTTTAGGATTATTAATGGGTGGCAGGTTCATTATTTATAAACTGCAGCCCTGCAAATCCAAGCCAGCAACATGGGTTGTCGCGTTAAAATGCAAAAATCCCAACGCTAACCAAAGCGTTGGGGTTTTCGAAACTCTACGGCAGGTGTGGACTGCTTATTTCCGACCAATCGGGTACGGCGGCTCGCGGTTTTCCACCAGCGTCAATTCCCAGGTATCGAGGTTGAGGGCGCTGAGATGGCGCAGCTCGGGGTTGTGGCGAAATACGCAGCCGGTATCGAGCACCACGGCGTCGGCGCGTTTGGCTACGAGCTTTTTCACCTGCGCCACGGGCGTGGGTACGTGGCCGTGTAGCAGGCGCCGGCCTTCCAGCCGGCTGGCATCGAGCACGTACTTCTTGGTGTTGAGCATGGTGTGCAAGTCCTGGTGCATCTGCTCGGGCGGCAGGCTAAAGTCATAACCGGCGTGGACCAACTGAAAATCGGGTAATTGCCATTCGTAGGGCAGGCTTTCCAGCCACTGAATGTAGGCCTCGGGAATGGCCGCCGCCCGGTGCACCCCGAAGCTGCGCAGCGTGGCCTGCCGGCTCAGGCGGCCCAGCCAGGCCAGCCGCCAGCGCTTGCGCGCCGCGTCGATGAGCTCCTGCTCGTGGTTGCCGCGCAGGCATATTACGCGGTAGCCGCGGGCCTGCAGGCTCATGAGGTAGTCGAGTACGCCTTTGCTGTCGGGGCCTTTGTTGATGTAGTCGCCCAGCACGTACAGCTCATCGGTGGGCGTGAGTTGGAGTTCTTTTTCAACTAGATGGCGCAGCGTGTGCAGGCAGCCGTGAATATCGGAGGTGGCGTAGCGAGCCATGAGCAAAAGGTTGTTTTCGGCGGAATTGCAGGGCGGCAGTACGCAAAAAAAAGCACCAGCGGGTTACGCGGCGCTTTTTTCAAATGAAAGTAGGATGGACTCTAGCTGTAAGCACCTTTGTCGATGTCGGGTTTGTCGTAGCTGCGGTTGGGGTGACGCAGCCCGGCATCCAGGGCTTCCTGCTCGAGACGGGCTTCCGTTTCGGGGTCAATATCACTTACTGGCAAAGCATCAGCTTTGGAAGTGCCTTGCAGGTTACGCTTGTCGGGGTGCGTTTCCGAAGTATTGGTTTTGGGCTTCTGGTCGCCGGAAGCGGGATTTTGATTGGGCAAAGACATGGCAGGAATTCTTTTAAAGGTGGAAAGGAAAAGAACTATCGCGCTACGCTCAGAGCAGCGCGATAGGTAAAAACTACTGGTCAATCGCCGTATCGGTGGCGTTCGGGTCGGTCAGCTCGGCATTGGTATCGGTGCTGGTGATGGGTTTGGGCGCTTTGGGCTCCATCTGGCCCATGCCCACGCGGGAGTTGGGGTTCTGCATTTCGTCCACGCCGGGGCGGTAGTCGTGGGCGTCGAGTTCGTCGAGCGGGCGCACGGGGCTCAAGTCGTCCTCGTCCTCGTCAGGCAGGTCCTGATTGGCGCGGCCGGCACGGCCTTCGTCGTTCGAGCGCATGTTGTCGGCGGGCGGGCTCATGCTGTCGGCGGTTTCGTTCACGCCGAGGGCGGTTTCGCCGCCGGCCGTGTCGGAGCCGAAGCCTTCCTTGCCGTCGCGGTTGCCGAAGCCACCGCGGGCGGCGTCGTTTTTGGGCGGGTCGGCGTTGGGAATGTGGTGGCCGTCCTGCATTTCCTGCTCGGTGGTATCGTCGTAGCTGACGCGGATGGGGCGATTGTTGGGGTCGATGGGCATGGGAGCGCTGAAGAAAGAAAGGTGACTTGTAAGAGCTTTGTACTTGCGTTTGCGGGTTTGGGTTTAGGGCGTAGCCGGAAGCTTATCACACGCCGTACCTTTGCCCCATGCCCGAAACCGTCCTGTACCTCGTGCCTACGCCCATCGGCAACCTGGAAGACATTACCTTGCGGGCCATCCGCGTGCTGGGCGAAGTGAGCACCGTGCTGGCCGAAGACACCCGCGTGAGCGGCCGCCTGCTGCAGCACCTCAACCTCAAAAAGCCCCTGCTGGCCTACCACCTGCACAACGAGCACCAGCAGGTGCCCCGCCTGCTCGAGCGCCTGGCCCAGGGCGAAGTCATGGCCCTCGTGTCGGATGCCGGCACGCCGGGCATTTCCGACCCCGGCTTCCTGCTGGTGCGCGAGTGCCTGGCCAAAGGTCTGGGCGTGGAGTGCCTGCCGGGCGCCACGGCCTTCGTGCCGGCGCTGCTCAAATCGGGCTTCGGGGCCGAGCGGTTTACCTTCGAAGGCTTTCTGCCGGTGAAAAAAGGCCGCCAGACCCGCCTGCGCGAGCTGATTACGGAGCAGCGCACCATGATTTTCTACGAGTCGCCGCACCGCATCGTGAAGACCCTGGAACAGCTGGCCGAAGTTTTCGGAGCCGGTCGCCGGGCGTCCGTCAGCCGCGAGCTCACCAAGCTATTTGAAGAAACCGTGACCGGCACGCTGGCCAGCCTCGTGGCCGATTTTGGCGCCCGCGCCACCATCAAGGGCGAGATTGTGCTGGTGGTCGAAGGCGGCCCCGCCCCGGCCCGCGAATCCAAAGCCAACCGCTATTCCCAACGCGAAGAACAAGAACGTGAATCCGACGACTTTGAAGGAGAAGACTAGCTCGCAGCTGCCTAGCTGGCTGCTGGTATTGCTGGGCCCGGCGCTGCTGTGGGCGGGCTGGCCAGTGCATCCGGCGCCATTGGCGCTACTGCTGTTTGTGGGCTGGGTGCCGTATTTGCTGCTGGAGCGCCGCCTCACGCTGGCCGGGGCGCGCAAGCGGCAGGTATTTGCCTACACCTACACCTATCTGCTGCTCTGGAATGCCTTTACCACTTGGTGGGTGAGCTACAGTACGCTGGGCGGCGGCATTGCCGCCGTGGTGCTCAATGCGCTGCTGATGTGCCTGCCGCTCATGGCTTTCCGCCAAACCAAGAAGCGCCTCGGCAACCGCATCGGCTACCTTTCGCTGCCGGTGTTCTGGATTGCCTTCGAACAGTTGCACCTGCACTGGGACCTCACCTGGCCCTGGCTGACGCTGGGCAACGGCTTCGCGGCCGTGCCGCAGTGGGTGCAGTGGTATGAGTACACCGGTTTTCTGGGCGGTTCGCTGTGGGTATGGGCGGTGAACCTGACGGTTTTTCAATTAATTATCAATAATGAGCAATTAATAATTGGAAACAAGCCTGACGAAAGCATTTTAGTACCTACTCGGTTCTTTAAACCGATGATTATTAGTTGTTTATTGTTAATTATTGTTCCCATCGGCCTGTCCTACCTCATTGGCGGCATATACCAAGAAAAAGGCCCTGCCACCGAAGTCGTCCTCGTTCAGCCCAACATCGACCCCTACAAGCAGAAATTCGCCGGTACGCCGGATTTCATCTCCTACGACGAACAGCTCACGCGCCTGCTCACGCTCTCCGAGCAGAAGCTGACGCCGCAAACCCGCCTCATCATCTGGCCCGAAACGGCGCTGGAAGAGTCGTACTGGGAAAACACGATTGAGAGTAATCCCAAAATCTTCCGCATCCGGCAGTGGCTGAAGGCGCACCCGGGCGTGGCGCTGCTCACGGGTATTACGTCCGTCACGAGCTACCCGAATAAGCTGGAAGCCAGCGTGACGGCCCGCTACCGCGACGACCTGGGCTACTACGACGTGTTCAACGCCGGCGCGTTTTTCGCCGATGCGACGGCGCCGGTGCAGTTCTACCACAAGTCGCGGCTGGTGCCGGGTGTCGAGAAGATTCCGCCGCTGCTCACCTCCGTCATTTCGCACATCGACCTGGGCGGCACCGTGGGCAGCTACGGCAGCCAGCAGGAGCGCACGGTTTACACCGCGCCGGCCAATGCGCCCGCGCTGCGCGTGGCTCCGCTCATCTGCTACGAGTCCATCTACGGCGATTTCACGGCCGAATACGTCCACAACGGCGCTACCCTGCTGGGCCTTTTCACCAACGATGCCTGGTGGAACGACTCGCCCGGCTACCACCAACTGCTGCGCTACGGTGCTCTGCGCTGCATCGAAACCCGCCGCGACCTGGCCCGCGCCGCCAACACCGGCTTCACGGGCTTCATCAACCAGAAGGGCGAGGTAGTGCAAACCGAAACTGCCTGGATTCTCACCGCCAGCCGTGGCACCGTACACCTGAATGATGAGCCGACCTTCTACGCGCGCTTCGGCGAGCTGCTGGGGCGTGGCACGCAAATCGTGGCGGTGCTCTTGCTGCTGTTTGCTTTCTGGCAAGCCCGTCGCCCCAAGCGGTAAGCACGACAACTCCCCGCCTTGAAAAGGAGGGGATGTTTTGCCAAAGGCAAAACGGGGGTGGTTGAACCGGTCGCGCCGTTAGGGCATAACCTCACTTCCTGCTTGCAGCAATGCCTGATGTGCCTACATGGAAAGGGGCACTGCGCGGTTAAGAGTCGTTCTACTCGCACTCTTTTCGGGAAGAAGGCTGAAGGGAACCTATTCCAACACTTTCAAAACAACTTTCTCCTCCCATTCAAACACAAAAAAAGGGCCGTGCAGATGCACGGCCCTTTTTGCTGCGGAATGAGTGAAGGACTATTGGCCCCGCACAATTTCCACCCAACCTTTGGTTTTGTTACCAGCGCGGTCGGTCAGGTAATAGTAGTATACCCCGTCGGATTGGCCTTCGCCGTTCCAGTTGTTCTGGTAGCTACCGTACTCCTGCACCTTGCGGCCCCAGCGGTTGAAGATTTCGAGCTTACCACCACGTTGGTCGGCATTTACAACGAAGAAGTCGTTGTAGTTGTCGCCGTTCGGGGTGATGATGTTCGGTACTTGGATGTTCGGTACGAATACCGTTTTCTGAGCAATGTTTTCAGGGCAGTTGGTGCCAGCAGCGCGAGTGTTCACCGTCAGTTTGATGATGTAGTAGCCAGGCTCCAACGGAGGCGTGGTAGCTACGTTGCGGCTGGTGGAGAAACGTACCGGCAGCGAGGTTACGGGCTCACCGCTGGCGGTGCGTACGCGCTGGTAGGTCCAGCTCACGCTGTCCAGTTGATAAGCAGCGTTAGCAGGGTTCAGGCGCGACGTGTTGGAGAACGTATACGTAACCGGCGGAATCAGCGAGCGGCTGCCAGGACGGGAAGACACGGAGTCAACACGAGTGAAGTCGGCCACGGCAACTGGGGCTACGTTCAGGTTGATGCTGCTGTTAGCTACGCAACCGTAGGCCGGGAAACCTTTAGCCTCTACCGAGTACGAAGTCGGGCCCGTAGGACGAACGGTGATGGTACTGCCCGTTTGCGGAAGTACCGTACCGGTGGCATCTTTCCACTCATAGGTGTAAGTATCCACCAGGGCATCGTTCGGGCGGCTGGCCGTGGCGGTCAGCGTGATTTCGCCGTTGGGGCACACATCAGGGTTGCTGGCTACGATAGCCACTTGCGGCTCAGCCACCACGCGCACCAGTACCGAAGCCGTATCGGCGCAAACACCAGTCTGGAAGCCGCTCACCGGATTTACAGCCAGGCGGTAGCGGGTCGTAATCGTCGGGGCAACCGTAACAGTAGCTTGGTTGGCGGGGGTGGTGATGCCGTTGCCGGTCCAGGCGTAGTTGTACGTCTGGAGGCGGCCACGGGTCGAGTCAGGGCGGAGTACCGCGCCCAACAGCTGCAGCGAACCGCCGGGGCAGACCGAAGTTTCCTTGGTCTCGCCACCTACGACGACAGCACCCAGGCCAGGAGCACCAGCCGGCGTAGCGCGGGTAGCCAGGTCACGACGGGTGGTGGCAATGCGCACAATCAGAATCCGGGTTTGCAGACCACGTACCGGGCAGGCATCGTCCTGAATCTGGAAGGGAATACGGAGTACCCGACCGGCGTATGCGGGCGAGGGCTGGAACAGGAAGCGAGCTACCGGAGCGGTAGTGCCGTTGCCAGTCAGCGTGTAGGTGCCGATGTCACCGCTCTGCAGAATGTCAACCGGGATAGTGCCCGAGCCGGTATAATTTACCGTCAGCAAGTCGGTCGGGTTCGGGTCGGTGAAGCGCACGAGTACCTGCGAGTAGTTGCAGGGCTGAATCGTTACGTCGAGCGAGTCAACCGTTTGTACTACGGTGGTGCCAGCATTAGGCGTTACCGGCGTGCCAGTCGGGGCGGCCGGAACGAGGTTCGTGCTGTTGATTACGATAACGAAGATTTCGCGGCGTACCGAACCAACCAGATAACGACGGTTGGAGCCGGGCAGCTTGCGGTAATCGTCTACGCGGCCAACTACCACATACTTATCCTGGCCGGCAGCCGAGGTGCCACCGTTGAAAATCCGGGGGGTGAAGGTAAACTGCCCGGCACCGGCATTGAAGGAGAACAGGTTGTCAACACCGGTCAGAATCGGGCAGCTGCCCGTCGTGCTATACGACACATCGATAGGCAACTGGGGGGTATAGGCCGTGGGCGTGGTGGCAGGAGGCAGGATGTAGCAGCCCGGGATAGTGGGGTGCGGAACCGGGCCGGCAGTGGGATAAGGCTTGTAAGGCACAATCACGTTGCAACCATCGAGCGGGTTGGTCAGCGAGTACACCAGCGAATCCTGGTCGGGGTTGGCGCGGGTGTTGTCGGGGTCGGTGGTGTTGAAGCCGATGGTCGTGGACTGACGAACCGGCACGAAGGGCACCGGTACATCCTGGGCCGAGTACTGAGCCGAGCTGTTCTGGATGGTAACGGGCTGGCCACCAACCATAATCTGGTTGTTGAGCGTGGCTTCGTAGCGGAAGTTGCCCTGGCCCACCAAGTTGGCGGTGCTGGGGCGGCAGCAGATTTCGGTGCTCAGCAGCCACTGGCCGGGAGTGATGGTGACGGTCGCCGTGCGGTACTGCTGGGTTTCGTAGTTGGGCAGCGTACCGGTGGCGCAGTTGGCCTGCTGCTGCTGGGCCGCGCAATACTGCGTACCCGTCGAAATCGAGTTTGCCACGGGCGTCATCGGGTAGGTGCCCTGGGTAGTGCCGGTGCAGCCGTTTTTCACGAGCAGCGACATGGTAGCGGGCAGCGTGGCCCCCGAGCAGTCGCGGTACAGGTACAGCGTGACCACGTACTGGTTGTTGCCGACGTTAAGATACGTCAGCTGCCCGCCCTGAATGTGCGTAGCGCGTGCTTGCTGCGTGCCTACCAGGAGCAGGCACCAGCTAAGCAACAGCAGGCTGGTGGAATGTAGGAATTTCTTCATGGTTGTTGAAGAGAACTGGTGGTTGAGAGTGGAAAATAAAGTAAGACGGGTGATAGAGGGGGTATTTACAGAGCTAAAGATAAGGCCAAATGAAATGACCGCTGCCTGGTAAATGCACCGAAAAACCACTAGCAAATTCAGGGCCAAAATGCTGTAAAAATCAGTAATTCGGAACTTTTTTATTGGGCCGCGCCCATCAAGTTTTTTTTAGTTAGTTTTCAGGGTCATTCACTTGCGTGGTAAGGGTTTTTTGTACTTATTGCCGATAGGGTTTTTACATGTAATTGAAAGACAATAATTTGTTTGGCAACTGTTTTTTAGCATCTTAAATTCCTCCACTTTTCATTTTCCCTTATGGAACATTTCTATGCCTTTAAGGCAAACCACCAACTGCTGCGCAGAGGCTGGCTGGCGCTGGCTGGGCTGCTCATCGGAGGGCCGGCCGCACTGGCCCAGCCCACCTCCTATTGCACCTCCAACCTAGGGGCCTATTGCGGTACCGGCAACGCTAACATCAACGCAGTAGCCATCGCCAATACGCCGCTCAACAATCCGAACACCACTTGCAATACAGTGAATGGCAGCGGCTACACCTTGTGGCCGACTGCTGGTGCTACCACTGCCACCCTGCTCCGGGGCCTGGGCTACAGCGTGAGTGTGATGACGCCGGAATCGGGCATCATTTCGGTGTGGTTCGACTGGAACCAGAACGGGCAGTTCGAAGCCAGCGAATGGACGCAGGTGGCCACGGCTTCCACCGCTGGTCAGCCGGCTTCCATCACTGTTACCGTGCCAACCACCGCCACCCTGGGCCTGACCGGCATGCGCGTACGTTCGCGCTTGGTGAACAACCAGAACGGCGCCGGCGATGCTTGCCTGAACTTCGGCTCGGGCGAAACAGAAGACTACACGGTTACGATTGGGCCGGAGCCAGCCTGCGCGCCGCCCAACACGCTGGGTGCGGGGAGCATCACTACCACGGGGGCTACGCTTACCTTCAGCGGGGCTTCCAACGGTGCGGCTACGGGCTACATTGTGCAGTATGGCCCGGCTGGCTTCACGCCGGGTGGCACGGGTAGCACCACCGTCAATGCTACCGGCACCTCAGTGCCGGTGACGGGCCTGACGGCCAACACCAGCTACCAGTTTTACGTGACCAAGGATTGCGGCGGCGGCCAGACCAGCATTCAGGCAGGTCCCTTCACCTTCCGCACGGCCTGCGTGACGGCTTCCTACGCCCCGCTGCCGGCCACTCAGGATTTCGAGAATACCTGGCTGGACGTGTGCAACACGCACGACGCCCCAGGCTCTGCCTGGCGCAACCTGGTGACGACGGGCAACACCTCGTGGCGGCGCGAAGATGACGCCGCGTCGGCTGCCTGGACTTCGCCCACCATCGGTGCGTACACGCCCGCTGGTAGCGTAGGCTCGCACTCGGCCCGCTTCCATAGCTACACGGCCGGGGCGGGGGGCACCGGTGCCCTCGACCTGTATGTGGACCTGAGCGGTGCGGGCTTTAAGCGCCTGACCTTTGATTATATCAACACGGCTGGCAACGACTCGCTGTTTGTGGAAGTATCGACCGATGGCGGCAGCACCTTTGGCGCGCCGGTTGGCCGCTATGGTATCAGTGGCACCGTGGCCGAGGCTTGGCGCTCGCAGGCGCTGAACATCAACACCGTTTCGGCGACGGCCATCGTGCGCTTCCGCACGAAGGTGACGACGACCTTCACCAGCGATATCGGCCTCGACAACGTGCGTCTTGAACTGGGCTCGGGCTGCCTGACGCCGGCCAACCTGACGGCTACCGGCATCACGCAGAACGGCGCGACGCTGAACTGGCTGAACTCGGGCAACGGTACGTACACCGTGGTGTATGGCCCGACCGGCTTCAACCCTGCTACGGGTGGCACTACGGTTAGCGGTATCACCGGCACCAGTACCACCATTACGGGCCTGACGGGCAGCACGAACTACCAGTTCTACGTGACGCAGAACTGCGCTGGCGGTACCAATTCGGGTCAGGCTGGACCGTTCAGCTTCGCCACTTCCATCGTCAACGACGACTGCGCCGGAGCCATCGACGTGCCGATTCAATACGGTACTACCTGCATTGGCCAGACCAGTGCCGACAACACCTTCGCTACGGCCTCGGCCAACGTGCCGGCGCCGGGCTGCGCCAGCTACGTGGGCCAGGATATCTGGTTTAAGGTGACGGTGCCCGCTAGCGGCCAGCTGGTTATTCAGACATTGCCGCCTACCGCTGGCAGCAGCATCACCGATACGGGCATGGCTATTTACTCGGGGGCCTGCGGCAGCCTGACGCTGGTAGAATGCGACGACGATGACAGCCCCAACGGCCTGTTTTCGCTGGTTACCCTCACCGGCCGTACGCCCGGCGAAGTGCTGTACATCCGCGCCTGGGAATTTGGCGGCAACGTATCGGGCCTGATTGCCGTGTGCGTTACCTCGCCCTCGAACTGCCCGCTGCCGACCGGCCCGGCCGCGGCGAACCTGACCAACACCACGGCCGACCTGAGCTTTACGCCTGGCGGCACCGTGAACCCGGGCGACACCTTTGAAGTGGAATACGGCCTCGCCGGCTTCACCCAGGGCTCCGGCACGATGGTTAACAGCATCCCGAGCCCCAGCTACCAACTGACGGGCTTGCAGCCCGACACGGAATACTGCTTCTACGTGCGCCAGAACTGCGGCCCGACCAACGGCAGCAGCCCGTGGGTAGGCCCAACCTGCTTCCGCACGCCGCTGACGGTGCCTAACAACGACGAGCCCTGCGGCGCCCTGCCGCTGGCCAGCGGCAGCGCCGTGGGGAGCACTACCATCGGCGCCACCACCAGCCTGCAGAATGGCATCAGCTTGCCTGCTTGCTCACCAGCGGCCTCGCCCAAAGACGTGTGGTTTGTGTTTACGCTGGGGGCCAACGCGACCAGCACGACGCTGAACCTGGCGGGCACGGCCGCCGGCATGGTGCGCCTGTTCACCTCGCCCGACTGCACGAACGGCCCGTTCGTGCAGGTGGGCTGCGAAGCGGCGGCGACCAACAACGCCGGCTTCCCGAACCCGGTGACCTTCTCGGGGCTGGTGCCCGGGCAGCGCTACTGGCTGGCCGTGTCGGGCTTCGGCTCGTCGGATGTGAGCGGCGCCTTCACGGTGTCGGCCACCAACGCGGTGCTGGGCGCGCGCGCGGCGGCGGCGGCCAGCGCGCTGTCGGTGTACCCCAACCCCAGCGGCACGGGCGAGCTGACGTTGCGCGTGGGCGGGGCGCGGGGTGCGGGCGAAGCGGCGCTGGTGAACACGCTGGGCCAGGTGGTGCGCCGCGTGGCGGTGGCGGCCGGCAGCAGCGAGCAGCGCGTGAGCACGCGCGGCCTGGCGGCGGGCGTCTACACCCTGCGCCTGACCGTGGGCCAGCAGGCATCGGCTACCAAAGTGGTGCTCCAATAGGCGAGCGTCACCACGGCAAACAAAAAAGGCGCCGGGCAATTGCCCGGCGCCTTTTTTGTTGCTGGTTGCTGAAACGTCAGCATGATGGCATTACTCCACCACCAGGCGGCGCGTGCTGCTGCCGGTGGCATGCTCGGCCTGAATGGTGTAGTAGCCGGGGCGGAGGGCGGCCAGCTCGAGGATGGTGGTGGCGGTGGTGGTGGGCTGGCTGAGGACGCTGCGGCCCAGGGCATCGCGGATGGTGAGGCGGGCCGGGCCGCCGG
>Ga0247804_10000352_pt1 | contig 21096 bp, 15 predicted proteins | sample UWRJL029104C1_FD_181142 | JGI IMG/M metagenome (GOLD analysis project Ga0247804, IMG submission 181142) | Plant litter microbial communities from Arlington Agricultural Research Station in Wisconsin, United States - UWRJ-L029-104C-1 | ecosystem: Environmental > Terrestrial > Plant litter >...
AGTTCATTCGTTCCTCACCTGCTACTTTTAACCCCGAAATCGGTGCCCCGTTTGTGGCATCCTTGCAATAGGTAATGGCGGAAAAATCCAGTATTTTCGATATGATTGGCCCGGTGATGATTGGGCCCAGCTCCTCGCACACGGCCGGGGTGGTGCGTATTGCGCGGGCGGCCATCCGCATCCTAGGTAGTTTGCCCACCGAGGCCACCGTGACGTTTTATAACTCCTTCGCCCGCACCTACGAAGGCCACGGCTCCGACCGCGCCATCGTGGCCGGGCTGCTGGGCTACGCTACCGATGACACACGCATTCGCACGGCGTTCGAGCACGCGGCGGCGGCGGGTTTGCAGTACACGTTTCAGAGCGTGGGCAATGCCTCCACGATGCACCCGAACACCATTAAGCTCAATTTGCTGGATAGCAACACCGGCCGCCGGGTGGAGGTGATTGGGCAGAGCCGGGGCGGCGGGGTCATCCGCATTGTGGAAGTGGACGGCTTTCCGTCGGATTTTTCGGCCTCGCTGCATACCCTCATTATTGATGCCGATGATGTGCCGGGCTCCATTGCCTTCATTGCCTCCGTCATTGCTCACGATGATTGCAACATCGCCACGATGTTTGTGTCGCGGAAGGGTAAGCGCGACGCCGCCCGGCAGTTTATTGAGATGGACAGCCCGATAAAGGAAATAACGCTGGCTTATTTGCGTCAGCTAAGCTGGGTGCACCAGATAATCTACATTCCGACCCTGGACTAGCCTGTACCTTTGCGGTGATACTCCTGACCAGCTTCATGAAAACAACGAATAAGCGGACCAGCGGCCGGGCGGCGCTGGCCGGCGCGCTGCTGGCGGGCCTGCTGGCTGCACCGCGCGCGCAGGCGCAGACGGCCCTCGGCGGCGCCCCCGCCGCGGCGGCGCCCACCGGCCCCTGGACTTTGCAGGGCGCCATCGACTACGCGCTGGCCCACAACCTGAACGTGCGCCAGAGCCAGCTTTCGGCTCAGAACAACAAGGCCGTGCTCACCCAGAGCAAAGCCGCGCTGCTGCCCACGCTCAACCTCAACGGCACCCAGACCTGGAACTACGGCCGCAACGTGAACCCGCTCACGTACGAGTACGAAAACCAGACGATTCGCTCGAATAACTTCTCGGCGCAGTCGCAGCTGGTACTGTTTCAGGGCTTTCAATTGCGCAATACGATTAAGCGCAACGACCTGGATTACGAAGCCAGTCTGCGCGATATCGATAAGGCGCGCAATGACTTGTCGCTGAACGTAGCTTCGGCCTATTTGCAGCTGCTGCTGAGCGAGGAGCTTATTAAGTCGAACCAGTCGCGGGTGGCCAGTTCGCAGGCGCAGGTGGCGCGCACCCAGATTCTGCTGAAGGCCGGCAGCGTGGCCGAAAGCAACCTGCTCGACAGCCAGTCGCAACTGGCTTCGGATGAGTCGAACGTCATCACGGCCACCAACCAGCGCGATATCGCCCGCCTCAACCTCGTGCAGCTGCTGAACCTCGACGGCTCGGCCGCCGCTACCTTCCGGGTCGATGCGCCGCAGCTCGCCGACCCGGACGCCGAAGCGCCGTACGCGCTCGACCTCAACCAAACCTTCGAAACGGCCGCCAACACGCTGCCCGAAATCAAGGCCGCCGAGCTGCGGGTGCAAAGCGCCCGGCGCGGGATTGATTTGGCGCGGGGAGGCTACTACCCGCGCCTGAGCCTGTTTGGCTCGGTGGTGACGGGTTTCTCGTCGTCAGGCACCTCGCGGGTGCTGACGGGCGATTCCACGGCCACCATCCTGCCGGTGTATCAGTACGACCCGCTGAACCCCGGCGGCACGCCCACGCTTACCAATTTCGCCGTCGTTGGTCCCACGCAGGCTAACTACAAATTCCTGCCGGCCGGCTTCTTCGACCAGATTGGTGACAACGTAGGTCGTACGGTGCAGTTTGCCCTCACCATCCCGGTGCTCAACGGCTTGCAGGTGCGCACCAACGTGCAGCGCGCCCTCATCAATGAGGACGTGAACCGCCTGCGTGCCGAGCAGGCCCGCCTCACGCTGCGCCAAAGCATCGAGCAGGCCTACGTGGATGCCCGCGCCGCCCAGCAGCAGTACGCCGCCGCCAAGCGCCAGGTGGAAGCCCTCACGCTCTCGCAGCGCAATGCTGAAATCCGCTTCAACAACGGCCTGCTCAACGGCACCGATTACAACATCGCCAAAAACAACCTGACCTTCGCCGAGTCGAACCGCATTCAGGCCAAGTACAGCTTCATCTTCCGGCGCAAAGTGCTGGACTTTTATCAGGGCAAACCGTTGAGCTTATAAGCTGCTAGCTAATGGCTGATAGCTGTTAGCTTTCGTTCCGTTCCAGAGGCTTGCACTTCACATTCTTATAAAAAGCTAACAGCTATCAGCCATTAGCTAACAGCTAAAAAATGAACAACAACCGTTTACTTTATACCCTGCTGGGCGTCGTGGTGCTGCTGCTGGCGGGGTTTGCCATTGCCAAAAAACAGGGCTGGGTGGGCCAGCCAAGCGGCACCGAGGTGCTGGTGGCCAAGGCCGCCACGGCCAATATCGTGGAGAAAGTCAGCGCCTCGGGCAAGGTGCAGCCGGAGAATGAGGTGAAAATCTCGCCCGACGTGTCGGGCGAAATCATCGAGCTGTACGTGCAGGAGGGCGACTCGGTGAAGAAAGGTCAGCTGCTGCTCCGCATCCGCCCTGATAACTACCAGGCCGTGGTGAACATGCAAAACGCCCAGGTCGGCACCCAGCGCGCCAACGTGGCCCAGGCCCAGGCCCGGCTCCAGCAGCTGCTGGCCTCGGCCAAGCAAACCGAGCTCACTTACCGCCGCAACGCCTCGCTCTACAAGCAAAAGGTGATTTCGCAGGCTGACTATGAAGCCAGCCAGGCCGCCTACAACGCCTCGCAGGAAGAAATCAACTCGGCCCGCCAGCAAATCCGCGCCGCCCAGAGCACCGTGAGTAGCGCCAGCGCCTCACTGGATGAAGCCCGCCGCAACCTGGACAAAACCACCATCTACTCGCCGGTGAGCGGCACCGTGAGCAAGCTCAACGTGAAGAAGGGCGAGCGCGTGGTAGGCACCACCCAGATGGCCGGCACCGAAATCATGCGCATTGCTAACCTCAACAACATGGAGGTGCGGGTGAACGTGAATGAAAACGACATCATCAACGTGCAGCTCGGCGACTCGGTGGAGGTGGAAGTGGACAGCTACACCAGCAAGGATGAGAAATTCCGCGGCCTCGTCACCAACATCGCCAACACCGCCAAGGATGCCCTCACCGCCGAGGCCGTGACGGAATTCGAAGTCCGCATCCGCCTGCTGCCGGAAAGCTACCAGCACCTCGTGCGCCAGGTAAATGGCCAGACCGTAGTGCCGTTCCGCCCCGGCATGACGGCCTCCGTCGACATCATCACCGACCGCAAGGCCGGCGTGCTCAGCGTGCCCCTGGCGGCCGTGACGACCCGCTCCGACTCGGCCATGCAGAAAGAGAGCGAGCAGAAGCGCGGCGGGAGCGCGCCCGGCTCGGGCCGCCGCCCCGGCACGGCTACGGTGGAAGAGCCCAAAGGCAAAGCCGCCAAGCCCGAAATCGAGGAGGTAGTTTTCGTGGTGCGCGATGGCAAAGCCACGCTGACACCCGTCAAAACCGGCATCAGCGACTTCGAGCGCATCGAAATCATCAGCGGCCTGCAAGTAGGGCAGGACGTGGTGAGCGGCCCTTTCCGCGCCATTTCGAAGACGCTGAAGGATGGCACCCGGGTGGTGATTAAGGATGAGAAGACCCTGAATAAGGAAGCGCTGAAGGACGAGCCGGAAGGCGGGAAGTAATAGCCGGGAAGGAGAGGAACGACACTCCCCTCCTTGGAAAGGAGGGGATGTTGCGCTGAAAGCGCAACGGGGGTGGTTCGCCCGTCCGCGCCGGTTGGGCTTTCGTTCCGAATTGCCATTAAAAGGGGAGAGTTAAAAGTTAAAAAGCACAACAATGGCCTTTTAACTTTTAACTCTCCCCTTTTAACGCCACTACCAAACCGCTGCTCGCTGCCAGAGTCCCGCAAAATCCGTTCTTTTACGTCATTCGGCTGCGCTAACGGCGCGGACGGGCGAACCACCCCCGTTTTGCCTGCGGCAAAACATCCCCTCCTTCCCAAGGAGGGGAGCTTATCGTTCTATTCCATTTCCCCACCCGTGGAAAAAATTGCCATGCTCGGCGGCGGCTCCTGGGCCACCGCACTCACCAAAATCCTGTCCGAAAACGGTGCCCGCGTCGATTGGTGGCTGCGCTCGAAAGACGACGTGCAGCACCTGCTGCGCACCCGCCACAACCCGCGCTACCTCTCGGCGGTGCAGTTCGACCTGAACCGCGTGTACCCGACGACTGACCTCGAAGAAGCCATTGAGGAGGCCGACTGGCTGGTGCTGGCCGTGCCGGCCGCCTTCGTGCAGCCCGTGCTCGATAAGCTCGACCGCGACGCGCTCAAGCATAAAAAGGTCATCTCGGCCATCAAGGGAATGATTCCGGGCAAGAACATCCTGGTGACGGACTACGTGGCCGAGCGGTTCCGGCTGGCGCGCACGCAGCTGGGCGTGATAGCCGGGCCCTGCCACGCCGAGGAGGTGGCCCTGGAAAAGCAGAGCTACCTCACCATCGGCTCGCCCGATGCGGCCGTGGCCCAGCAGTTTTGCGAGCTGCTGCGCAACCGCTACGTGCGCGCCCATCCCGCCACCGACCTCGATGGTATCGAATACTGCGCGGTGATGAAGAACATCATCGCCCTCACCGGCGGCATCGCCCATGGCGTGGGCTACGGCGACAATTTCCTGGCTGTGCTGGTGAGCAACGCGGTGCAGGAAATCCGGCGCTTTCTACAGGCCATCAGCCCGCAGCCGCGCGACTTATCGGGCTCGGCCTACCTCGGCGACTTGCTGGTGACGGCCTACTCGCAGTTTTCGCGCAACCGCACCTTCGGCGGCATGGTGGGGCGCGGCTACTCGGTAAAGTCGGCGCAACTGGAAATGAACATGATTGCCGAAGGCTACTACGCCGTGAAAAGCATCTTCGAGCTCAACAAGAAGCTGGGCGTGCACATGCCCATCACTTCGGCGGCGTACCGGGTGCTGTATGAGAAAGTGGCCCCGCCGGTGGAGATGGAAATTTTGAAGGAGCAGTTGCGGTAATTGCAACATTCCGGGCGTTAACCTTTCTTATGCTAATACTGCCAACGGCAACGTTGACCTGACGACTGGCCCCCAGAGCAACCTGTGGTAGAGTTAACCAAAGCCGTTAGCTAAAATAACGGTTAGATAAGAGCGACAAGCTGTTGAACCAGCTTGTCGCTCTTTGGCTACTGCCGCCGCAAATGCTGCAACTGCAAACCGGGCTAATTTTGCCGGTATTCAATCATCAAAACCAACCGTATGGGAGCCTGGGGCCACCGCAATTTTGAAAACGACGCCGCGCTGGATTTTCTGGCCGAATTCCGGCAGTCGCCCTCGGAGGTGGCGCTGGTGGAAGCGCTGACCATCGTAGTGGAGATGGGCGAGGACGAGGAGTACATCGATGCGGATGAGGCCGGGGCCGCGCTGGTCGCGGCCGAGCTGGTGGCCGCCGCCCGACAGCGCCCCGCCCCGGACTTTCCGGCCGACGTGGCGCCGCTGCTCGTCGCGCTGGATACTGCCGAGGACGAAGACCTGCTGGAGCTGGCCCAGGAAGCCGTGGCGCAAGTGCTCCGTAAATCGGAATTACAGGAGCTGTGGGCCGAAAACGGCGAGCCGAACGACTGGCAGGCCGTGCAACAGGACTTACTGGCGCGGCTGGCGGACTAAGCGATGATGAACTGGCTGCCGCTGGCGCTGCTCACGGCTTTGTGCCTGGCGCTCTATAATTTCTTTATCAAGCTGGCCTCGGCGCACTTGCCGGCGGCGGTGGGCGCGGTGGTGCTGCAGCTGGTGGCGGCCGCGCTGGGCGGCCTGTGGCTGCTGCAGCTGAAGTGGCAGGGGCAGCCGCTGCCCGTGAGCAGCAAAGGCTTGTGGCTGGCGGTGCTGGCGGGCCTGGGCGTGGGGCTGGCCGAAATCCTGACGTTCGTGGTGTTCAAGCGCGGGGTACCGTCGTCGGTGGGCACGCCGGTGATTGTGGGCGGCTCGGTGCTGCTGACGGCGGTGCTGGGGCTGCTGCTGTTGCGCGAGGCACTGACGGGCGCGCAGCTGGCTGGGCTGGGGCTGATTGTGGTGGGCATTGCACTACTGGCGCGGGGGCACTAGGGGTGGTAGTTCGCGCTACAACTCTGTGTTAGAGGTACTATTAAGAACTGTTCTAAAGAAGCTGGCGCCTCTATTTTTTTGAGGCCGAAAACCAGGCGGTTTGCCAGTAAGATTTAGTCTTCTGGGGGTGAAAACCTCGTTTTTTCCGAAACTTCTGCCACCTTTGCCGGTAATGCACGGAGCCCGATGCGGCTCCCTCCGAATCTGTCTTTTTTCAACTTTTTCTTAACCAACAACCTTATTTATCATGAGCGAGCATCAAGCTAGCACTGGCAACGGCACGGGTACGGCCGTGACGGGCGCGGGCAGCGCCGAAGACCAGCGCACCGCCGCCGGCGAGGGCGCCCAAACCCTCACCACCCGCCAGGGCCATCCCGTGGTGGACAACCAGAACGTGCGTACCGTGGGCAGCCGCGGGCCGACGACCCTGGAAAACTACCACTTCCTCGAAAAAATCAGCCACTTCGACCGCGAGCGGACGCCCGAGCGCGTGGTGCACGCCCGCGGCGCCGGCGCCCACGGTACTTTCGAGGCATACGGCACGGTGGGCGACGAGCCTATTGCCAAGTACACCCGCGCCAAGCTCTTCAATACCAAGGGCAAGGAAACGCCGGTATTCGTGCGCTTTTCGAGCGTAATTCACGGCGGGCACTCGCCCGAGACGTTGCGCGACCCGCGCGGCTTCGCCACCAAGTTCTACACCGAAGATGGTAACTGGGACCTGGTGGGCAACAACCTGAAGGTGTTCTTCATCCGCGACGCGATGAAATTCCCCGACATGGTTCACTCGCTGAAGCCCGACCCGGTGACCAACCGCCAGGACGGCGGCCGGATTTTCGACTTCATGTCGCACCACCCGGAGGCGCTGCAGATGATTACCTTCCTGTTTTCGCCCTGGGGCATCCCGGCCAACTACCGCGAAATGGAAGGCTCGGGCGTGAACACCTATAAGTGGGTGAACGCCGCCGGCGAAGCCCAACTCATTAAGTACCACTGGGTGCCGCAGCAAGGCGTGCGCAACCTGACCCAGCCCGAGGCCGAAGCCATTCAGGCCAAGGACTTCAACCACGCCACCGGCGACCTGTTCGACAACATCAAGGCGGGCAACTTCCCCAAGTGGGAGCTGTGCGTGCAGATGATGCCCGACGGCCCGCACGATGAGCTGCCCTTCGACCCGCTGGACGATACCAAAATCTGGCCCGAGGACCAGTTTCCGTACCTGCCGGTGGGCATGATGACGCTGAACAAGAACCCTGAGAACTACTTCGCCGAAGTGGAGCAGGTGGCTTTCGGCACCGGCGTGCTGGTGGACGGCCTCGATTTCTCGGACGACAAAATGCTGCAGGGCCGCACGTTCTCGTACTCGGATACTCAGCGTTACCGCGTGGGTGCCAACTACCTGCAGCTGCCCATCAACGCGCCCAAGAAGCACGTGGCCACCAACCAGCGCGACGGCCAGATGGCTTATCATGTGGATACGGCCCCCGGCCAGAACCCCCACGTGAACTACGAGCCCAGCCGTCTGAACGGCCTCAGCGAGTCGGCCCCGGCCGGCAAGGAGCACGAGCCCGCCTACGAGGCGCGCCTGGTGCGCCAGAAGCTGGAGCGCCACGGCGACATCGACTTCCAGCAAGCTGGTGACCGCTACCGCCGCCACACCGACCGCGAGAAGGACGACCTCATCAACAACCTGGCCGACAACCTGAAAGGGGCCGATAAGTCGGTGCAGGATAAAATGGTGGAGCTTTTCACGAAGTGCGACGCCGAGTACGGCCAGCGCGTGCGCGCCGGCATCGACAAGGCTATGGCCGAAAAAGCCAGCAGCCACACCGAAGTAGGCCTGAAATCGGCTGGCTCGCAGGTGGCTGCTACGGCTCAGGTTTTTTGAGCGGTTAGCTCGACGCCAGTAGCTGTTAGCTTGACAAAAAAGCGCCGTCCCAGGTTGGGGCGGCGCTTTTTTTATGGTTGCTGGAAGCCGGGCGGCAGGCGGTAGATTTCCACTTCCGGGTTATGATAGGCGGGGGGAAATGGGTATTTCGGCTGGAAGTAGCCGCGTTGGTTGGGGAAAGCCAGCACGTAAGCATAGGCCGTGGCGGGGCGGGCGGCGGCATCGAAGCGCCAGCGGCGGGCGGGCGTCAGGGCGTGGCCGAAGAAGCGGAAGTAGAGGTTGTGCAACGGCTCGGGGGCCAGCACCGGCCCGGGCGGTTGGGCGGCCAGCCATGCGAAGCCGGCCTGGTAGGCGCTTACCGGGCGCTGGTTGCCGCGGTTGAGGCGCTCGACGGTGTAGGTTTGGTAGGTAGTGAAGATTAATACACCGGCTAGCAGAATGATTTGTGACCAGCGCCGGACCATGTTGCTTAGCGAGCGGTGCAGCCACCAGTCTACCAGCAGCGCGATGAGGATGAAGAAGAAAAAGGCTTTGTACAGAAAAACCCGCTCGGGGGGGAATACCCGTTGCATTACTACCAGCGCGTAGGGAGTGATGATGAACCACAGCGCGGGTTTGCCCAGGCCGTAGAATTGGGGAAGCACTTTGGCCGGGTAACGTAGTAGCAGGTAGCCGAAACTTAGCAGCCCCGCCAGCGTGAGAGCGGCGCCGACGCTGCGCTGCCCGGCCAGAAAGCCTTCGTTGAACCACAGGTAGGCCGGCAGGCCGGTCCAGAACTCGGCGGCCGGGCGGGGGGCGACAAAACCGTTGCCGGTTAGCACGTCGAAGCCGGAAACGAGCAGGAGTGGGGAGTAAAGGGCCGTTGCGCCCAGGATGGTCAGCGTTCCGATGGCAATGGCTTGCGCTGGTTCCGGCCAGCGTTTTTGCAGCAGAAAAACCAGGCCCAGCCACGAAAATGCGGCCACCAGCACGTAGGCAAACGAGGGAATGGTATAGCTGCCCAGCACGCCGCCCGCTAGCAGCGCCGCCCAGGCGGCGCGGCGGTTCGTGCCGTTATGTAGCGCCAGGGCGGCAAAAAAGACCAGCCCGGCCAGGCTGATGAGCAGCCAGTAGCCGCGGGCGGCGCTGGCATTGTACAAACTCAATTGCAGCCAGCTGAATAAAAACGTGGCGACTGTGGCTACCCGAAAGTTGCTGACTCGCAGCAACCCGCCAAACAGCAGCGCCGTGCTGCCGGTGCTGATGAGCAGCACCGGCAGCCGCATGCACCACCAGAAATTCGGATTCAGCAGGTAAAACCAGCCGCTGATGGTATTGGACAGCACATGGTTGTTGGGAATCGGGTAGTAGGCGCCGGTAGCCAGCAGGCCCGGCCGTACGAAAAACTCATACGAGGCTAGTTCCTCGCCGTGCAGTGGTTTGGTGAGGCTGAAATAAATGCGCAGGGCGGTGAGTAAACCTAGTAGCAACCAAAATAGGCGGCGCTGTCGGCCGGGCAAGCGCCGGAAGCAAGCGGTTATCCCACCGATAATGGACTTGATTTCTCGCCCCAGGCGCCCCCACTCGCGGCGGCCGGCTGGCTGGCTCGACAACGCGAGGAGTCCGCCGCCAGCCAACGCGACTGCAGAATCCAGCAGCACTACCAGTTGTTGCAACTCAACCTCCTGCACCGGCCGGATGTGCCACTGCATGTGCTGCGTGATGTGGTCGAGCGCCTGAATGGCGGGCAGCGTCGCCTGGTGCAGCAGCAGCGTTGCGTAGCCGGCCGTCAGCAGTAGAAGCAGCAGACCGAGTTGTAGAAAGTAGCGGAAGGGTGGCATCAGCGGGTAGGGGCGTAGATGTTTACCAACTCGTCGTGATAAGCCAGGCGGTACGAAATCGGGGCACAATACTCCGACTGATTTTTAACGACGAGATAGTTGTAGCGGCCTGCTACTGGCCAGCGCCGTCCCGAATGCAAGCCTCGCAGCGGCCCCGGTTGCTGCCGCGCGTAGTGGGCAAAGAATAACTCATGCAACGGCGCATTCAGCCAGATGCGGTGCGCGTCGGGTTGGTTTTGCAGCCAGGCGTAGGCTTGTTGAAATAGCTGGGTTTCGTGGCGGGAGGCTTGTAGTCGCGCCTGGTTGAGCTTCAGCCGATAACCGCCCAGGCCCAGTACGCTCAGTAGAGCCAGCGCTCGGCTGAGTTGGCGGGCCCGGCTTAACGGAGGCAGCCGCTCCGTCAAAAGCAGGAGTACCAGCAGATAGCCGAAAAAAGTGAGCGGTAATAAGGTGCGCGTTGGAGCATACACGCGCTGGATAGCCATTAAGGCCAGCGGTAAAGCCAGTTGCAGCCAGGCCAGCAGCGCCAGCGTGCGGCGTGGCCCCCGTAGCACCAGTCGCCAGGCGGCCAAGCCACCCAGCGCCGCCAGCGCCAGCCAGGCGGGGCCACTCAGCCGTAGCGAGGGACCAAACAGCTCGGCCCCGATTTCATACAGCGCCGCCCGGTAGTGCAGCCAGAAATCCGGCCGGGCCGCCACGTAGCGGTTGCCCAGCAGCTGCCCCCAGCCCGATACCGCGCCGACGGGAGCATACAGCAGCCCAACCAGGAGCACGATGCCAGCCCCCGCCAGCACCAGCGTGGGCAGCGCCCGCCAGCGGCGCTGGTGCAGCAGCCCCGCCGCCAGCCCCAGCCCCAGGGCCGCCAGCGGATAGGCGTAGCTGGGCACGGTGTAGAGCCCCAGCACGCTGCTGCCCACGAAAGCCAGCCAGCTGAGCCGGGGGTAGCGCGAAGCCGGGTGCAGCACCTCAACTACCGCGAAAAACCCGATTTGCAGCAGTCCGAACTGCACGAAGTAACCCCTTCCATTAGCCGCATAATACACCCACAGCGGCGTCAGGCCCACCAATCCCAGCAGTAAGGTTGCCCGCCACCAGCCCAGCAGCCGGGCCAGCAGCACGCTGCCCAGGCCCGTGCCCAGGAGCCCCAGCAGGAGGGAGGGCAGGCGCATGGCCAGGCGGGGCGACCAACCCAATTCAGCCAGCGGCCAGGCCAGCAGGTTGTAGAAAATATGGTTGTTGGGAATAGGGTAGAAGCTGGTGATGACCACCGGGCCGCCCCGCACGAAATAATCGTACGACGCCACTTCGTCGGTGCTGAGCGGGTATCGAGTCAGGTACCACAGCCGTGCCATCAGCACGGCCAGCAGCATCAGGCCTGCCGCCAATTTATCACGGCCCGCTTGGGCGCGCCACCAGGCCCGGCCGCGCGTGCGGGCTTGGCACCATTCGGCCCGCAGGGCAGCCAGCGCGTCCGTCCGTCTCAACAGAGCCAAGAGCAGCAGGCTGCCGGCCACCGCGCCGCCCAGCGCCAGCAGCAAGGTCTGATAACGGCCCGGCGTGAGCGCCAGGGGTAGCTTCGTAAATCCGTTTTCGTGGTAGCTGATGCGGCCGAAGCCAGCCAACACGGCATAACCGGTGCCGCCAAACAGCAGGCCGAGGGCGCCCGCCGCCAGCAGTACCGCCGCCGCAATGCCCAGCACCAGGGCCTGGCGTGCAGTCGCGGGTTGTTTGCTCAAGCTGCCGGGCCGCCTCACCGTCACGAAGAATGTTGCGCCGGCAACGCCCCGAGGGCCGCCAGCTCGCTCCACACCCGATGCACCGGCAGGCCCATCACGTTGAAGTACGAGCCCTCGATGCGGGTGATGGCCACCATGCCAATCCAGTCCTGCGCGCCGTAAGCCCCGGCTTTATCGAAGGGGTGGTACGTGGCGACGTAGTGCTCGATTTCGGCCCGGCTCAGCGGGCGGAAATGCACCGTCGTCTGGTCCGAAAACACGACCTCACGGCCGTCGCCGGTGCGCAGGCACACGCCGGTGAACACCTCGTGGGCCCGGCCCTGCAGGCGCGTCAGCATGGTCACGGCCTCGGCCGTGTCGGCGGGCTTGTTGAGCACGTCGTCATCGAGGCATACAATGGTGTCGGCGGTGATAACCAGCTCGTCGGGTGCCAGGTCGGGGAGGTAGGCGCTGGCTTTGTGGCGGGCCAGGTACTCGGCCACCTCGCCGCGCACGAGGTGGGGCGGAAAATCCTCGGCCACCTCCCGCAGGCGCACTTCATAATCCAGGCCCAGGTCGCGGAGCAGCTGGCGGCGGCGCGGCGAGTTGGAAGCGAGGATGAGTTTGGGTGCTGGCGTGATAAGCTGTTCGTTTAACATAATGAATGGGCGACTTGGAAAATTTTCAGCCGCGGTCTGCAGCCGCAGGCAATTGCTGGATTGGGGGTAAATGTTTGCTTATTTAACATAATGATGGGCGGCTCGGTTTTCAAAATTATCCCCACCCGCCAGGCCGCTGGCAGGGATAGGGGAGGCCGCTCAAAAATTCTGGATTCCGACCGGTTTTCCGAATTTTTCAGGGTTGATTTTCCTGAAAAACTCGGTCGAATACCTTGCCCGCTTCCTCATCCGCAATGCTGCTGAACAGAAATCCGCCAATGGTTTTGGGGTAGAAGAAGGTCGATTTCGGCGGCATTACGGCGCCGGAATGGCACACGGCTTCTACTTCGGCCATACTTACTTCGTTCACAATGAAGGCGGCGCGGGCTTCGCCCCGGTCCACGCGCTGCAGGCACTCGGCAAAGTTGCGCACGTAAGCCACGCCCGCCCAGGCCCGTTGCGCATCCGGCCCGACGATACCCAGCACCTTTTCGAGTACGAAGAAGTGCAGCACCGTCAAATCCAGGTTTTTCACCTCCGAAGTAGTATCCCAGTTCAGTAGCTCATGCGCCTCCGGCCGCAGCCGGATTTTATACGCCTGCCCATCCACGTACAGCCCAAACGCCCAGCGTTTACCGGCAACAATCTCGGGCAAATCCGTCGCCTCGGCTTGCGGCAGCAGGGTGAAGTACGGCTCCAGGCGGGCCAGCAGCTCGCCGGTGCTCAAGTCGCCGGGTAGCTCCAGCAGCAGCCGGTGCGTGGGCAGAATGCGCAGGTCGTCGGCCGCACCGTTGGTGAGGTACATAAGGTGGTAGTTCCAGGGCTCGCGGCCGGTGGCGCCGGCGGCCTGCTGCCGGGCCTGGCGGTAGGCCAGCGAGCCTTCGTAGCGGTGGTGGCCGTCGGCCAGAATCACTTCCCGCGCTGCCAGCACCGCCTGGAAACGCTTAATTACCTGCACGTCCTGAATGACGGCCAGCACGTCGCGGGCGCCCTGGTAGTCTTCCTCCGTCGCGTAGAGCGGACTCTCAATGGCCTCATCCAGATAGCGTTCCAACTCAAACTCCGCGTCGCGGTACAGCCCGTGGGTGGCGCTGGTCTGAAACTGGGTGCGGGCCAGCAGTTCGGCCCGGTCATTCACCGAGGCGGGCAGGGTATTCTCGTGGCGCAGCACCACGTTCTCGCTCCAATCGTAGGCCCGGATGTGGCACATGAAGCCCTTCCGGCAGTATTCCCGCGGCAAGCCCGGCAGCCGGAAGTATTGATAATACGCGTAAATGCCCGGCAGCTCATCCTGCCGCAGAATGCCCTGGGCCTGCCACTCGCGCAGCCGGGCCAGGGCCGCGCCGGCCGGGTCGTCGCCCCGGGGTACGGATAGATGAATGGAATTGAGTGGGTTGCGGTACAGCGCCTCGCGCTGCTTCACCGACACCACGTCGAACAGCGGCGACACGTAATCGTCAATATTGGCGCTCAGGGCCGGGGCGTAGCGCCAGCCGCGCAGGGGTTGAATTTCAGCCACGTAGGCAGTGAGTTAGCAGGTTAGTCAATCAATCCAGAGCGGCCGCCGGCCCCGCGTCAGCAAACCCTTGGTGGTGGGCAGAACACCGTGCCTGTGCCAGGCGCGGGAGTAGTCGAAGGTATCAAGCTGCAGCCATTCATTATCGGATGAGGCAGCTGGATTATCGGGCGAGAGCATGTTAATCAGCTGGCCAGTATCACTTACCAGTATGGACCAGCGCTTTTGCGAATCAATGCCGAAGCTCCAGCCGTTCGGCCGCAGCTGGGTGTGGCGGCTAGCCGGCGAGCGGCCGATTTCGCACAGCTGCGCGTCCAGGTAGTGCCAGGTGTCGGGCGCTTGGATTAGGTAAGCGGCCCCGGGGGGCGAACTACGATACGAGAAGGGTAATTGCCAGTGCAAGAGAATGTCATAGCCCAGGCGGTCGGTAGCGGTTATGGCTTCCCACAGGCTGCTCCAGCGCGGGTGGCGAATGGGATAAGGCAACTCGTAGCCCACCGCGCCGGCCGAGTCGCACAGCGTCCAGCCGTTGCTATCCTGGCTCAGCAGCCAGCCTTCCGGAGTCGGGAAGCCCCGGCCCGGCACCCAGGGCGTGCACAGGCGCCCGGTGCTGTCGGCCAGCGCCCAGGCGGCCGGCTCGGTGCGGGTCAGGTACAGCCGCCGGCCCCGGGGTGTTTGCAGGTCGATGCCCCGGTAGTCGCCGGCCAGCAGCTCGTGGCCCGAGGCGGCATCGACGAGGTAAGTGGTATCGGCCCGCTGCAGGCAGGCCAGCCCCCGGAATGGCCGCAGCAGCACGGCATCGTACCGGCAAGGAGTGGTTTCACGGCCGGAGGCGCGGGCCACCAGGCCGTAGTAGCCGTCGCGCCACCCGACCAGATAAGCCGTATCGGGCAGCAGCCGCCGGGGCCATAATCCGGGCGGTACGCCGTAGATTTTGTGACTTGCCAAATCGGGTTCAGCGCTCATTTTCTGCAGGTCGTCATCCGTAAATTCGCCGGAACCAGTCGTTTCCGGGTCGCCATTGCCGAACCGGGGGGCGGCCGTCAGCGAGTAGTAGGCCTCGGGCGTTATCCAGGCCCCGGCCGGGTTTATCAGGCCGGCGCGCTCGCCCTGCCGCACCCAGGCGCGGCGCTGCACAAACGGCCCGGCATCGTCGAAGCCCGTTCCGGCAAAAGCGGGCTGGCCCGTGGTGGTCAGGTACTGAAACTGAGCGGCAATGGGCTCGGGAGTTGGGGGCTGCCAGCGCAAGCCCAGGCGGCGGTATCGCTCGCGCTGCTGCTGCACCGAATCGGGCGATGCGGTAAACGACTCATACGTCAGGGTTTCGGTGCGCACCAGCCCGGCTTCATCGGGGGCGCTCAACCAGTTGGCTTGCAAGGGAAATTGGAATTTGCCCTTCGTGTTGATGATGCCGTAGCGCAGGCCTTGCCGTACCACGGCCACGCCCCGGCGGAAGTCAGATACCCCGTCGTATGCTGGCCGCATGCGCCAATGGCCCGCCCGGTCGAGGTAGCCCCAGCGGGCGGGCGGCCGGCCGGAGTACCAGCCCTGCTGCCGGCCAATTTTTTGCCAGTAGGTGTCGTGCCGGACGCTGGTTGCCGCCAGGCCATCCCAAAAGTGTCTGATGTGGTTGAACTTATAGCTGGTCAGCAGTTGGCCCTGCGTCGTAGTCAGGGCGTAATGGCGGGGCCGCTGCATGCCGCGCTGGTAGTAGCGCCCCCCGGGGGACGAAATAGCCTGCGTCGCCCGGTCTTCCCCTAGGTAGTGCTCGTCGTAAGTATTATGGTAGCGAGGTTGTTCGTCAGGAAAAACGATGGTTGTATCGTCGCCCCGGCCAAACTGGCGGACCGTAAATTCTACGAAATCTCTCAGCAATGGATGGGTAGCGTCGTGCTGGGGCAGCAGTACCCGCTCGCCCACGGCCTGCGGGCGCGGAGTGGCCTGCAGGCTGCCATCGGGCCGCAGCACGGCTACTTCTTCCCAGCGCACCGACAGCACTTCGCCCCGGCCGTTCATAAAGGCGCCGCTGAGCGTGGCCACGGGCGGCTGCCAGGCATCTGGTAAGGCCGTGGGTGGCAAAAACACGAAGCCCCGCTGGAAAAACGGCAGCGGCTCGTAGTCAGTCTGAAAGATTGGCGTGATGGCTACTACGCCGGTGGTGTCGGCGTAGCCCCACAGCCGGCCTTGCCGGAAGGGCACCAGGCCGCCGGGCGGCTCAGGCACCGGGCGCAGCTGCGTCACGGCCCGCAAAGTCGGCGCCGCCGGCTGGGCCCGGGCCATTCCCGCCAGCAGCAGCCCGGCACTGCCGATGGCCGCCAGCCGTTGCCAGGGCCCCGATAACCACCGCCGCCGCCGCTTCACGGGGCCAGCCGGCTGATTTTCCAGCTGCCATCGGCCTGGCGGTCAAACTGCAGCCGGTCGTGCAGGCGGCTCGGGCGGCCCTGCCAGAACTCTACCCGCGTGGGCCGCAGCACGTAGCCGCCCCAGTGCGGCGGACGCGGCAGCGGCTCCTGTCCGGCAAAACGGTGTTCCATGGCCTGCTCGCGGGCCTCCAGCTCGGCGCGGTCGGGTACGGGCTGGCTTTGGGGCGAAGCCCAGGCGCCCAGCTGGCTGCCCCGCGGCCGGCTCTGGAAATAGGCGGTCGAAACTTCGGCGCTGGCTTTTTCCACGCGGCCTTCCACACGCACCTGCCGCTCGAGCGCGGGCCAGAAAAAATTGAGCGCCGCCAGTGGCTGGGTGGCCAGCTCCTGGCCTTTGTGCGAGTCGTAGTTGGTGAAAAACAAAAAGCCGTCGTCCTCCGGCAAGCCTTTCAATAAGACTACCCGCGACGAGGGCTGGCCCGTTGCCCCGTCCACCGTCGCCAGCGTCATGGCCGTGGGCTCGTCGATTTTTGCCGCCAGCGCTTCGTCGAGCCAGGCCCGAAACTGCCGCACGGCGTCGGGCTGCACATCGGTTTCGGTGAGGGTGCGCTGGGCGTAGGTCTGGCGCAGGTCGGCCAGTTGGGCGTCGGTCATATAAGGATAGGTTTTGCGGCGGGCTAACTGAAATGATGCCCGGCAAGGGTACGCAGCGGGTAATTAGCCCGCGAAGGTAGCCACAAGCGTCGGGCCGCCGGATTGACTTTTGCCGGGTAGCTTGCGTAGGGGTAGCAATGCAGCCGATTTTTTTTGAAATATTTTGTCGCCTGCAGTTCGCGGACTTTGGAACTCAAAACGAACTGCCCGGGCTTCTTTAATTTCAATAAATGCGAAGCCGGGAAATGCCTGCCCCGGCCACCGTCGCTTCACGCGACGCTCACCGGTTGCCCTTCTCTTTGCCCGTCCCGTTTCGCCATCTGCTTATGAAACCCGGTACTCTTCTCATTTCGCAGCCCTTCCTGGGCGACCCCAATTTCGAGCGTAGCGTCATCCTGCTCTGCCGCGATGAGCCCGCCGACGGCTCTTTCGGCTTGGTGCTCAACCGTCAAACCCAGCTCACGCTCGGCGAGGTAATGGAGCTGCCCCTCGGCGACTTATCGCCGGCGGCTGGGCTGCCGCTCTACCTCGGCGGCCCCGTGGGACCCGATACGCTGCACTACCTGCACCGCCGCCCCGACGTGCCCGGCGCCACCGCGCTGGGCCAGGACGTGTACTGGGGCGGCGACTTCGACGTGGTGCTCGGCCTGCTGCAAAGCGGCGAGCTCGCTAGCGAGGATGTACGCCTGTTCGTGGGCTATTCGGGCTGGTCGGAAGGGCAGCTGGCGGGCGAAATGGAGGAGCAGGTCTGGATTCGGCAGCCCGCAAGCGCCGGGAAAGTGTTTACTTTGGCATCTGATGCGTTCTGGCAGGAGATTTTGCGGGAAAAAGGCGGCCGTTTCCGGATGCTGTCCAATTACCCCATCGACCCGCGCCTGAACTAAATTTTGCCGCTCCGGCTTTTCCGAACCTCCCGTACCTTCGTACGAATTTCCGCCCCACTTACCCGGCCCCGCTTCGAGGGCTGGCCTTTACGTCGATATGTCTGCTGACCAAAATCCCATCGAGCCGTCCGCCGAGGACCGGATGACCATCCTAGAACGCCGCCTGGCCGAAATCCAGGCCAAAGCTGGCAGCGAGCCTGCCGCCCGCGTCGAAACTGAAAACCCCGCTTCGGCCTCCGAAACGCCCGGCTCTGCCCAAACCGAAATGCCCGCCCAGGGCACGCCGCCGCTGCCCGAGGGCCAGCCCGAAGGTGCCGGCACCGCCGAGCCCGTGCCCGCCCCGGCCGATGCGGCTCCCGTAGCCACCGCACCCGCGCCCAACACCCCCGAGGCTGCTGCCGCCGCCGAAACCGCCCAGCACGTCCCCGATTCGGTGACCGTGGACGGCAGCGACATGTCGGCCCCGCAGGCCCGCGCCGTGGCGCACTACGGTGAGGAAATGGTAGCTAAAACCGAAGCGCCCGCCGTAGAAGCGCCTGCCACCGCTGAAGCTGCTCCCGTTGCGGAGGAAGCGCCGGCCATCCCCACGGCCCCCGCCGATGCCACGCTGGTGGCCGAAGCTGAGCCCGTTGCCGAAACTGCTCCCGAAGCTCCGGCCGAAACGCCCGAGCCCATCACCAGCACCGCCCCGGCTCTGGTAGCTGACCCCGAAACTTCCCTGAATGCGGGCACCGTGCCGGGTATCGTATCGGCCACCGAAAGTGAAGCCGCTTCGCTGACCAGCGTCGCCCCGGTTACGTCTTCGGAAGAAACTTCAACCGAAGACGTAACGGCAGCTGACGCCGACGACGCTTCGGAAGCCGAAACGGAGCTGCCCGCTCCCGACTTCACCGAGCTCGACCTGCCCGCCCAGGCTGCCTACCTGGTGCAGCTGCTGCGTCGTCCCGACGCCCGCAAGCACCGCAAGCAGATTCAGGACCTCACCCGCCAGTACGAAGCCAACGTGGGCAGCGCCCGCTCGGCTGCCCGCCAGAAGTTTGCCGAAGGCGGCAACGAGGCCGAAGCCTTCGCCTTCCAGCAGCCCGAGGGCCAGCAGGAGCTGAACAAGGCCCTGCAGGAATTCCGCGAAAGCCGCATTAAGGAAGCCAAAGCCGAAGACGCCAGCCGCACCGACAACCTGGCCAAGAAAAATGTCCTGCTCGACCAGCTCCGCACCCTCGTGGAAGCGGCCGACACCAAGGACAGCTCCGGCAAGCTCAAGCAGCTGCAGGCTGAGTGGAAAGCCGTGGGCCCCGTGCCGCAGGCCGACAGCCAGGCCAACTGGGACACCTACCACGGCCTGCTCGACATCTACTACAGCAAGCAGGGCCGCTTCCACGAGATGCGCGACCTCGACCGTCGCCGCAACCTCGAAGCCAAGGAAGCCCTCATCAAGCGCGCTGAGGCGCTGAAAGATGCCTCCGGTATCAACAAAGCCCTCGACGAGCTCACCAAGCTGCACGAGGAGTGGAAGTCCATCGGGCCCGTGCCCAACGAGCAGCGCGAGCCGCTGTGGCAGCGCTTCATCGCCGCCTCCGATGGCTTGCACCAGCGCCGCAAAGAGTTTGCCGACCAGCGCTCGGGCGTGGAGAAAGCCAACCTCGAAGTGAAGAAGGCCCTGCTCGACCGTATCCTGCCCTTCGCCGATTTCGATACCGACCGCGTGAACCTGTGGCGCTCGAAAACCGACGAAATCCAGGAAATCAAGCAGGAGTGGGAAGCCGCCGGCCTCGTGCCCCGCGCCCAGGCCGACGCGCTCAACAAGCAGTACTGGAACGCCTATAAGGCTTTCTTCAACCGCAAGAACGAGTTTTTCAAGTCGCTCGACAGCGAGAAGAACACCAACCTGAAGGCCAAACTCTCGCTCATTGAGCAAGCCGAAGAAGCCCTGAACAGCCCCGACTGGGAAGCCGCCCGCAACACGGTTATCCGCGTGCAGAAGGAGTGGAAGGACATCGGCCGCGTGCCCGAGAAGCAGGCCGACAAAATCTGGCACCGGTTCCGCACGGCCTGCGATAATTTCTTCGACCGTCCGAAAAACGAAGCCCGCCAGCGCGAGGAGCGCGTTACGGCCTCCTCGGCCGAGCAAACTGCCCACCTCGAAAAACTGAGCGAAGAAGTAAGCGCCCTCACCAAAGAGGAGGGAGGCACGCTCGAAGGCTTCCGCGCCATCATCGCCGACTGGTCGGCCGCCTTCGACCCGACTGAGGACCAGCCCGGCCGCGGCACCGGTGACCGTAGCGAAGAGCAACTGCTCGGCCTGCTCGGCAAGTACCTCGACTGCGTGCCCGCCCTCAGCTACGCCGACCGCAACGAGCTTTTGTTCCAGGCCGAAATTGCCCGCCTCAAAGCGCGCCCGCAGGCCCAGCAGCAGCTCACCAAAAAAGAAATGGCGCTACGCAAAGAAATCAACGAGCTGGAAAACGACAACGCCACGCTCCAAACCAACCTCGATTTCTTCGCTCGCTCCAAAAATGCTGCCCAGCTCCGCGAGGAATACCAGGGCCGCATGGAAGAAGGTCGTAAGCGCATCGAAGTGCTGAAAAAGCAGCTCAAGGCAGTACGCAGCTAGAAACCCAGGTTACACATTTGGTATCACCAAATGTGTAAGTGTAAAATGTGTAAACAAAAGCCCGATTAGCATTTGCTGGTCGGGCTTTTGTTTTGGCTGGCTCTCGCTGGGCATGGCCGTTTAGATGTTTTGCCGAAGTACCGAATTGCCAGCCAAAAAATGTAGGTAGTGCTTGGCAAAATCCGCTGCGTGGCGTACTTTTGCAGCACCAACCCGCCTCCTTAGCTCAGTTGGTAGAGCTTCTGACTTGTAATCAGAGGGTCGTTGGTTCGAGTCCGACAGGAGGCTCCATAGAAAAGCCCGCCGCAGAATATCTGCAGCGGGCTTTTCGCTTTTCAACTTGGTTCGAAGTGGAGAGTTCTGTCAGACTCGAAGCAGTAACAGTTAGAATTTGAAGAAGAAGTACACTATGGCGGCCCACTCCCGCTTCACGCCGCTGGCGTGACCGATGGTGCTGTGGCTGCTGTTCTCGACCGTGCCGTCGCTCTTCACGTAGCCGATAGTGGAGTGTGAGCTGTTTTCGACGGTGCCATCGCTTTTCACGTAGCCCACGGTGCTGTGGCTGCGATTTTCGACGGTACCGCTGCTGGTAATATAGCCGATGGTTGAATGGCTGCGGTCTTCAATGGTGCCATCGCTCTTGATGTAGCCCGAGGTGCTGTGGCTGCTGTTCTCGATGGTGCCATCACTTTTCACGTAGCCCGTGG
>Ga0247804_10000353_pt1 | contig 21064 bp, 18 predicted proteins | sample UWRJL029104C1_FD_181142 | JGI IMG/M metagenome (GOLD analysis project Ga0247804, IMG submission 181142) | Plant litter microbial communities from Arlington Agricultural Research Station in Wisconsin, United States - UWRJ-L029-104C-1 | ecosystem: Environmental > Terrestrial > Plant litter >...
ATTTGCTGGCCGATTTGCACGGCGAAAAGCTGGCGCGGTTGGATGGTTTGCTGTAGCACAAAACGCCCTACAAGGCCAGGTAAAACCCCGCCAGCAGGGCCCGAAACGCCGCCGAATACTCCTCACTGTGAGCCTCGCGAATGGCTAACTCCATTTCCGTCAGCGGCCCGGCTGCCCGCCGAAACCCCACGATGTGCCGCAGCACCCGGCTGCCGGCCCGGTGCCGCACCACCAGCCGCGTGGCCGGGTGCAGCTGCGCTTGCGCGGCTTCCTGCTCAAAAGCAGCCATCTCGATAGGCGGCAGCAGCACGGTCAGCAGGCCGTTTTTGGCAAGAAAATCAGCCGCAAACCCCGCCAGTTCGGCAAAGGAAAGCGTGTCGGGCGCGGTGTGGCGGGCGGTGCTGCGCGCCGCATCGGGCGAGCGCAGCGACTGCCGGAAAAACGGTGGATTGCAGATAATGTGGCTAAACGGAGCGGGCCGGGTGGCGGCGTAAGCGGCCAAACTCAGCGGCTGCACGCGGATGCGGCTGGCCCAGGGGCTGGCGGCCACGTTGGCGGCCGCCTGGGCAGCGGCGGCTTCGTCAATTTCAGTGGCTTCGATGTGCGCGCCGGGGTGGCGCTGGGCGGCCATCAACGCCAGCAGGCCAGTGCCGGTGCCGATGTCGAGCAGGCGGATGGCGTCGTGCAGGTCGGCCACGGCGCCGAGCAGGCAGGCGTCGGTGCTCACCTTCATGGCGCAGGCCGACTGCGCGATGCGGAATTGCTGGAACTGGAAGTAGTCGTTAGGCATGGGCGACGGCGGCGGAGTTGCGGGCGCGGTGCCAGCGTTGCAGCAGCCAGCGGTGAGCCGGCTTTTCCAGGCCATAATACAGCCCGATAGACACCAGCCACAGCAGCGCCAGCAGCACCAGCGTGGCTACCGGCGGCGCCAGCGCGGGCACCAGCCAAGGCCTCAGCCACTGCGCCACTACACCCATGTGCAATAGGTAGAAACAGTAGGAAGCGCGCCCCAGCAGCTGCATTGGAGCTGAGCCCAGCCCGCGGCTCAGCCAGGTGGTTTCGGTGGCCAGGCCCACGAGCAGCAGGCCGGTGGCCCAGGGCAGCAGCAGGTTGTTTGCCAGCGCGCCGGGCAGCACCACAATGCTCACGCCCACGCCCGCCGCGTGGTGAATGCCCGTCAGCAGCGCCACGGCCAGCAGCAGCGCGAGGCTGCCCAGCAGCGTAAAGTGGCGGCGTGGTGGCGTTTCGGCGGGCGTTTCCCGGAAGAAAAACCAGGCGAACCCGGCCCCGACCAGGAACTCGGTCAGCCGGCCGAATATCGTCGCTTTCAGCACGAACATGTAGGTGCCCAGCCCCGGCAGCAGCGCATACGCTCCCAGCCCCAGCCCGGCCAGTCCCAGCGCCAGCAGCGGCCAGGCCCGGCGCGGCCCGAAGCGCCAGCCCAGCCCGAACAGCACCGGCGCCAGCAGGTAAAAGCCTTCCTCCACCGTGAGCGACCAGGCCGGGCCGATGCCGGTGAGGTACCAGGTTTCGGTGAGGCCTTTCAGCAGCGTCACGTTCACGGCGTACAGTCCCAGCCACTTCCATAGCACGCGGGGCGCCTGGAAATAGCCGGCGAGGAAGGTAGCCGTGGTCAGCACCACGTACACGGGCGCGATGCGCGCTACCCGGTGGACCATATAATCGAGCCACCCGCGGGGCGTGAACCGGCGGCTGGCGTAGCGCCGCGTGAGCAAAAAGCCGCTCAGCGTGAAAAACACCGACACGCCGATGTGCAGCTCGCTGATGACGGCGCGAAAATCAGTCATCAGCGTGGGCGAGCTGAACCACGCCACCCCGCGCTGATGAAACATAAACACGGCCAGCGCCGCCAGCGCCCGCAGGCCCGTCAGGGCCGGGTAGTAGCTCGGCGAGGTGTCCCTCATAACAGGGGAGAGGCGGCGCTGGCCACGATGCGCTCGTAGCCTTCGTCGGGCAGCAGGCCCTTGCCGAGGGCGCTTTGCACGGCCAGCACGTCGCAGCGCTCATTTTCGGCGTGGCCGGCGTGGCCCTTTATCCAGCGGAAGGTGACGGTGCGCTGCCGGTAGATTTTGAGGAAGCGGCGCCAGAGGTCCTCGTTGGCTTTCTTGGCGAAGTCGGGCTTGCGCTCCCAGTTGAACACCCAGCGCTGCACCACGGCATCGACCACGTACTTGGAATCAGAGACGACCAGCACCGGGATTTCGGGGCGCGTGACGGCCTCCAGGCCCACTATCACGGCCAGCAGCTCCATGCGGTTGTTGGTGGTGAGGCGAAAGCCCTGGGTGAGTTCCTTTTCGTGGGGGCCGTAGCGCAGGATGGCGCCGTAGCCGCCCGGGCCGGGGTTGCCGCGGGCCGAGCCGTCGGTGTAGAGGTGGATGGTGGGGGAGGACATGGGGGAGAAATAGCTGGAACGTCATCCTGAGGCGCGGAGCGCCGAAAGGACCTCGCCCGCTTCGTTGAGCGACAACGGCCGAACAATTTTGATATACTGCCGCGACCGGCGCGGGTGAGGTCCTTTCGCTACGCTCAGGATGACGTTCTTTTTCGGTCGTTCTTAAAAATTCGCTTTAAACAGCTTGATGGCAATGGCCAGCAGAATCACCCCGAACACCCGCCGCAGCACGTTCTCGCCGGCCTTGCCGAGCTGGCGCTCAATCCAGGGGCTGGTTTTGAGCACCACGTACACAAATACCAGGTTCAGCCCGATGCCCACCAGGATATTGGGCACCGAGTAGGCGGCGCGCAGCGAGAGCAGCGTGGTCATGGTGCCGGCGCCCACGATGAGTGGAAATGCCAGCGGCACGATGGACCCGGTGCTGTCGTTGAGGTCCGACTTGAACAGCTCGATGTTGAGCGTCATCTCCAGCCCGATGAGGAAGATGATGACGGCCCCGGCCAGGGCAAAGCTCTGGTTATCGACGCCGAACAAGCCCAGGATGCTCTGCCCCAGAAACAGGAACGTGACCATGATGCAGCCCGCCACGAAGGTGGCCAGCTCGGGCTTGATGCGGCCCTCGCGCTGCCGAATCTGGATGATGATGGGGATGGAGCCGATGATGTCAATCACGGCAAAGAGCGTGAGGGTGACGGAGAGGATGTGCTTGAAAACGAGCATAGGCAGAACGAAAACTCCCCTCCTTGGAAAGGAGGGGATGTTGCGCTGAAAGCGCAACGGGGGTGGTTGGCCCGGTTGCGCCGTTAGGGGAAATTAGTGGTGGCGGGAGGGATGTTCAGACGGCGCGGACGGGCGAACCACCCCCGTTCAGCCTGCGGCTGAACATCCCCTCCTTGGAAAGGAGGGGAGCTTTCGTTCTTTCAGCCCCCTAACCCGGAAACTCCTTCACAAAAAACTGCACCAGGGCCTCAAACGCGGCATCGGGCACGGCCGGGAAGTTGGCGATGCGGATGCTGGTGTTTTTGAGCGTGCCGTAGCCGCTGCCCAGGTGCAGGCCGGCTTCCTTGGCTTTGGCCTTGATTTCGTCGATGAGGGCGGCCTCGCCACGCAGGCCGATGACGGTGGTGGAGCGGGTTTCGGGGTTGGTGATGAGGGGGGTGAGGGGCGTGTTGTGCTCGAAGAAAGCGTAGAGCTTCTCGGCGCGGTCCACGAGGTGCTGGTGGACGGTTTTGATGGGTTCGCGCTCGGCCAGTACCCGGCCGAGCAGGTAGATGCCGAGCACGTTGGGGGTGTAGTTGGTCTGGTGGTTGAGCATCTGCGACAGCATGGCCGGCAGGGCGTTGTAGTGGGCGCGGTCGTTGACGGCCTTGGCCTGGGCCACGGCGCGGGGCGAGAGCACTAGGATGCCCAGGCCAGCGGGCAGGCCGAAGCACTTCTGCACCGAGGCCAGCCACACGTCGGCCTTGATGAACTTGAGGTTGATGCCGGCCATCGAGCTGGTGGCATCCACGGCCAGCAGGGCGTTGCCGAGGCGGTTGAAGAGGTTCAGGATAAAGCCCTCGCGCAGCTGGGTGGCGGTGCTGGTTTCGTTCTGGGTGATGCAGACGAGGTCGAACTGGTCGAGCGGCTGGGGCAGGGTGGCCAGGTCGGGCACTTCATCGACGCCGAAGACGACGCCGGTGCTTTCGGGGCGCTGGGCCTGGGCGTATTTCAGCCATTTGTGGCCGAAATCGCCGTTGTAGAGGTGAAATGAGCGGCGCGGGGTGAGGCTCTGGGTCAGGATTTCCCAGCACTCGGTGGCCGAGCCGGTGAAGAGCACGGTGTAGTCCTGCGGGATGTTGAGCTTGGTTTTGAGGTCGGCCACGGTCTGGCGCACCAGGTTGGTGACCTTCTCGGAGCGGTGCGGGGCGGCGAGCCAGCCCTCGTCAAACGCATCTTGCAGGTAGCCGCGCACGGCCGGATAAACAGCCGAAGGGCCGGGGTTGAAAGTGTAGGTAGTAGCCACGAGGCGAAAGTTTAAGGGTTGAAGGGGACCGCGGCGCAGGCAGTTCCGACCCCGCAAAGGTACGGCAGGGGGGAGGGCCGGCCGAAGGATTTACGGCCTTTATTGGAACAGAAAAGCAAGCACGACCGGCCAAATGTTTGAAAGCCCACGTTTGGCGTGAGAACCAAGCCATCCCGCCAGCGGGAGCGGCATCCTACACCTGAAACTATGCCCTCCCGCTCGCTAGCGGGAGGCTCATCCTCACACCCGAAACCCGACCCGCTTGGGCCGCTGCTGCTGAAACCAGTGCAGCGCCAGCCGGTAGCTCTCGAGCCCGAAGCCGCTGATGCTGCCCGCGCAGTGCGGGCCGATGAAGCTGCGCTGGCGGAAGTCCTCGCGGGCGGCCAGGTTGCTCAAATGCACCTCTACCACCGGCGTGTTGATGGCCGCCACGGCATCGGCCAGGGCCACGCTGGTGTGGGTGTAGGCGCCGGCATTGAGCACCACGCCGTGGTAGCTGAAGCCCACTTCGTGCAGCTTGTCAATGAGCTGGCCCTCGTGGTTCGACTGGAAGTGCGTGAGCGTGAAATCGGGGAAAGCCGCCGTCAATTCGGGAAAATAGTCGTCGAAGGAGCGGTTGCCGTAGATGCCGGGCTCGCGGCGGCTGAGCAGGTTCAGATTGGGGCCGTTGAGGAGGAGAATTTCCATAAAGGGGCAGTTTGAAGCCCAAAGAACGGCATGCCGCGCTTGGCGGCGGCGCGGCAAGGGCTACCTTTGCCCCACCAAATTCCCATCCCACCTCTTTCCTTTTCTAAATCCCGCACACCTTATGGCACGAGTGGAAATGACGATGCCCAAAATGGGCGAATCCATCATGGAGGGCACCGTCCTGAAATGGCTCAAACAAGTCGGCGACGCCATCGAGCAAGACGAATCGGTGCTCGAAGTAGCCACCGATAAAGTCGATACCGAAGTACCCGCCATCTACGCCGGCACGCTGGCCGAGATTCTGGTGCAGGAAGGCCAGGTGGTGGCCGTGGGCGCCCCCATCGCCATCATCGAAACCGAGGCCAGCGCCGCTACAGCGGTCGCCCCTGCCGCCGAAGCTGCGCCCGCCGCGGCCCCGGCCGCCGAAACGCCCGCCGTGCCCTACCTCGCCGAGGAAGGCGACCCGCAGGCGGCCCAGCAGGCCACCGCCACCACCGGCGGCAGCTATATGCCCGGCCGTTTCCTCTCGCCGCTGGTGCTCAGCATCGCCCGCGAAGAAGGCATCCCAGTGGCCGACCTCGACTACCTGCCCGGCACCGGCAGCGAGGGCCGCATCACCAAGAAAGACATTCTCGACTACGTCGCCAACGGCAAGAAAGCCCTGCAGGGCGCCCCCGCCACCGTCGGCGACCAGCCCAAGGAAACGCCTGCCCAGGCCTCCTACGCCCCCGTCAACGAGGGCACGCCCAAGCCGACGGCCGCGCCCAGCGCCCCGGCCGCTGCCCCCAACCCCCAAGCCGCTGCTCCGGCTGCTACCGGCAGCAAACCGGCTCCTTCGGTTTCGGGTGGTCAGGAACTCATCGAAATGGACCGCATGCGCAAAATGATTGCGCAGCGCATGGTCGATTCGAAGCGTATTTCGCCGCACGTCACCAGCTTCGTGGAGGCCGACGTGACCGAAATCGTGAACTGGCGCAACAAGCACAAGGACGGCTACAAGAAGCGCGAAGGCGAAAACCTCACCTTCACGCCCATCTTCATCCAAGCCGTGGCCCGCGCCATCCAGGATTTCCCGATGATTAACGTCTCCATCGATGGCGACTACATCATCAAGAAGCGCGACATCAACATCGGCGTGGCCGTGGCCCTGCCCAGCGGCAACCTCATCGTGCCGGTCATCAAAAACGCCGACCAACTCAACCTCAACGGCCTCAGCAAAAAGGTAAACGACCTGGCCACCCGCGCCCGCGCCGGCAAGCTGAAATCCGAAGACCTCGAAGGCGGCACCTACACCCTGAGCAACGTCGGCTCGTTCGGCAACGTCATGGGTACGCCCATCATCATGCAGCCGCAGGTGGCCATCCTGGCCGTGGGTGCCATCAAGAAAAAGCCCGCCGTCATCGAAACCGCCCAAGGGGACTTGATTGGCATCCGTCACTTCATGTTCCTAAGCCACAGCTACGACCACCGCGTGGTGGATGGCTCGCTCGGCGGCATGTTCGTGCGCAAAGTGGCTGATTACCTGGAACAGTTCGACCCGAATACGGCTATTTAATATCTAGCATGTAGCGCGGACTTTGTAGTCCGCGAGTCTGAACGTTCAAACGAACCAGACTCGCGGACTACAAAGTCCGCGCTACTTCTTTCCCATGAAAAACGTCCTCTTCCTCATCGCCCTCGTGCTCTCGCTGGGCCTCATCGGCTACCTCTCGCTGCAATTAAATAACGTCGAGAAGCGCCTGGCCCTGGCCGAACAGCGCTTCGCCGACTGCCAGCAGGTTACCTTCAAGCTGCAAAACCAGCTAGCCATGGAGCACAAGGAGCAGCAGGGCAAATAGTCTTAAGTACATAAAAAAGGCGGCCACCCCACCCGGGATAGCCGCCTTTTTTGCGTTAAAAAAGAGTCTTACAGCCCCTTCAGCGCCGCTTCCAGCGCGGCGATTTTTGCCTCCGCGTCGGCCAGCTTCTGGCGCTCGCGCTCCACGAGGTCGGGCTTGGCGTTGGCCACGAATTTCTCGTTGCTCAATTTGGCCGACGTGGCTTTGTGGAAGCCCTGGGTGTATTCCAGCTCCTTTTCGAGCCGTGCCCGCTCGGCGGCCACGTCGATTTGGCCTTCCAGCGGGATGAAGAACTCGCTGCCGCCCTGCACGAAGCTCACCGCGCCGGCCGGGCCGCTGTCGGCAAAGCTCAGCTCCGAGAGGCCCCCCAGCTTGCGGATGATGCCTTCGTAGCTGGTGAACAGCGTCGGCTCGTCAGTCTTGGCAATCAGGGCGAGCGGCTTGTTGGGGCCGAGGCCCTTCTGGTTGCGCACCGTGCGGATGCCCTGCACCACGGCCAGGGCTTTGTCCATACCGGCGATGATATCGGCGCTGCTGGCCACCGGCGCCGGCTGGGGCCAGGCGGCCACGGTCACGTAGTCGCGGGCGTCGCGCGCGGCCAGCTCGTGCCACAGCTCCTCGGTGATGAAGGGCATGAAGGGGTGCAGCAGCTTGAGCAGGCTTTCGAGGTAGGCCTTGGTCTGGCGCAGCGTCTCGGCGTCGATGGGCTGCTGGTAGGCTGGCTTAATCATTTCGAGGTAGTTGGCGCAGAAATCGTCCCACGTCAGCTTGTACACCGTCATCAGCGCGTCGCTGATGCGGAATTTCTCGAAATGGTCGTCCAGCGTCGTCACGGCCTCGGCCAGTCTGGCGCCAAACCACGTCACGGCTTTTTCGTTGGCAAAGGGCAGGCTTTCATCCACCTGCCAGCCGCTGATGAGGCGGAAGGCGTTCCAGAGCTTGTTGCAGAAGTTGCGGCCCTGCTCCACCAGCTTCTCGTCGTAGAGCAGGTCGTTGCCGGCCGGGGCCGAGAACAGCATGCCCGTCCGCACGCCATCGGCGCCGAACTGCGCGATGAGGTCGAGCGGGTCGGGCGAGTTGCCGAGCTGCTTGCTCATCTTGCGGCCCTGCGCGTCGCGCACGATACCAGTGAGGTATACATTCTTGAACGGGATTTCCTGGCGGAATTCCAGGCCGGCCATAATCATGCGCGCCACCCAGAAAAACAGGATGTCCGGCCCCGTCACCAAATCGTTGGTAGGGTAGAAGTAGCTGATGTCGGCATTGTTCGGGTCCTTGAAGCCATCGAACACCGAAATCGGCCACAGCCAGCTCGAAAACCAGGTGTCAAGCACGTCTTCATCCTGGCGCAAATCCGTGAGTTGCAAATCAGCGTTGCCGCTCTGCGTGCGGGCCTGCTCCAGCGCCTCGGCGGGCGTGAGGGCCACCACGAAGGAGCCATCGGGCAGGTAGTAGGCCGGAATCTGCTGGCCCCACCACAACTGCCGCGAGATGCACCAGTCGCGCACGTTTTCCATCCACACCCGGTAGGTGTTCTTGAACTTGGCGGGATGCAGCTTCACGGTGTCGTTTTCCACCACCTCCAGCGCGGGCTTGGCCAGGTGCTCCATTTTCAGGAACCACTGCAAACTCAGCTTGGGCTCGATAACGGCCTTCGTGCGCTCCGAAGTCTGCACGATGCTGGCGTACTCCTCGATTTTGGCGAGCAGGCCGGCGGCCTCCAAGTCGGCCACGATGTTGCGGCGGGCCGCAAACCGGTCCTGCCCCACGTAGAGCACCGCCTTTTCGTTGAGCGTGCCGTTGTCGTTCAGAATGTCAATGACTTCCAGGTTGTGCTTCACGCCCAGGTTGTAGTCGTTGAGGTCGTGGGCCGGCGTCACCTTCAGCGCCCCGGTGCCGAAATCCACGCTCACGTACTCGTCGAAAATCACCGGGATTTCGCGGCCCAGCAGCGGGATGCGCACCTTCTTCCCGGCGAGGTGCTGGAACCGCTCGTCGGTTGGGTTCACCGCCACGGCCACGTCGGCCATGATGGTTTCCGGGCGCGAGGTGGCCACGGTCAGGAACTCGCCGTCCTGCCCCACGATTTCGTAGCGCAGGTGGTACATCTTGGCCGTCACGTTCTTCGGAATCACTTCCTCGTCCGAGATGGCCGTGCCGCCCTGCGGGTCCCAGTTCACCATGCGCACGCCGCGGTAGATGAGGCCTTTGCGGTACAAGTCCACGAACACTTTCAGCACCGCCTCGGTAAGGTCGGGCTCCATCGTGAAGCGGGTGCGGTCCCAGTCGCAGCTGGCGCCCAGCTGCTTGAGCTGCTCCAGGATGATGCCGCCGTACTTGTCTTTCCAGGCAAAGGCGTGCTCCAGAAACTGCTCGCGGGTGAGGTCCTTTTTCTCGATGCCCTGCTCTTTGAGCAAAGCAACTACCTTAGCCTCAGTGGCGATGCTGGCGTGGTCGGTGCCGGGCACCCAACAGGCCTCCTTGCCCTGCATGCGGGCGTGGCGGATGAGCACGTCCTGAATGGTGTTGTTCAGCATGTGGCCCATGTGCAGCACGCCGGTCACGTTGGGCGGCGGGATGACGATGGTGTAAGGCTCTTTCGCGGGGTTCGGACTGGCTTTGAAAAAGCCCTGCTCCTGCCAGCGCTGGTACCATTTGGCCTCAACGTCGGTGGGAGAATAGGTGGTGGCTAGGGACATGGTAAAAAAGATTTGAGGGCAAAGGTAGGAAGGGGAGAAAACGGAAGGAGGAGCCAATAAAGCTTCTGGGGCTCGTTGAATGGCGGTAGGTATCAGGTATTGGGTATTTGGTGTTGGGTCTTTGAGCTTAAGTGTCCTAATACCCAACACCAAATACCCAATACCCAAGCGGCAAAGAAAAAGGCCGCCTCCCTGCGGAAGCGGCCCGATTCTCTGGCTTGACAGTTACTACGCAGCCAAGTGCAGCCATTCTTTTTTCTCCAACAAGCGCTCACGGGACTCGCGCAGGTCGGGGTCGTCGACGCAGCAATCCACCGGGCATACGGCGGCGCACTGCGGCTCCTCGTGAAAACCGACGCACTCGGTGCATTTATCCGAGACGATGTAATAATACTCGTCCGACACGGGCGTGTGGGGCTGCACGCCGGTTTCTCGGCGGCCGTCGGCGGTGGTTACTTCCTTGAGCGAAGTACCATCGGCCCAGCGCCATTGGGCGCCGCCTTCGTAGATGGCATTGTTGGGGCATTCCGGTTCGCAGGCACCACAGTTGATGCACTCGTCGGTTATCATGATGGCCATAGGGCGTCGAAAATCTAATCTGGCAGGGTTAAAACCAAAGGCATTACGCGGAGCTTTACGTAAAAAGCGCGGCCGTGGTCAGGCGTTTGGGCCTGCAAAATTACGGAACACGCGCCGGGTTCACATCGTTTGGCCGAAATTTGTGTTGGTTTGTGTCAAACCGCCCCGTCCTTTCCCCGCATGAATCATTCCGAACGCCTCGCCGCCTTCGCCGCCCTCGGCCAGCGCCTGGCCACCATCTCTACCGACGAGCTGACGCCCCTGGCCGCCCGCGCCCGCAACCAGAACTCCTGGTTCGACCTGCCCAGTGTGACGGCCGCCGTGCGCGGCATCGCCCACCTGCTGGCCGAAGAGCCCCTGCGCCACTGGGCCGCCCGCTACCCGCCCGAGCCCAGCACCGTGCGGCAGATTGGCGTGGTGATGGCCGGCAATATCCCGATGGTCGGCTTCCACGATATGCTCTGTGTGCTGCTCAGCGGCCATATCCTATTGGCTAAGCTCAGCGCCGACGACACCGTGCTCATGCTATGGCTGATGGAGGAACTAACCACCATCGAGCCGCGCTTCAAAGAAGCCATCCAGGTGCTGCCACGCCTCAACGCTGCCGATGCCTTTATTGCCACAGGCTCAGATAATACGGCGCGCTACTTCGAGTTTTATTTCGGAAAGAAACCCAACCTCATTCGCCGCAACCGCACCAGCGTAGCCGTGCTCACGGGCCAGGAAAGCGACTCGGAACTGGCGCTACTGGGGCCGGATATTTTCCAGTACTACGGCCTGGGCTGCCGCAACGTGAGCAAGCTTTTTGTGCCCGAGGGCTACAGCTTCGTGCCGCTGCTCGATGCCTTGCAAATCTGTGAAGGCGTGCTCAATCACCACAAGTACCAGAATAATTACGACTACAACAAAAGCATTCTGCTGGTGAACGGCGTGCCGCACTTCGACAACGGCTTCCTGCTCATCACGCGGGGGCTGGCGCTGGTTTCGCCCATTTCGGTGCTGCACTTCGAGGAGTATGCCCACGAGGTCGATTTGGTCGATAAGCTGACTGACTCGGCCGAGCGCATTCAGTGCGTGGTGTCGGCGGCGGGGCGCTTTGCGGGCAGCTTCCCGTTTGGGCGGGCCCAGAATCCGGGCGTGGCCGATTATGCCGACGGTATCGACACAATGGAATTTCTGGCTACGCTCACCTGAAAAACTTCCGGCCCGGGTGGCCGCATCCTGGTAATTTTTCGTTAATTCGAATTTAGAAAGGCCTCCCACCATGCCTCTCTAGCTCACCAAAAATCGCACTATGTCCTTTATCCCTGACGCCGCCACCGTCGAAACCGTAGAGAAAGAAGAAATTACCGCTCTGCACTTCGGCCACGACGACGTACTGCACGACCTGGCGGCCCAACAGCGCCGCCGCCACGATGCCGAGCGCGCTGCCACTCTCGGCAATGCGTACCACGGTAAGCTCGACATTTACTTCCAAACTGCCAACGGCGCCACCAAGCGCGTCGCCACCACCGTTTGGGAAGTCGATAGCGAATTTGTGAGCCTTAAATCCGGCATCGCGCTGCCCTTGCGGGCCGTGCTGGGCTTCGATTTTTACTAAGTTTCCCTCTACAGCAAAAAGCCCTTGCGGGGCGCTACCGACTGGTGGTGTCCCGCAAGGGCTTTTTGCTACAACACTTGCGCTTATCCCTCGATGCTTACCAACCGCTGCAACGTCTGTTCAATCAGCGCATCCGTCAGCGCCGTTGGGTTTTCGGCAAATTCGCCGGTAGCGCGGTTGGCCAGGATGGCGTTCAATGATAGCACTTCGTGACCCAGCAGTTGACCTAGTGCGTAATAGCCAGCCGTTTCCATCTCAAAATTGCTGAGGCGGAACTCCCCCTCGGCGCTGAGGTGTCGAAAATCGCGTAGGCGGGCCAGGTAGTCGGGCTGCCGCAGGTCGAGGCGCAAAACGCGGCCTTGTGGGCCGTAGAAGCCGGGGCAGGTGAGGGTGTGGCCGGTGAGCATGCTGGCGCCGAGCTGCTCACGCAAAATGTCGGAGCCCCGCACTACGTAAGGTGCAAACGGCAGCTGCAATGACTGTTGCAAACCGCGGGCAATGTTTGTTTCCAGCCCGGTTTCCACCAGCGGGTAGAACTGCATCAGGCTGTCCAGGCCCACGGCAAACTCAGTAGCCAGCAGCGAGCCCACCGGCACATCGGGCTGCAGGCTGCCGCTGGTGCCCAGCCGGATAATGCGCAGACTGATACGCTCCTCGGCCGGCCGCACCGTGCGGGCCATGAAGTCGATATTGACCAGCGCATCCAGCTCATTGAGCACAATGTCAATGTTATCGGTACCCATTCCAGTACTCAGCACCGTGAGGCGCTTGCCCTTGTAATACCCCACGTGCGTCACAAATTCGCGGTGCGTGATTTCCGTTTCCAGCGAATCGAAGTGCCGGCTAACCTGGGCTACGCGGGCCGGGTCGCCCACCGTCAGGATGGTGTCGGAAATATGGTCGGGCTGCAGATTGAGATGGTAGATACTACCATCGGGGTTGAGAATGAGCTCGGATTCGTGTAGCATCAGCGGCGGCTTGGGCGAAGGTCGGGTGGGAGGAAAGAGGGCTTTACGTAAACGGGGTTAAAAGTTGAGAGTTAAAGGTTGAAATCAGCGTATTGCCGCTTTCAACCTTTAACTCTCATCGTTTAACTGCCGCATTAAGAAGGTGCTATGATGCCTTGTAAGACGCCAGACCCTGGGCGGGATTGTAATGGTTACTGATTTTAGGATACGTGCCGGTACCGTCATAAGGCCGCTTATCGGGATGCCCGGCACAGACCTCGGAACAGGCACCCTGCAACTGCTCGGCGCAGGCTTCGCAGAGGGGTAAATGGGCATTGCAGTGCGGGTTGGCGCAGTTCACCATGCGGTCAGAGGGCGTGTGGCAGTGGTGGCACTCGCTGATGATAGTGGGATTGACGCTGTTGACGTCCACGGCCACGCGGCCGTCGAAGACGTAGCACTTGCCGTCGAAGTCCTCACCGCCCGCCTCCAGGCCGTATTTGATGATGCCGCCGTGGAGCTGGTACACGTTTTCAAAACCCTGTTCCAGCAGGAAAGCACTGGCTTTCTCGCACTTGATGCCACCGGTGCAGTAGGTCAGAATTTTCTTGTCCTTGAATTCCTGCAGCCGGTCCACGCGCTCCGGGAATTCGCGGAAGTTCTCAATATCCAGCGTCACGGCGTTTTTGAAGCGGCCGAGGTTGTACTCGTAGTCCGAGCGCACGTCCACGATTACCACGTCGTCGCGGTCTTTCATGGCCTTGAATTCGGCCGGCGAGAGGTGGGTGCCAGTGCGCTCGTAGGGCTTGATGTGCGGCAAATCGACGTGTACGATTTCGGGCTTCACCCGCACGTGCAGCTTCTGAAAGCTGTGCGCCGGGGCTTCTTCAATCTTGAATTCCAGGGTATCGAAGCGCGGGTCGGCCTGCACGGCGGCCATGTAGGCGGCGCAGTTTTCCACGGTGCCCGATACGGTGCCATTCAGCCCCTCGCCCGCCACGATGATGCGGCCGCGCAAATCGAGGCTGAGGCAGAGGCGGTGGTGCTCGTCGCGGAACTGCTCGGGGTGCGCGAGCGGGGTATAGCAGTAATAGAGAAGAACCTGGTAGCTCATTTTATTAGCTGTTAGCTTAGAGCTGTTAGCTGTTAGCTGTCCGCCGGCTTTTCTGAACGAAAGCTAACAGCTAACAGCTCTGAGCTAACAGCTACGTAATTATACTTTCGCAGCCGGGTTGCCAAATACCGTCTGGCCTTTCGGCACGTCGGCCACTACTACCGAACCCGCGCCGACGCGGGCTTTGTCGCCGATTTTCACGCCGGCTACCACCACGGCGCCGGCGCCGATGAAGGCCGATTCGCCTACGGTGACGCCCGCGCCGATGAGGGCGCCGCTGCCGAGCTGCACGTAGTCGGCGAGGGTGGCTTTGGCTTCCACCACGGCGTTGCCGCCCACGAGGCAGCCGTCGCCGAGGGTGGCAGTAGCGGCCACTACAGCGTTGGGACCAATGTAGTTACCGTGGCCCAGGGTAGCGTGTTCCGAGACACTGGCACGCTGGTGGATGGCGTTTACCGGCACGGCTTCGTACTCGGTGCGTAGCATCTGGGTGAGGCTGCGGCGGCTGGCGGTGTCTTCGGTAGCCACGAATACTTCACACTTCTTGCCCAGCAGCTTCAGGAGCTCGGCATCGTCGGTGTTGCCCATCACGGGCACGTCGAGCAGCTCGCTGTTCTGCAGGTTTTTATCGTCGTCGAGCAGGCAGTACACCACTACTTCGTTCGAGAGAAAGGCATCGAGGGCGGCGGTGCCTACGGCTTGGGCGCCCAGGATGATAACGGGATTTTCCATGAAATCGGGATAGCAGAAATTGGCAATTGCCCCGCCAAAAGGCACGTAATTGCAGGGCAAAGGTACGGAGCAACGCCGCGCAGCCGGTTAACCCGGATTGATGACGCCGGGTTTCCGGGGGGCTGGCCGGGCGTTCAATCGCAGCCGGGTTAGCAGGGCGGCCGCATAGTCATTCTGTAGCAGCAGCAGCAGCAAAAACGGCAGCAACCCACTGCGGTAGCGGCTTAGCGAGCCCAGATTGGGGGTGCTCAGGCCCAATAACACCGCCAGTGCCAGGCAATAAATACCCAGTGCCAGCCCCAGCGCAAAAGGTAGGCGCCCGGCCCGGCCCCGCAACACGGCCACCGTTGCCACTGCCAGCACCCCTAACAGCATCAGGTTTTCGAGGCCACCCATCACATAAGACAACTGCCAGGATTCGCCCAACCAGGGCCGGGTGAGGGCATTGAGGGCGGCGTGGGGAGCATGTTGCAGCAGGCTCTCGGGCGTGGGGCGCAGGTCGGGGTACTCAAAGTGCGGCCGATTGAGCGAGGCGTGGAGGTGACGGTCGTAGATACGTACCGTTTGGTTAGTCAGTTTGTTAAGGCGAAAAGCCACGCTGACTTCGGTCGCCATCCAGGCGCCTCCGGCCAGAATTCCTGTCAATAACAACACTTGCGCCCAACGGCTACGCGCTACCCCCAGCGGCTGGAGCAAGCGCAACATCGCCAGGCCAGCCAGCGCCCCCAGCAAGGGCACGGCAAAGAAATAGCGCATCTTGAAATAAACGATGGCCAAAACCAATAGCAAGATTATCTGGCCCGTACGAGTGCGCGCCGATGCGTTTTCACTTCCCCAGAACAGCCGTACCACTAAAGCCAACAGGCCTGCGCCACTAGCCAGAAACACCGCTTCTTTGCTGATGCCCGTGGCCCAGAACAGTACCGTTGGCCAGAGCACAAAGGCAACCAGACCCGCGCCGGCCGGGGTGGCAGGCAGGCTGCGGGCCAGCTCACGGGCTAGTAACCAGCAGCCGATGAAGCTTGCCAGCGCCAGATACAGCCCGTTCAGTGCAGAAACTCCGGCGGAGAACAAATTAAGAAATGCCAGTATCTTGATGATAAAGAAGGTGTTGGACATGCCATAGTACACCAGATGGTTGGCCTGAAAATGAAGCTCATTACCCAGCAGCGTCTGCAATGCCGCACCAGGTGCCGCCCAGAACTGGGCCGTCAGCACCCGGCTGCCATACATCATATAATCAGCGTCTTTAACGGGGTGCAACCCCGTAATGCCCCCCACCAGCAGGCGCCCGCCTAGTCCTAGCAGCAGTGCCGCCCGCCAGGGCCAGCCAACCGCTTGCCATTGCCGGCGCAACCACGGCAGTAACCAGGCCAAAAGGGCCACATTCAGCACAATTGCCAGCACAATGCTCATCCCACAATGCGAGGTTGGCGTACCAGACGACTGCCGATGGCGCAGTGCAGGCAGCGGCGTGGGACGCAATAGTTTTTGTGCAAAGAAAGCAACCCCTGCGAGTCGGCGGCCGAGCGGTGCGTAAAGCCCAGGGCCTCGTACACATCCGTAAACTGATTGTGCTCGGCCGGCAATTCCGTCAGTAGCGCGACGCTGCTTTCTACTAGTGCGGATTGGCCCACGTGCCGGGCATAGGCCACGCGTAGTGGCACTACCACATTGGTAATGAGTAGGTCGATACTGCTTTTGCCCAGGCTCGGCACTTTGCCCGCCCGGCCCGGCCGGAAATGCTTGCGCCAGTACTCCGGGGCCGGGGCCTGGAAAAACTCCGTCAGCGCCGTCACGCTTTGGGCCGTGAGCAGGGCGTCGAACAAGGCTGGCCGGGCGTGTAGCAGCCCCACCAATTGCCCCAGGCGCACAGGCGGAAAATTGGCGGGCCGTAGGCGCAGGTAGTTCCATTCATGCACTGCCAGCGCGGCTTCCGTCAAGCCGTATTTGTGGCGCAAAAATGCGTATTCCTGCTTCAAATTCTGGACGTAATCGTCGGCTTGCGCTTCCTCATTGTCAATGAGAAACCCTGCCTGTCCAAAGAGCAGCGCCTCCAGCTGCCGCTGGTCGTGGCGGTGGCGCCGCAGCACGGCCAGCGGCAGAGCTTTTGCCAGTCGGGCCAGCGGCTCGCTGTTTTTCTGGAAGCCGAAGGCGGCCATCAGGGCGTGGTAAGCGGTGGCTTCCCAGTCGTCGCCAAGGTGCTGGTGCAGCGCCGTCAGGGCATCCGCTTTGAGCTCGACGCGCTCCAGCAGCGTTCGCTCTACCATCATGGTGCGGGTAATGTCGGGCACCTGGCCCAGTAGTGCGGCGCAGGGCAGAGCAGCGGCGGCAGGCGCTTCCATCAACTGCTGGTAGCGGCGCAGGAGCTCCGGCGCGATGCGTGGGTTGAGAGTCAGGGCCGGAATCAGACTGCCGTTGGTGCGGGCTACGTCGGCGTCGTGGCTGCCCACGACGTGCAGAATCACCTGGTCGTATTTGGGGTCCAGCTGATGATTGTGACGGGCCCAGTCGGAAGCGCGCAGGTGAATTTCGACGGCGCCATTCCACTCCACCTCGCCCAGGCGCAGGCGGGCGCCGAGGAAATCGGGGCCGGCGTCGGCGTTGCGGTGGCCGGGCTTGAGCACCTGAATTTCCTCACCGCTGGCGGTGCGCAGGTCGGTTTTGTCGAAATACTGGTGCTGCCAGAGATAGTGGAGGAAGTCTTCTTTCATGAGCTGCCCATTCTGCGCCGCAAAGTAAGACAAAACAGTAACAAAAGCGGCCCGCTTCCAAAGAAGCGGGCCGCTTGATAACTTTTCAGGAAGCTGGCTTCTACCGCAAGTCCACCACTTTCACGCCCTTGTACTTTGCTTTGTCGAAGCTAAAGGTGCTGGCCGTTACCGGCACGTTGGGCTTGAAGTTTTTGATGGTGAAGGTGTAGCGGTTGCCGTTCTTTTTGAACATCTCCCAGCTTTTCACCGAACTGTCCTTTTTGCGCACCTTGATGCGCACCTTAAACACGTCATTGGTCCGGCTTTCGGGCGTCAGCTCAATCACGTCGATGGCCTCGCCGGCTTCAGTAGCCGCCTGGGCGTAGGTGTATTTGTAGCCCTTTTTATACATGGTATAAATCTGGGAGGGCGACATGTCCTGGGCGTCCGGGTCAGTGTCGGAGATGTTTACCTCGTTTTCGTTTTTGAGGTACGTCCAGGTGGTTTTGCCGTCGTTGATGACTTCCTGGCCGCTGAGCTTGAGGCGGAATTTCTGGCCGGCCACGATGATGTTGCCGCTCAGATTTTGCTTTACTTTGGCCGAGGTGTTTTCCAGCGTCTGAGTGAAATCGGCCTGGTACGATTTGTAAGCCTGGTACTTGGTGCTCATGGCATCCAGGATTTTACCAGCTTTAGGGTCTTGCTGGGCCACGGCCGGCCGCGCCAGCGTGGCCGACAGCAATAGGAGAGAGAGGGTCTTCGTCATGGGGTAAGAAAGAAGCGTTTCGCGCTTGAATTGGGCTGAGTACGGAAACGCTTTACAAAAGGCTGGCCAAAGTTAAGCTCATCGGCAAAGAGTCTGAGTTAAAAGTTGAGGGTTAAAAGTTAAAATCCCTGGCCTCCTTTGCGGAAGTCAGGGATTTTAACTTTTAACCCTCAACTTTTAACTTTCTAAACCAGTGATTTCAGGTGCATTTCCAGCGCATACTCGTCCGGAATGAGCACGGCCCGCGCCTTACTGCCCTCAAACGGCCCTACGATGCCGGCCCGCTCCAGCTGGTCCACGAGGCGGCCAGCACGGTTATAGCCTAGTTTTAACTTGCGCTGAATGAGTGAGGTAGAGCCCTGCTGGTGCAGCACGATGCAGCGGGCGGCCTCCTCAAACATCGAGTCGCGCTCGCCGCCGTCATCTTCGTCAAAGCTGCCGCTGCTGTCGCCATCGGCGCCGGCTACTTCGGGCAGCAGGTAGGCGTCGGAGTAGCCCTGCTGCTCGCCGATGAAGTCGCAGAGCTTGTCTACCTCGGGGGTGTCGATGAAGGCGCACTGTACCCGGATGAGGTCGGAACCGGCCGAGAACAGCATGTCGCCCTGACCGATAAGCTGGTCGGCGCCGCCGGTGTCGAGTATGGTGCGCGAGTCGATTTTGCTGGTTACCTTGAAGGAAATCCGGCAGGGGAAGTTGGCCTTGATGATGCCCGTGATAACGTTTACCGAGGGGCGCTGGGTGGCCACAATCAGGTGAATACCAATGGCGCGGGCCAGCTGCGCGAGGCGGGCAATGGGCTGCTCGACTTCCTTGCCGGCGGTCATCATGAGGTCGGCCAGCTCGTCAATCACCAGCACGATGAAGGGCATGTAGCGGTGGCCTTTCTTGGGGTTCAGGCGGCGCTCGACAAACTTGGCGTTGTACTCCTTGAGGTTGCGGCAGCCGGCTTCTTTCAGCAGGTCGTAGCGGCGGTCCATCTCCATGCACAGCGAGTTGAGCGTGTGCACCACCTTCTTGGTGTCGGTGATGATGGGCTCTTCGGTGTCGGGCAGCTTGGCCAGGAAGTGGCGCTCGATTTTGTTGAAGATGCTCAGTTCCACCTTTTTGGGGTCGACGAGCACAAACTTCAGCTGGGCGGGGTGGCGCTTGTAGAGCAGCGAGGCCAGAATGACGTTCAGGCCCACCGATTTACCCTGGCCGGTGGCGCCGGCCATCAGCAAGTGGGGCATTTTGGCCAGGTCGGCCACAAATACCTCGTTGGTGATGGTGCGGCCGAAAGCCACCGGCAAATCCATTTCGGAGCGGGCAAACTTCTCGCTACCCAGCACCGAGCGGATGCTCACCATCTCCTTTTTGGTATTCGGTACCTCGATACCGATGGTCCCTTTGCCAGGAATCGGCGCGATGATGCGGATGCCTAACGCAGCCAGGCTCAGGGCAATGTCGTCCTCCAAACTCTTGATTTTGGAGATGCGAATACCGGCTTCGGGCACGATTTCGTAAAGCGTAACCGTGGGGCCGATGGTGGCCTTAATGCTGGCAATGGCGATGCTGTAGTGGCCCAGGGTTTCGACGATGCGGTCCTTGTTGGCTTCGAGCTCTTCCTTGGTTACCTGGGCTTTGGGCGTGCCGTAGTCGCGGAGCAGCTCCAGGGTGGGGTACACGTAGCGCGAAAGGTCCAGCGTGGGGTCATAGTTCACGTTGGGCATCACGTCGGCATCCTCGTCCTCGTCGGCCACGGCGGCGATGTCGGCCCCGGCGTTGGGGTCGAGGTCGTCGCGGTTAGGGATGGTGATTTCCAGCGGATTTAGCGACTTGGCGACTTGCAGGGCCGGGGTCTTGGCGGCGGGCAGCTCGGCGTCCTCGTCGGCCAAATCGGCCATCGAGAGGGGAGTGGGCACGCTGGCGGTGGGACGCGGCGCGGTGTTGAACTCTACTTCCGGCTCGGCATCGGGCATTTCGATGGAGAAGGCGGGGCCGGTGCTGGCGGCCGCCGTGAGAGCGCTGGCGGCCGTGGTGGCGGGCGCAATGGCTGCAGCCGTAGCGGCGCTGCTCAGGCCAGTGACTACGGCGGCGGCAGTAACCAGCGGGCCGGTGACGTCCAGCGCCGTTGCTGCGATAGCCGGCACCTGGGGCGCGGGCTCAAACTCGGTAGTCTTCGGAGTTTTATCTTCGGTGTCGTCGCCCAGTTGCAGGGTGGGGACGGTGCTGGTAGGCTTCGTCGTCGGGGCCGGTATTGGCTGAATTGCCTCGGCGCCGGCGGCCGTGACGGTAGCGCCGGAAGTAGCACTGGATACCTGCGGTACCTTCTCCGCTGCCGGCGTTTTAGTGGGGGCTGTGGCAGCCACGGCCGCCAGTTGCTCGGCTTCGATTTCGGCGGCCAGCTCGGCGTCTTCATCGGCATCGGCTTCGACGCCGCTGCCCAGGAAGCTCAGGTTGAGGCTGGTAACGTTGAAGAAGAACACCACGAACGAAATCAGTGCGAAGGCCAGCAGCAGCACCGTGCCCCAGCCGATGAGGCTGGCCAGCCAAGTGGCGGCCTCAAAGCCCACGCCGCCGCAGAGGAAATCGAGGCGGTGGGCCAGAGCGGGGTCGGCACCGGGCTCGGCCAGACTCACCACCACATAGCCGAGCAGAGTGCTCAGCCAAGCCATCGTGAACAGGCCCAGAGCCAGCACGTAGCTCACCGAGCCCTTGGCGCTGCGGAACACGATTTTATAGCCCAGAAAAAAGACGATGGGAATGAGCGCAAACGCCGCAATGCCAAACAGCTTGTAGATAAATAGCTGCGCCGCCCAGGCGCCCAGCAAGCCCAGCCAGTTGCCGGATTCCTGCCCGGCTTCCTTCACGGGCAGGGTGCTCAGGGCCGCCACCACGCTCTGGTCGGCGTGGCCGGTGAAGAGGAAGGAGGTGAAGGCAATGGTGAGGTAGAGGCTGCCCAGCAGGAAGCCAAAGCCGATGAAAAGGTGAAAGCGGCGGTCGCGCAGG
>Ga0247804_10000355_pt1 | contig 21042 bp, 19 predicted proteins | sample UWRJL029104C1_FD_181142 | JGI IMG/M metagenome (GOLD analysis project Ga0247804, IMG submission 181142) | Plant litter microbial communities from Arlington Agricultural Research Station in Wisconsin, United States - UWRJ-L029-104C-1 | ecosystem: Environmental > Terrestrial > Plant litter >...
ACCGGTTGGAAACCGAAGCCACATCCAGTATGCCTTCATAATAATAAAGCTGGTTAGCTTTACCCAGCAAAATCGTTAGGGTAGCAGAAGCCACAACAGGCATCGGTTTACCGTCAGCAGGTTCGCTCAGGTCCATTACTTTAGGCTTGTTCATTGTAGTCGTAAAAACAAAAAAAGTAATGAGCAAAAATCCCAGGTCAACCATCGGTGTAAGGTCAACCCTCGTAGATAATTTCTTTGATTTTTTAACGCCCGTTTTCTCCTGGGAAGCCATGTCGATTGTTGCCATAAAAAAAATTTAATTGAGAATGCCCTGCCGCTATTAGATGCAATAGCGTTATCAATCCACAAATAATTGAAGGCATGGACTTTGCTGGCTTTGTTCAAAAGAAAACAGGTAAAATCATCATTATGCAAAAACAAACATTGATCATCGTTGGCGCAGGTATTACCGGGCTAGTGGCCGCTTATGAACTGGCCGGCCATTTCGACATCATCATCCTGGAAGCACAGGACCGCAGCGGTGGCCGCATTCATACGATCGTACAGCAAGGCACGGTGGTGGAAGCCGGCGCCGAATTCATACACGGTCATTTACCACTTACTTTTAATTTGTTGAAAAAAGCAGGCATCGGTACGCAGAAGATCGAAGGCAAAATGTACCGGTATAAGAACGGGAAACTGGTGGAGCAACAGGAGATGGTGGAAGGCTGGGACCAGCTTTTAAAAGAAATGAAAAATGCAGGAACCGACACCACGCTTTCCGATTTTTTAAACCACCATTATCCCGGCGACAACAGTTTTAAAAAGGAAGTGGAAAGTTATGCGGAAGGCTTTGACCTGGCAGACCCGTCACTTGTAAGTGTGAAAAGTCTTTATAAGGAATGGAGCAAGGAAGAAGGCGATAATTACCGCGTTAGCGGCGGTTACAGCGTTTTGGTGGACTGGCTGGAAGCGGAATTGGTTAAGAAAGGCGTAAAGCTATACACCGGCAAATGTGTAAAACAGGTAGATTGGCAGGAAAACGACATTACAATTACCACTGCTACAGAAGAAAAATTGTATAGCAATAAGTTGCTGGTAACCATTCCCGTTAGTATGCTGGGCAAAGTAGCGGCGGCAGGTTCTATCAACTTCACGCCGGAGATCGACGGGTATCAAAAAGCGGCTGCGGGTATTGGTTTTGGCGGCGTGGTAAAAGTGGTATTGTTATTTGAAAAGCCGTGCTGGCCACCCAATGCAGGCTTTATCATCAGCGATCAACCCTTTCGCACCTGGTGGAGCCGTCTGCCAGGCGAACCTTTGATACTCACCGGCTGGGCGGGTGGAGCGGCAGCTACAGCTATGAAAGATAAAACAGATGATGAAATATTAGCCGTCGCCTTTGCTTCGCTTTCTACGATCCTTGATATACCCACAAATGAACTGGAAGCCTTGACCACGGCGACTTATGTATTTAACTGGCCGGCCGGTCTATTTATAGGAGGCGGCTACAGCTATGAAACACTGGACTCCGCTTCTGCAAAAGAAATATTGAATACACCGGTACTTGATACGATCTTCTTCGCCGGTGAAGGATTGTACAGCGGTGATCATCCCGGTACGGTAGAAGCGGCGATCGATTCAGCGCTTCATGTGGTTAAACTCCTGCAATAATTTGTAATTACGATTACTTTGGATGCTGCGTGCTACGGGGCTGACCACGTTGTGCATTTAAATCTAAAAAACATTCAAAAAATCAACCTCTTGATTTTTATCCCTCGTAATTTCAATAGCACAAAACGTTGAAAATTCGTAAGCAGGAATGTTATGATTCCATTGCATCTTTTAACGTACCTGCAATAGCCTCCAGCAGCATCTTATCGAATTGAGCGCCGGCTTCCATTTCTTCGGGGCTGATCCATGCCCGGAAATTCTTTTCTTCATCGGGCTCAAAGTTGATGTATTGCCCATTTACCAGTACGCGGATGGCATAGGTATAACCCCTGTTCAGCAGTGATGCGGTAAAACTGAGTTCTTCACCTTTGTAAGTAACGGGTATTTCAAATGTTTCTTCCATGCATTCAAAGATGGGATTTTTTGTTGTAGCGTGATTTTTATAATTCCTTTAATTAAGGGGCGCATGATAGCAGGCAGCTTGTGGATTTTACGCAACACCGTTACCAGGCAGCTGCTTTAAAGTGATGACCAGCGGTTATGGCACGAAAATTTCCGTTTGCGTATAAGACTATGGCAAAGGTCAAACACATATCGAAAAAAAGACGGATCATTTATATTGTTCTCGGGACAATTTTACTGGCATTGATCATCTTCCGTTTATTGTTGCCGGGCATTTTATTAAGGTATGTAAATAAACAATTGACCCTTATCGACGGTTACCGCGGGCATGTGGAAGATATTGATGTATCCCTGTACCGGGGCGCTTATACCATCAAACAGATCAAGCTGGATAAAACCGGCGGCGGTATTCCCGTACCGTTCTTCAATGCACAGGAAATAGATCTTTCGATCGAATGGAACGCTTTATTCAACGGCAGGATCGTAGCCGAAATAGAGGTTGAAAAACCAGTACTTAATTTTGTAAGCGGGCCTACGAAAGCGACTTCACAAACAGACATTGATAACGACTGGACCACCGTGGTTGACAACCTCATCCCTTTCAAACTGAACCGTTTTAAGATCAACAACGGCGAAGTGCATTACCGCGATTACCACAGCTCACCCAAGGTTGACATCAAAGCGACCAATGTAGAGATACTGGCCGAAAATCTGTCGAATGCCAAACGCGTGAAGAATGCCCTGCCTTCGCCCGTTACCGCATCGGCATCCGTATACGGCGCCAAAGCCACGATGGACATGAAGATAGACCCGCTGGCGCGCAACGCTACGTTCGACATGAACACGCGCCTCACCACCGTGGACATCACAAAATTCAACGACTTCCTCAAAGCCTATGGGAATTTCGATGCAGAAAAAGGCACCATCAGCCTGTACAGCGAGGCCGCTGCGAAAGATAAAAAGATCACCGGTTATGTGAAGCCGGTGATCAAAGACCTCAAAGTATTAAGCTGGAAGAACGACAAGGAAAATCCAGTACAGCTTGCCTGGGAAGCAGTTGTGGGCGCAGTTTCGTGGCTGCTGACCAATCACCCTAAGGACCAGGTGGCAACGCGTGCAGACTTTACCGGCAGCCTCGACAACCCGGATTTTAATACCTGGAGCATCGTAGGACAATTGCTGCGCAACGCCTTCATTGAAGCCCTGTATCCTTCGCTTGAAAATTCTGTCACCCTTAATTCCGTTGATAAGAAAGAAGAAAAGCAGGGATTTTTTAAACGGTTATTTGGGGGTAAAAAAAAGGATAAGCAACAATAATTACTTATCCTCCCTATTTCAATTAAACATTTTTATTATTGCCCGTCACCTGGTTCCTGTTTGGGTTCGGCCGAAATCGTTTTTTGTAAAATATTTGTTTTTAAATTCTGAAAAGCCATGGTTTTATAAGCCGGTTTCGTTTTCTGCTCTGTCGCAATTTCCATCTCATTCATGGGTTCATTTTGCAGGTTGGTTTTTGTTACGGCATGTATCTGGCGCTGTGTTTTGGTAGCAGCGGAATTTTCATTCGCCTTAAAGCCGAGGTAACCTGCCGCACTGATGCCCAGCAGGGTAAGTTGCCAGGGTTCAAATTCTATGAAAGGATATTGCGGCGGGCGCGTCGTGATCAATGCATAAAAAGAATGCAGGAAAGCCATGCCAAAAACAATGTTGAACATTACGGCCTGGAAACGATGGATGCTGATGCCGCCTTCATCAGAAAGAATGTCGGCAAAAAATCCTTTCGTCGGGTCAAGGTCCTGGTGACGAATGGGAACGCTGGTACCGTTTTCCTGTATCTGCGAATTGTCTATCACGCTGCCAAAAATGGAAACGGCAAGTCCACCCCCGAGCAGCAATACCACGGTGGAATTGAAGGCAACAAGTTGGCCAGTATAAAAAAAGAACGTGATGAAGCAGGATAAGATGATCAGCGTCCACCAGAACAATTGTACCCGCGCATAGCTGTAGGGCCGTATTTTGGCGGGCCGCAGCAGGTTAGTTTCGGGATCGTAACTCAGGTCCTTGCACAACCCGGTTTTAAATAAGAGCCAGGTACATAGACTTACCATAACGATAAGGGTAATGATAAAAACAGGCAGAAAGCGTTTGGTGGTATGCGCATACAATACTTCCGGTTGCGCCATTTGGTAGTTCAGCGTATTGTAAAAAGTAGCGGAATCCACCGCATGCCGCAGGCTGTCCTGGTTAACGGCCGGTGCAGGTGCAGGAGTGGCTTTTGCCGGTTTGGAGGAATCCACCGGGGCTACAACTGCAGTAGTTGTATCCTGTGCGTGTGTAAGGCTGGCAAAGAAAAATAAGGCAATGACAAGGATTGCGTGTTTCATCGTGCTGTGTTTAAGTTAAGAGTTGGGTAAATATATCCTGTTGATCCGATCCATTATCAAGCATGCTGTTGAACAATAGTACGAACCGGCAGTTAAGATATAAAACAGCAGCGCAAAGAAGAAAGTATTTATACGCGTTTTTTGTCGTTTAAAAACGGCCTGGATTTACAAAGTTTTCCTGTCCAATGTCTCCCCGGCTTTTAAGGCATGGATGTGCAGGCCTTCGATGTCGCTGGTATGGGCCGCAAGCGCTTCGGGTGTGCCGGTCAGAAAAGGATAGGTACCGTAATGAAAAGGGATAACATGTTTTACACGCAACAATTTGATGGCATAAGCGGCTTCCAGCGGCCCCATGGTAAAGCGGTCGCCGATGGGTAACGCGGCGATGGTTGGTTTGTACAACTCTCCCACCAGTTGCATGTCGCCGAACACGCTCGTATCACCGGCAAAATATATTTTCAGTCCGTCGGAAAAGCCCACTACGAATCCCACGGCCTGGTGTGGGTGCGTCATGCTGCCATTGGCCTGGTTGATGTGTGATACGTGAAAAGCATTCACCATGCTGATGCTCATGTCCATCAGTTGAATGGTGCCGCCGAGGTTCATCGGTTCAATGTTCTCTTTCGGCACTCCCTGTTCCAGTAAATACCAGCGACAAATATTATTGGCAACTACCTTGCAATTCGTTTTTTTGATGATGACCGGCAACTCAATGTCGAAGTGATCATCGTGCCCATGCGTTACCAGCACCAGGTCTATTCGATCCTGTACTTTACAATCTCCCGGGATGAAAGGATTATCGCTGAGCCAGGGATCCACGATCACGATCCTGCCTTCCGGCGTAGTGATCTTAAAGCTGGCGTGACCTAAGAACTGGATGGTTGTGTGCATGCTGAAAATTATAGATGGGAAGATAAGGAATTAAGTTGCATGCTCACCTTCCTTCAAAATCACAACCCCAACGCTTTCTCCTTATGCTCTGCCGAAACCGTCAAAAACTTACCGGCCGGGTCGAGCACTATTTTCACCGTTTTGCGGGGCAATATCACCAGCGTATTTATTTTATTGGAATGCACATTTAATAACAGGGTTTGCTTTTCCCCGTTCTCGAAATACAAGGCCGCTTCCAACGGTTCTGTAAACGATACTTGCTTTTTATTTCCTTTCCCATCTTCTTCATATTTATAAGCAGCAGCCTGCAGGTTTACCCAATAGCGGCCGGTTTTATCTTTAGTCACGATGGCTTTATCAATTACCAGGTCATAAGTTACTACCTGTTTGAACAGTTCATCCATTTTTGCATCCTGGCTTTTATCCGCCACCGCATACAGCTCGTTGAGCAGGTCAATCGCTACGGGTGGCCGGTTGGGATAAACATATTTAGCATAGAAATTTTTCAGCGCGCTGTTGATCTTATCCTCACCCAGCAATAAATATAATTGGTACATCACTACCATGCCTTTATCATAACAGAGGTAAGATTTTCCGGGTGCCGACCGGTACAACGGTTCTTCCCCCGCGCTTCCTCTTTCGGCCAGGTAAATGTCTTTGTGCACGTTCACGCGATCCAACAGGTGCGCTTCTCCATAGGTCTTTTTGTAGATCATCAGTTCTGTGTACATCGCCAGGGTTTCGGTCACCAGCTTACTACCCGGTCCATCAGCCGGCGCTATTTTTGAATTGCCCCACCAGGTATGAGAAAGTTCGTGGCTGGTCATTTCATTGATGATGTCGCGGCCGGGGTTTCCGTCCATCCTGTTCTGGAAACCGAAGCCTTCATTGATGAACAGGGAAGCGGGATAGGCCGTGCCGGCAAAGCCTTTGCTGAAAGCGGATATTTCTACCAGGCGCATCGTTTTAAAAGGATAGGGCGCGATCTGTTGCGTGCCATAGTCCAGCGTTTGCTTTGCCATATCGATGAACCGATCCGCGTTTTCATAATGGCCGGGATGGTAATACAATTCAATGTTCACAGCGTTGTGCAACAGTTTTTTTACCGCGTATTGTGCAGATGCTACGGCAAAACGAAAGGGAACGGGTTCGGGTGTTACATAATGAAAATAATGCCGGCCGCCCTGTTGCCATTCTTTTACCAACTCACCAATCCCAATGGCCGTTTGCCCTTCGGCGGTTGATACCACCGCGTCTAGTCGTATGAAATTGTGACTGTCTTCGTCGACCGCATCCCCGGTTGAAAGCAATGGCGGCATGCCTCTTCTTTTTCTTTCTGCCGGGTCGTCAATTTCATTACCCGCATTATAGCCGGGCGCAGGAAAGTAACGGCTGATGCGGCTGAACGAGCCATTGTGCAAAATAGTATTGAAGGAAGCGGCTTTGTTGAAAGGAGATCGTTTGTAATGAAAAGCAAAAATGCTTTCGATGGAATCATTCGGCTGCAATGTATTTCTTAATACGAATGTATAATAACCATTAACGGTATCTTTTGACTGCAACACGGCATTTGCGACTTCTATTTTTGTCCATTGCATTGTTTTATCGCCGTACATATACAATGTATCGATGGGCACACCGGTTTTATTGAGCAGGTTATATGTTCCGCTTACGTTGAAACTTTCATTCCCCGGGTACAGTTCGATGCCGGTGCGTATAGCCGTAACCGTTGGTTGAGGCACGTTCTGTAAATAACTGTATTTTTCTTCATAAGCCTGCTGCCAGTTGTTGACCGATTTTGCACTTGTAATATTGGTCCGGCTGTAAATATGGTAGCCGGTTACAACCGTGCCGGTACAACAAATAAGTAATACAACTACTGTCAACCATTTTACCTGCCGCACCGGTTTTATTCCCTGTTTTACTTTTGAAGCCAGTATAAAAATAAGCGCGGTTACAAAACTCCAGTACAACATCTTGCTGCCGAAAGCTTCGGTAGCGCTGCCAAATCCATTCATGTCGCTGTAAGTACCATCAAACGCATTGGCAAATTTCAGCAGGGGATGGCGGATACCGGCGATGCTACCCATCGATGTATTGGTAATGGCCAGCGCAATACCGGCAACAGCAATGCCCACGTATTTATTTTTTACAAAAGCCTGGATGCAGGTGACCAAAGCAGCGCACAAGGCCAACGGCAGGCCAATAAGATAAAACAGGGAAACATACAAAGACCAATCTATTATGGGATATCCGAGCAGGAACTGGCAGCCAATGCAAAGGGCAATGCTCAAAGCGATCAGCAGTACCACGATGAAAACAAGCGGCAGCCATTTTGAAACCAAACTTACGCCGGGCTTTACCGCCGTTGTATCTTCCAGCGGGGCGAAACGAAAATTTTTACTCCGCCAAAATACTTCGCTGCCATAAAATAAAATGACGAGCAGGCCGACAACCGGTAAGGCGTACAATACCTGTGTTACCATCCCGCCTGTAGTGGCGAACTTGGGCGGGATGCGCGTATTACCACTGAGGTCGCTGAACAGTTCGATGCCGAAAAACCCGGCCCAGCCCACGCAGATGATCCACAGCGGGACAGTTTTAACGATGTTCTTTACTTCAATTCGAACAAGGCTCCATAAACTTTTAAGGTTGTAGCGAATGCCACCCGTTCTTGTAGGCACCGGGTGATAGTAAGCCGCTACGCGTTTGGCCGAACTACGTTCTTTCCGCCTGCTGCTTTTATGCCGTGCGCCACTCATAGAAAAACGTTTGTAAGCGAATAACAACAGTACCGCAGCAACCGCGAGGTAAAGCATCCTGTTGATCAATACATTCCCTGAAAGTTGCAACAATTGCGTGTTGCGTTCGGTTGCGGTCCAGTAACGGGCCTGCTCCATAAACGCCGCCAGCCCGAATGGATCCAGCCGTGCCGACCAGTTCATGGCGGTTGCCGATACAGGCGTACTGTTGGCGATCAGCGGCGAGTTGGTAAAAATAGCCACGCTCCAGTATAAAAAATAAAGCAGGATGCCCGACACGTACACCAGCATTTTACTGCGCGTAGCCAGTCCGATGCTGCAGGCTACTGCCGTGCAAAGGATGATGTTGGGTAAGAGCAGTACTAAAAAAGGATGCAGGTAATATGAAAGATGGAACGGGCCGAGCTGATCGTTGCCGTTAGCGGTTAATAAGTGCCCGGCCATAAGTCCGCAAACCAATAAAAAATAACACAGGAGCGTTATACAAAAGATGATCAAAAACCGGCTGGCTACGTAAGGCATTTTGCGCAGTGGCGTGGCAAACAGGATCGGGTCAAAACGCGCATCCTGTTCACGAAATAGACTTTGCGCTGCCAGGATCGTTGTCGAAAAGATACAGATCAGCGAGATCATTCCCAGCAAATAATTTAAAACATAGGGGCTGTTACTGTATGTGGCCGGGAAAGGGAACCGGGCCATGGTAGCGCCCGCGAAGCCAAGCAACAGGTAAAAGGCAAGCATCCCGTAGAATGATCTTTTTCTTTTCCAGAAAATCAATTCAAATTTTATAAGTTCCAAAAACATCCTTATGTTGTATTTGCGTTATTGATGATTGTGTATGTTTTAAAAGCAACGGTTACAATCCCGCCAGCCTGCTGAAATAAACATCTTCCAGGTCGGGTTGCTTCGCGATGAAGCCATTGCCCGGATCTTTTTTTGAATAGACGTACAGGTTGAGTTTGCCCGCGTTGAATTGCGTAGAGATCACTTTAAAGGAGTTTTCATGCACTGCCCTTTCTTCCTTTGCAACGAGTTTGGTCCAGATACAATTCTTAATATCGTCGATGAATGCACCCGGTTGCCCGTAAGCGATCACGCTGCCTTTGTAAAGGATGGCCATTTGCGTACAGAGGTTGCGCACATCTTCCACCAGGTGGGTGGAAAGGATAACGATCACCTGTTCGCCGATCTCGCTCAGCAGGTTGTTGAAACGGTTGCGCTCTTCCGGGTCGAGGCCGGCCGTCGGCTCATCCACGATGATCACCTGCGGGTTGCCCAGCAAAGCTTGCGCAATGCCGAAGCGTTGCCGCATGCCGCCCGAGAAACCGCTGACCGCTTTATTCCGGTTCGCGTACAGGTTTGTTTTATCGAGCAACGCCAGCACCTGTTCCTTTCTTTCCTTGCTGTTGGTAATGCCCTTTAATACGGCCAGGTGTTCGAGCAGGTCCGAAGCACTTATTTTAGGGTATACACCGAAATCCTGCGGCAAATAACCGAGTTGCTTTTTAATGAATACGGGATCGTTGATGATGTTGATACCGTTGAAAATAATTTCCCCGCTACCGGGTTTTTGCAAGCCTGCAATGGTACGCATGAGCGACGATTTACCCGCGCCGTTCGGTCCCAGTAAACCAAAAACGCCGTTGCCGATGTTCAATGAAATATCGTTCATTGCCATGACGCCGTTTGGATAAACCTTGTTGATGTTGTTGATGATAAGTGTATTCATTTGCTTTGATTTTGGGCAATAAGCTACCCTTCCCGTTTGGGATCGTTTTAAAAATTTCTATATGATTTAATTATTCTTCCCTGTACTCCAGGATGTCGCCCGGCTGGCAGTCCAGCGCCCTGCAGATCGCTTCCAGCGATTCAAAGCGGATACCTTTTGCCTTCCCGGTTTTCAATATGGAGAGATTGGCCGGCGTTATGTCCAGTATTTCTGCCAATTCCTTCGACTGCATTTTCCGCCTGGCGAGCATTACATCAATGTTTACGATGATCGGCATGGTTATATGAATAAGTCTTGTTCATTTTGAAGTTTCAATCCCTGCCTGAAAATGGCAGCCATAAAATAGGCGAATACGCCTAGCACGGCATGCAATACTGTTAAAATAACGATGATGCTAACTTCGTAAGAAAAAGCAAAGTGCAATACGAGGAAAGGCAAGGGCGCCAAAAAATTAAGGAGGTAAAATATTTTCAATCTTCGTACGCCCTTTACCGTTAGTAGCTTTTTCTCGCGGAAAGTTTTAAAAATATTTCCTACCAGCCAAAAGAATAAACCATACAAACCCATGAAAGCGATCATTTCTATAATATACCAGGTATTATTGTCGCCCCGTAAATATGGTTGCGTAGAAAAAGGTAAGAGTACTTCAAAGTATTTGCCATCGTTCGTAAAGCGCAGCGCAGCGCCTGATAAAAAACTGATGGCTGAATGGGCAGCGGTGGCAAAATAAGCGATCGCCAATAGCCGTGTTAAATAATAAAGTGCAGTGGCGACAATACGGACCTGTATCATTTTCAAGTTAATTTCTGCAAATGTATAATTAATTATCGTAAAACAATAATTAATTATTAAAATCCATTATCAAGCGTATTAAACAGGAAAAATTTTTGGCACTAAAACCATAACTTTGAAGCATAAAATAACCTGTATGAAAATTTTATTCAGCCTTTTTATTCTTTGCCTTGCCGCTACAACGCAGGCTCAATCAACTGAAAACAAAGCCGCCGCCGATACATCCGTTGCCAAAGCAAGGGTATTGGAAGCTTCCTGCGGTTCCTGCCAGTTTGGATTGAAAATGCCCGGCTGTTTCCTCGCCGTAAGGATTGACGGAAAAGCTTACCCGGTGGATGGCGCCCTTTCCCTTGATAGCTATGGCGACGCCCATGGCAACGAAGGCATGTGCAACGCCATCCGCAAAGCCGAAGTAACCGGCGAGGTAAAGAACGACCGTTTTGTGGCAAAGAGTTTTAAGTTGCTACCGGTTGAGAAGAAGCAATAAATTATGTGTTATGAACCTGCCTGCCGGCAGGCAGGTTATGTGTATTGAATGTGCAGCGCTCATCATGCTTAGCCCTTTCCTGGAACGCCCTAGGTTAAATATCAATTTAAAACGCCTTCCCGGCAACATTTTGCGCAGCCAATAACTTACCGCCTTACATCTTACCATAACATTCAACAACCCGCTGAGCCACTCAACCTACACAGAGTGACCCACCCCTTGCGAGTTTTGCTCCTTTGTCTCTTTGAAAGTTACCGGCATTGACAAGGCCGGTTTTTTATTGCTGCATGATCGGTATATATCATTTAGTGGATTGCGATAGAAATGTTAATTCATTACCCCGGTAAATACGGCCTTAAACGAAGCACTCCATCGCCCGTCTTATATACATCCATTCACTTTTAAAAAGTACGAACATGAAAAAATAACTACACTAAAAAATGAAACAAAGGAGATCAATTCCCTACGTTAATAAACAATTTTTAACAACAACAATAACAAACATTAAAAATAAAATATCATGAAAAAGTTAATTATACTACTTGTCGCCGCCTTTAGCTTTACCGCAGGCTTTGCACAAAACCGTCAATACGATCGCAATCAACCTTATCCTGTTTACGGTAGCAACGATCGCTACGAAAACAATGGTGGCTACAATAAACGCGACCGCCGCTACGACGACCGTGGGTATGACCAGCGTGACTATGGCCGCAGGAATGATCGCTACAACAACAGGAGACATATCCCTGCACCGCCCCCGCCCCCACCCGTTGTGTATGAAAGGCGCCAGCCCGATAACTTTGGCAAAGGCGTAGCTGTAGGTGCGATCGGTGCGCTGATTTTAGGCGCTATTCTTTCCAGGTAATATCCCTTAATGAAAATAAAATCAAGGCCGTGTTGAACGGCCTTTTTTTGTATTGCAGGATAAATTCGACCAGGAGAAACAAATTCCCTATTGAATTCGTAGTTATGATTTTAACGCGTACAATAAAACAGGGCCAGGCCTTTCTGAATCTGCTTATGAACCTGCATTGCAATATATAAGCTAGGCTGGATTACTGGTGGAGAACAGAGTCATTATTGGGATCAAATCTGTAAAGCCTGCTTCCCTGCATCATAAACAACTGATCACCTGTTTAAAACTATCAGTTTTAAAACTTGGATTGTTATTCAATTTAAATGCTGATAATATCCCGGGAAGTATTCAGAAAGTTAATAACTTATAATTTAAGGCGATTTCCCCAGTAAATCTTTAAAATCTGCAATAATACTATCCGTTGATGCTCATAATAAAAAAGCCCCGAATTTCTTCGAAGCTTTTGCGGACTGGACGGGACTCGAACCCGCGACCTCCGCCGTGACAGGGCGGCATTCTAACCAACTGAACTACCAATCCGAACCATTTCCTTCCGCGGTTACCCGTTAAAGGACGGCAAAGATAGGAGTTTTTATATTTTCTCTCCAAAACTTTTATAAAAAAATTGTAAGCCCTAATTTTACAAACTATATTACAGTTTAAGGACAAACCGCTACTATTAAATTGCTAACCCCAGGCACAAAATCACTATATGCCCGAACTTAAAAAAAGACAGTTCCTCGACTTCGAAAAGCCCATCAAAGAACTATACGACCAGGTGGAGCAATTCAAAGCCAGCGCAGAGAAATCCAAAATAGATGTAAGCGGCAACATTGCCCAACTGGAACAGCGCATCATCGAAACGAAAAAAGACCTCACCGACAACCTTACCCCCTGGCAACGCGTGCAATTGAGCCGTCACCCCGACAGGCCCTATACCTTGAAATACATCGAGAAAATGTGTCCCGATTTCATTGAATTGCACGGCGACCGAAACGTGAAAGACGATAAGGCCATGGTAGGCGGTTTCGCGCAACTGGGTGACGAAACGGTGATGATCATCGGGCAACAAAAAGGTTCCAATACCAAGATGCGGCAGATGCGCAACTTCGGCATGGCCAACCCCGAAGGTTACCGCAAGGCATTGCGACTGATGAAGCTGGCGGAAAAATTCAACAAGCCCGTGATCACGCTCATCGATACGCCGGGCGCCTATCCTGGCCTCGAAGCGGAAGAACGCGGGCAGGGAGAAGCCATTGCCCGCAACATTTATGAAATGATCCGCCTTAAAGTGCCCGTGATCTGCGTAATCATCGGCGAAGGCGCCAGCGGCGGCGCTTTAGGCATCGGCGTGGGCGACAACGTATTCATGATGGAAAATACCTGGTACACCGTAATATCACCCGAAAGCTGCAGCAGTATTTTATGGCGCAGCTGGGATAAAAAAGAAGTGGCGGCAGAACAACTGCGTTTAACCGGCGACGATATGCTGAAATTCGGGCTGGTAGATGGCGTGATACCCGAACCATTGGGCGGCGCACATTGGGATTATGATGGTGCGGCAGCGATCCTGAAAGATTACCTTATACCCGTGATACAAAAATTAAAACAGGTACCTCCCCAGGAAAGAGTGAACAACCGCATCGCCAAATTTGGCAAGATGGGTTTTTGGGAAGAGTAAAAAATACCATGCGCCAACCACCCTATAAAAACAATATGTTCCTGTGGACGCTGTTGGTTTTATGCATGGCCATACCGGCAAAAGCAACAGTGACGGAGGTTTCAACATTAAAAAAAAATCCTGTACATATTTCTTTCCCGGGCCTGCAACTGGCAGCGGCCGATTCTTCTTCTTTTATAATTCCCTTCAGTCGCTCGGGCAACCTACTGTTGATAAAGGCAAGGGCCGACGACCAGGAAGGCAATTTCATACTCGACACCGGCTGCCCGGGACTTGTGCTCAACATCACTTATTTCCGTAACTACCCCGTTACCGCCGACCCGGAAAGCGAAAGCCGCGGCATGGCAGGCGCCGAAGCCGCCGAGCACATCGAGGTAAAAAATTTTCGCATGGGCGGCATACAGGAACACCGGCTGAAAGCGCAACTCGCCAACCTGGGAAACATTGAGAACAGCAAGGGTGTAAAAGTGCTGGGACTGGTGGGCATGCAGTTCTTAACCAATTGCGAACTCATCATCGATTTCCAGAAGAACCTGATGTACTTCCACGTAATGGGCCGCAAAGGATTGATATATAAAAATGCATTGCTGAAAGACACAGCCGCTTACCATACGCTGCCTTTCGAGATCACCGATAACCGCATGATCGTGAAAACCACGATGGCAGGAAAAAAGCTGCGGTTCGTAATTGATTGCGCCGCAGAAACGAACATACTCGACAGCCGCCTGCCCAACAAAATATTTGAAACACTTTCCATCACCGGCCGGGTATCGCTGGTGGGCGTAGGCAATAAAAAAGTGGAAGCGGTAACCGGTAGCCTCGCGAGTTTCAATATCGGCAATCAAAACATCAAAGACATGCCGGTGCTGGTAACCAACCTGGAGAAAACCTGCTTTGCTTACGGCGGTTGCGTGGATGGCGTACTGGGACTGGATAATCTTTCCCTGCAAAGAATCGGGTTTAATTTTACAACGCTTAAAATGTATATATGGAAATGAAGCGCGATATACAGGCAACCAAGCAAAACGGTTTTTTCCGCAGCATCCTGCTCCTGCTGCTGGTGATGCTGCCGCTGTGCCCCTTCGCGCAGCAACAGGAAATAAAATACAGCCTGCACAACGGCAGCATGCAGATATCGCTGGGCAAGAAAGCGGATACCACCGCCCTTAACGAATTCATCAAACAATACGACCTCGGCGACCTGGCGTTAAAAAGATTGATCAGCCAGGACTTTACAGATTCGGTCATTAGCCTCGGCTGGAAAATGGAAGTCAACAGCAACGAAGTCATCGTGATCAGCAAGCCGCTGTTTTCAGCCGATAACATCAACGATCCGGCGGCCCGCATCAAACTAACGGGAACGGTTAACGCTTCGGGCGAGCGGGTACCTGGCGCATTGAACAACCAACCGCTGGGTTATAATGTCTTCCGCAAAAATCCATTTATCGTAAACGACCGCGTTGTTAGCTTCCTGCTGCGCAACAACAAAAATGCAAAGCGGGTATTACTGGCCGGCGATTTTACCGACTGGGAAACCGGTGCCCTGCCCATGACCCGCACGGATAGCGCCTGGTTGCTGCCCGTAAAAATGATGCCGGGAAAATATTTGTATAAATTCATCGCCGACGGCAACTGGATCACCGACCCTGACAACAAGCTGGTGGAGAACGATGGCGAAGGCAATACCAACTCCGTTTATTTTTTTACGAATACGACTTTTAAACTGGACGGTTTTATCAACGCAAAAAAAGTGGTTGTATCCGGCAGCTTCAATCATTGGAATGAAAATAAACTGCGGATGAATAAAACCAATACGGGCTGGGAATTGCCGGTGTTCCTCGATACCGGTACCTATACTTACCGCTTCATTGTTGATGGCCGCTGGATGACCGATCCCGCCAATACGAACCGCTATCCCAACGAGTTCAATGAATTTAATTCCGTGCTGCAGGTGGGCAATCCTGTACTGTTCACTTTGAACAGTCATCAAACTGCACAGCAGGTTTTTCTTGCGGGTTCATTCAACGATTGGCGCGAATTTGAATTGAAGCTGACCAGGACAGATAGCGGCTGGCAGATCCCTTACGTTTTAGGTGCAGGCAATTATGAATATAAATTTTATGTAGATGGCCAATGGGTGGATGCAGCGGGTAAAAAAATAAAAGCAAGTACGCCCGGCTCCATCCTCGTTGCAGGTACCAACCATGTGTTCCGTTTAAAAGGTTATGCGGGGGCAAAAAGTATCTTCCTCGCCGGTGATTTCAACGGCTGGTCGCCCAACGCTTTCGCCATGAAAAAAGAAGGCGATGAATGGGTACTGCCCATACACCTTTCCCCTGGCAAACACCTTTACAAATTTGTGGTTGACGGCAGCTGGATAAAAGACCCGGGCAATAATCTATGGGAGAAGAATGAATTTGATGGGGAGAATTCCATCATCTGGATGAAATAAATTATGAATTATGAATGCATAATATAACTTATGCTTATAGTACCATACGAAATGCACAATGAGAAAAATAAAAAATACTAGTACATTACTAGGCAGGTAACAATAGCAATAAGCAGCGTAATTGGTAATTGATTAAGCTACAAGCTTAAGGATATGCCTTTCCATTTCATCTACGTTAAAAGGCTTGGACAGGTAATCATCAGCGCCGCAACTCTTCGTTACCTCCGCGAGGTTGGTATTGGCAGATAACATGATGATAGGAATGTGGGAGGTCGCGGGATCCTGCTTCAGTTTTTTACAAAGGTCGCCCCCATTAACGCCATCCATTTGTATATCCAGTAAAATCACATCCGGGTAATGCATTTTGATCAGCTGGTAAAGGTCTTCCCCGTTCACAGAAATATCTACGTGAAATCCCTTTCTTTTCAGGGAAGACCGCATAAGGCTCAGCAGGTCCCGGTCATCGTCCACCGCCAGCACGTTGCCTGTATATAAAGAGATTTCCATAAGGTAACTGATTCAAAAGCCGGTCCGTTTTTAAAAAGGCTTGTAATCGTTGATTATGCATCCATTTCCCCCGCAAGCATCCTTTTAAATACACAATTATGTGGATATATGGCCTGCTGCCCGCGATTTTTCTCCCCGCAAAGCCTTCAACTACTTTCAACCTTTTCAGCAACCTTCAACTCCCGGTTAAACTTTCTAAACCCTTAAACCCCTGGACCTGTTCGAAGAGGCCGATAAAAAATTATCTTTACCAAAAGAACACTGCTATGCTAAAAGTTGGAGTTATTGGCGCTGGCCACCTCGGTAAATTTCACCTGAATAACTGGGTAGCCATCGAAGGCGTTGAACTTATCGGGTTTACTGATACGGATGATGAAAATGCAAAGTCTGTAACCGATCAATATAAAATACCCCGCTTTGAAACCACCGACGCCCTGCTGGATGCCTGCGATGCGGTGGACATCGTGGCGCCCACCACTTTCCATTTTGAATTGTGCGAGGCCGCCATTAAAAAACACAAGCACGTTTTCGTGGAAAAGCCGCTGACCAATACCATGGAGGAAGCACGTTCCCTGGTAAAACTGGCCAAAGAAGCGAATATCAAATTCCAGGTAGGACACGTGGAAAGGTTTAACCCGGCCTACATTGCCCTCAGGGGACATACCCTGCAACCGATGTTCATCGAAGTGCACCGCCTGGCACAGTTCAACCCGCGCGGTACCGATGTTAGCGTGATCCTCGACCTGATGATCCACGACATTGACATCATCCTCAACCTGGTGAAAAGCAATGTCAGTTACATCAGCGCCAACGGCGTGGCCGTGATGAGCGATACACCCGATATTGCGAACGTACGCATAGAGTTCGACAACGGCTGCGTGGCCAACCTCACCAGCAGCCGCATCTCCATGAAAAAAATGCGCAAAATGCGCCTCTTTCAAAAAGACGCTTATATCGGCATCGATTTTTTAGAAAAGAAAACCGAAGTCATCAAACTTAATACGCCTGATGATAAGAACGTTTTCACCTTCGACATCGAGACCAACAACGGCAAAAAAACCATCGCCATCGCCAATCCCATTGTGCCCGAAGTAAATGCCATGAAACTGGAATTGGAAGCCTTCCGCGACGCCATTGTCAACAATACCGAAACGGTTGTTCCCATCATCGACGGCTTCCGGGCAATGGAAGTGGCGCACCAGATCCTCGAAAAGATTGGAAAACTAAGCGTTAATTAATATGACAATTCGAAAATTTGAAAATTTTAAAATTCCTTTTCAACGAAACAGCCTGCTCTATTTGCTGAGTGCTAATTTTCATATTTGCATATTTTCACATTTTCAAATTGATCGTTGAACCAACCCCGCATCCATATTACCTGGTACGCTTTGGGAGATGGCATCGCTGCGCTTGTTGCGTGGACGGTTTTTTATTTCATCCGCAAAGACATCATCAATGAACCGCTGATCACCGGGCCTAAATTTTACATCGGCCTTATCGTTTATCCTTTTGCCTGGCTTGCGTTGTACCTCGTAATGGGCAGCTACAACAGGATCTACCACAAATCGAGGCTGAATGAATTTTTTAATACGCTCAGCGCTACCTTCATCGGCAGCCTGCTGATCCTCTTTGGTTTTTTACTGTACGATGCCACCGGTGATTACAATATTTATTACAAGGAATTCATCGCCTTGTTGAGTGTTCAGACCCTGGCCACTTTCTTTTCGAGGCTCTTGTTTTTGAACCGCGCCAAACAGCAACTCAACAAAGGCACGGTATTCTTCAATACCCTCATCATCGGTTCCAATAAAAATGCGGCCGACCTGTACAAAGCGATCCTTAACAACAGCGAAAAAACCGGCTTCCGCATACTCGGTTTCGCCAACAGCAATGGCAACGGTAATTCCGAGCTGCCCGCGGACATCACCAAGCTTGGCAACACAAACGATGCCGTACGCATCATCGACGAACTGCACATCGAAGAAGTGATCATCGCGGTAGAAAAAAAAGAACGCGGCCAGCTTGAAAAAATATTGCAGCAACTGAGCGACAAAGACGTCAACATCAAGATCACGCCCGATACCGTGGACATCATCAGTGGCGCCGTGCAAACAGGCAACGTTATGGGCGTCCCGTTGATCGACCTGCATTCGGGACTATTGCCTTTGTGGCAACAAAACGTCAAGCGCATCATCGACATCGTAGCAGCATTGTTGAGCCTTGTATTGCTTTCGCCCTTGTTTCTCTACATCATGATCCGCACAAAATTATCTTCCGAAGGGCCGTTGTTCTACCTGCAGGAAAGGATCGGTTACAAAGGCAAACCTTTTACCATGATCAAGTTCCGCAGCATGGTACCTGACGCGGAAAAGAACGGTCCCGAACTCAGCAGTGATGATGATCCGCGGATCACTTCCTGGGGCAAAGTGATGCGCAAATGGCGGCTCGATGAACTGCCGCAACTCTGGAACATCCTCGTCGGCGAAATGAGCCTCGTTGGCCCCAGGCCCGAACGAAAATTTTACATCAACCAGGTAGTTGCCCGCCACCCGGAATACAATTATTTATTGAAGGTAAAACCCGGGCTCAGCAGTTGGGGCATGGTGAAGTTCGGGTATGCGTCATCGGTAGAAGAAATGATCGAACGCATGCCGTACGACCTCATCTACATCGAGAACGTATCGCTGGCACTCGATTTCAAGATCATGCTGCATACGATAAAGATCATCTTATCGGGAAAAGGGAAATAGAATTATGGGTTATGAGTTATGAATGCATAACAGCTTTTATAACGTTTAGGACTTATAACTTAGCCAAACTTATCCCTGTTATCTAAAATAAACTGCCCGGGCAGCTTTTAACTTTGAGTTGAAGGAATTCATAATTCATAACTCATAATTCATAATTTTGCTTCAAACCATCCCGCTTTGAAAAAGCTATTACTCGCCTGCTTCTTGTTTTGTTCCCAACTGCCTTCCACGCTCGGCCAAACAGGCGCTTACTGGCAACAACAGGTGAATTACGATATAAAAGTTACGCTCAACGATGTGCTCCATAGTTTGGATGCCAGCCTGCAAATGGTATACCTCAACAACTCGCCGGATACACTGCACTTCATCTGGATACATCTCTGGCCCAACGCCTATAAAAACGACCGCACGGCTTTCACCGACCAGGCGCTGGAGAATGGCAGCACCAGGTTTTATTTCAGCGATGACGATCAACGCGGTTACATCAACCGCCTTGCCTTTAAAGTGAACGGCGTCACCGCGGGCCTGGAAGACCACCCGCAGCACCAGGACATCGTAAAACTGGTTTTGCCGCAACCATTGGCGCCGCACAGTTCCGCAAAGATCGCCACGCCTTTTCACGTTAAGCTGCCGTATGTTTTTTCGAGAAGCGGGCACATCGGCCAAACTTATCAAATAGCCCAATGGTTTCCTAAAGCCGCGGTATATGACCGCAAAGGCTGGCATCCCATGCCCTACCTCGACCAGGGAGAATTTTATGCCGATCCCGGTACTTATAAAGTCAGCATCACGCTGCCGCGGAATTACGTGGTGGCTGCCACCGGCGAACTGCAGGATGCAGGTGCAAAAAACAGGATCACCGAAAAATACAACAATACGGTAAGAGCGGCTGTGAAAGCGGCACCCGGCAAAAAAGCGATAGCTGCTGGCATCGTTTCCGACAACACGACTAAAACATTGGTCTATACACAGGAAAACGTGCACGATTTCGCCTGGTTTGCCGATAAAGCTTTCGTGGTAAAACATGATACGTTGCAACTGCCTTCCAAAAGGATCATCGATGTATACGCTTTTCATTATGAAGGCAACAGCGCCGTGTGGGCCAACAGCATTGCCATGATCAAAAGAGCCGTTCTTACCAAAAGTGAATGGCTCGGCGAATACCCGTTCAACGTGGTTTCTGTTGTTGACAACATCAATGGCGATGGTGGCGGCATGGAATATCCAACGGTTACACTTTTATCAGGTGGAAATGAAAAACTGCTCGACTTCGTCATCAACCACGAAGTAGGCCACAACTGGTTCCAGGGCATCCTATCCAGCAACGAAAGAACGCACCCCTGGATGGATGAGGGCATGAACTCGTATTACGACAACCGCTATTCATTACAACAGTATGGCAGCAGCGCACCCGACCTGTTACCCGTAAACGTCAAATTCCTTAAAAAAAGAATGCCGGAAGACCTGACACTTACCTTGCTGAAAACGGTTACCGGTATAAAAAAAGATCAGCCCATCGGCACCAGCAGTGAAAAAATGACCGACTTTAATTACAACCTGGTCGCTTATGTAAAAGCCGCCCAATGGATGAAACAACTGGAACAGGAACTCGGTCAGCCTTTATTCGATAGCTGCATGCGTACATATTATCGCCGCTGGAAATTCAAACATCCGTATCCCGAAGATTTTAAAA
>Ga0247804_10000356_pt1 | contig 21040 bp, 18 predicted proteins | sample UWRJL029104C1_FD_181142 | JGI IMG/M metagenome (GOLD analysis project Ga0247804, IMG submission 181142) | Plant litter microbial communities from Arlington Agricultural Research Station in Wisconsin, United States - UWRJ-L029-104C-1 | ecosystem: Environmental > Terrestrial > Plant litter >...
TGGTGGTCCACCTGTCTTTACTGCCCCTGTTCACCGTTACAAATTCACGGATGGTGGTATTGTCGCCTATTTCTACGGTGGTTTGTTCGCCTTCGTATTTCAGGTCCTGCGGAATGGCCGCGATCACAGCGCCGGGAAAAATGCGGCAGTTCTTGCCGATGCGGGCGCCGTCCATGATGGTTACATTACTCCCGATCCAGGTGCCGTCGCCGATCTCCACGTTCTGGTGGATAACGCTGAACGGGTCAACCTTTACATTCGTAGCCAGCTTGGCGTTGGGATGAATATATGTATGCGGGTGTATCATGTTTCAAAAATTAGCCGGCAGCAATTACCTGTTTTGGCGTAATGAATCAGTTCTTAGCTGTATAAAGATAAGCGGTTATCCTATACAGTTCGTTTTACCAACTGTGCGGTGAGGTCGGCTTCGGTACAGAGCTTGTTTCCAACATATACGCTGCCCTTCATGGCGCAGATGCCGCGGCGTATAGGTTCTGCCAGTTCCATCTTCATGATCATGGTGTCGCCCGGCCTTACCATTTGTTTGAATTTGCAGTTGTCGATCTTTAAAAAATAAGTGTCGTATTGTCCTTCCGGCATAGCGTTGATGCAAAGGATGCCGCCGGTTTGCGCCAGCGCTTCTATCTGCAGAACGCCCGGCATGATGGGATTTCCGGGGAAATGTCCTTGGAAAAAGAATTCGTTGAAAGTTACATTCTTGATGCCCACGATCTGCGTATCGGTCAGTTCGATGATCTTGTCCACCAGCAGGAAAGGGTAACGGTGCGGCAGCGTTTTTTCGATCTGCATCTGCGTATATACCGGTTGCTGGTTGGGATCGTAAATGGGAATGTCCTTGGTGTGCTTATTCTTTTTAATGTATTGCTTGATCTTTTTTGCGAATTCCACGTTGCTGCTGTGACCGGGCCTGTTGGCGATGATGTGCCCCTTGATGGGATAACCGATCAGCGCCAGGTCGCCCACGATGTCCAGTAGTTTATGCCTTGCAGGTTCATTGGGAAAACGGAGTTCCAGGTTGTTGAGGTAACCGCCGCTTTTCACTTCTATCCTTTCCCTTCCAAATGCTTTTGCCAGCCTTTCCATTTCGGGTTCGGTAACGGGTTTATCAACGATCACGATGGCATTGTTGATGTCGCCGCCTTTCACGAGGTTGTTGTCGAGCAACATTTCCAGTTCGTGTAAAAAACAAAAAGTGCGGCAGGGGGCGATCTCTTTTTTAAATTCCGACATCGACTTTAACCCTGCGTGTTGCGTGCCCAGTACGGGACTGTTGAAATCGATCAGCGCCGTTACCTGGTAGTTGGTAGCCGGCAATACGGTCATTTCCACGCGCTTCACTTCGTCGTAATAAGATATGTTGGTATCGATGCTGTACCAGGCCTTTGCCGCGTTCTGTTCAACCACGCCGGCTTCTTCAATAATCTCTACAAAAGGTTCGCTGCTGCCGTCGATGATGGGAATTTCAGGGCCGTTCAGTTCGATGAGGCAATTGTCGATGCCCATGCCCACGAGGGCTGCCAATACATGCTCCACCGTGCACACTTTCGCATCGCCCTGCTCCAGGGTAGTACCGCGCGACGTATCGGTCACCAGGTCGCAATCCGCCTTGATGATCGGCATTCCCGGCATGTCGATCCGCTGGAACTGGTATCCAAAGCCCGGGTTGGCGGGTTTCAGGCACATATCTACATTTATACCGGTATGAAGTCCCGTCCCGGAAATGTTCACTTCTTTGGCAAGCGTATGTTGTTTGTCTGGATTAAAATTTTTATCCATGAGTGCTGTAAAATTTTGTTGGCAAAGATAATTTAAAAATGGTGCGGAAAAGGCATTAATAATAAGTCAAAAGTCAAAACTGAAAACCCAAAACCTGCTCCATTTTTAGGTTTTGGCTTTTGCATTTTGCCTTAAAACTGGAACTGGAAACTACCGAACACCCCAAACTTTGAACCTTTCTCTGCCCGCGGTGGCTGGGGCGATAAGCGCCACACAAAATCGATGCGGAATACCTTGAAGATGTTGTCGATGCCGGTGCCTACTTCCACGTAGGCGGTTTTGTTGAGCGTTTTAAAAGTGCCGTTCTTATTGTTGATGGCTTTGTTCTCGTCGCTCAGTGATCCCCACAAAGTTTTCGCGGTCCAGAACTGGCGCCATTTCAGCTTGCGCGTAAGGGGAATAAAACGGAAAATACCGGAACCGAAATTGTGCTGCACGTTGACGCCCGCATACCGGTCGCTCAGGTATTCGAAGCGGCGCATGAGGTTGTAGGCATTTGGTGTATAGTAATAAAGGTCATTGCCCGGGTGGTTCTCTAAAAAAGTAAAAGGCAGCGCACCATAGACCTTGCCGGCAAAAACGCGGTAGGTAAGCGATCCCAGCGGCGCGATCTTCACGTAATCCTTTACCAGCGCCGATACTTTGGTGTAATCATACGCGCTGTTCATCACGCCCTTGATGCCTTTGGCCACGATCAATTCGATAACCGGGTATTTGGAACCGATGGAAAAGCGGTTGAAATCCGTTTCAAAATATTTTTCCAGGTAAGCCCAGCGCAGTTTCAACGCCAGTTCAAAACTGGTAAGCGGGCTACCGGATTTAACGGGGAAATATTGGATAGAATCAAGGTTCAGCAGCGGGTTGTATTGCCGGCGGGCTACGAACCATTCCGTGGAAACGCCCTTGCCCCAGTCGTTGTACAATTCAAAACGCAGGTCTTTTACATTGATGAACTTACGGCCCACACCGCGTTTGCGGATGGCTAGGGAAAAGATATTATCCTGGCTCACTTCCCCCAATTGGCTGATGCCGTTGTCAATATCGTTTTGATAAGAAAAATGCAGCCTTACCCTTTTGGGCTGCCGGCTCAGCAACCAATATGCTTCCGCCTGTCCTTTCCATTTTTTATCGCGTGTGCCATAGGCGAGGTAACCGTGGAGGTAAATATTTTTATGAAAGCCTTTGTTGGTGCCGAGGTCGAAACGAAAGCGCGTGCCTTGTATCGTATCGCCGCTGATCCAGTTGAACCAGGGGCCAATTTCCAGGTTGCCGATGTCGCGGTAGCCGCTGGCCAGGAAACGCAGGTTGCGCTGGAATTTCTGGAACTTCGGCATTTCCAGCAATTTATCGATGGTGGTGTAAATGGCTTTTTCATTCGCCGAAAGGCTGTCGTGGCGCAACTGGGTCCAGGCCGAATCGGTTTTGAGGTTCACGCCGGGATCGGATATTACTTTCTCTTCTATTTTTTGATCTTTGAAAAGGGCGGTGATCGAATCGCTGCTGATGGTAATGTCTTTATAAGAAGTTGTCTTTCGCCCGATGAGCGTTAAGGATTGTTTGCCCAGTACGCGGAAGTCGGCAAAGAATTTATCGCGGTTCAAAAAGATCACCGAATCATTGAGGGGAATGAATTCCTGGAACACGCTCACCCGGTCGATGAAATTGATGTTGGCGTCTTTGCCGAGGTACAGCGATATCCTTTGGATCTGGAAGGTTTTTTCAATCACCCAGGCATCGCCGCGGAAGGTATTTTGCCCGGCGCGTTTGGGTTCAAATACGAAATGAAATAATTTTTTTCCTTCGAGCAATTGCGTATCTGGTACGGTGAAAGTATAATAGGCGTCGCCGTTGTCATTAAACGGACTGATGAAATCCTTGTCCATCACGTTCACGAAATTGCTGTAGATGTTCACGTTCTGGTCCATCACGCCCAGCAACTTACTGATGCTCTCATTCTTGAAACCCTTGGTATTGCTGGCTTTGATGTGCTCTAAATATTTCTTCGGACTTTTTTGATAGGCGTAATCGCTCAGGCTTTCCACGAGGTAGGCCGGCAGGAAAGGATCTTTTTCCGAGGTGCTGTCGATGTTATCAAATACAAAGGCAAACTGTTTTAAAATGAAATTCTTCTTTGCCCGGTCGGCGTTGAAATTTTTAATGTCCACTTCCAGTTTGTTGTAGGCTTCGTAACTGAAGTTGGGCAAATTGTACCGGTTGTATTGCTTCTTGCGGCTCATGATCTTTTTCCACAAATACAATCCTTTGTTGAATTTTGTTTTCACTACCACCACGTTGTTCAACCCGCCGCGTTGCAGTTGCACGGTAATGGGCTTGTCGTTGAAGGAACGATCTACGGGAATTTTAAAAAGGTCATAACCAATATAACTCACCACCAATGTGTCTGCTACGAGGTTGTTCAGCACGAAATTAAAATGGCCGGAACTATCGGAGGTCTTACCGTAACCTGTTTTTGTAAAATACACGGAAGCAAAACTTACCGGTTCTTTCGTGTGCGCATCCTGTATGATGCCGGTGATAGTGGTTTGTGCCTTTGTGGACGTAAACGCTGCGGAAAGAAAAAGAAGGAATATTAATCGTACGGATTTCAAGTAAACATTATTTATTGCCTGTTAAAGACTTCACCAGTTTTTCCAGTTCCATCACTCTCTTTTCCAGTTCGGGCAGGCTGCGGGCCGCTACCTGGCTGCGCAATGCCGCGGTGTAATCGAAGGCGGGCGAACCGGTAACGGCGGAATTCGGTATTTTGATCGACTTGCTCACGCCGCTCTGCGCGTTGATCTTGCTGCCGTCGGCGATCTTAATATGCCCCACGATCCCTACCTGCCCGCCAATCATTACGTTGTTGCCGATCTTGGTACTGCCGCTGATGCCGGCCTGCGCCGCAATCACCGAATTGTTGCCTACCTCTACATTGTGCGCAATCTGGAGCAGGTTATCGAGTTTCACACCGGATTTGATGAGCGTGCTGCCGATCGTGCCCCGGTCGATCGTGGTATTGGCGCCGATCTCCACGCCATCTTCAATGATCACGTTGCCGATCTGCGGTACTTTCTTTAAGCTACCGTCCGCCTGCGGTGCAAAACCAAATCCATCACTGCCAATAACTGTGCCAGCGTGGATCGTAACGTTGTTGCCGATGATGCATTCGTGGTAAATTTTTACGCCGGCGTGTAAAGTGCTGTTCTCACCTACCTGTACATTATCGCCGATAAAACCATGCGGGTATATTTTAGCGCCGTTGGCGATCACCGCGTTGTCGCCTACATATACAAAGGCGCCGATGAAAACGTTCTCGCCGATTTTAGCGGACGCCGAAACATAAGACGGTTGCTGGATGCCCTGTAATTGCTGGCGTTTGATCTGTTGGTATTTATCCAGCAATGTGGCAAAAGCCGTATAGGCATCGGTCACTTTTATCAAGGTTGCGCTGATGGGCTGTTTCAATTCCTGCGTATCTGCAACGATGATGATGGAGGCGCCGGTGCTATATAAATATTCTTCGTATTTGGGATTGGCCAAAAAAGCAAGCTGCCCTGCCTGCGCTTCTTCGATCTTGCCAAAAGAACCTACGGCGGCTTCGGGGTTGCCCTCAACTTTGCCATTGATCATCATGGCGATTTGTGCTGCAGAAAATTGCATAAGTAGTGCCTTGGTGTGCGAAAAATTTGAAATTAAGATGGTTAACGAAAGGTTCGACTGCCGCGCTGCGCGAAAGTTAAGGCCTCACGTAACAAATGTAATATTTTTTCACCTTGCCCACGAGGTTTTGGTTGATGAGCGCATTGTCGACTTCCGAAATATCTTTCACCTCGCCATTCTTGAAAAGGATATGGATATGTTCATTATTAAAATCATACGTCCGGCTCGACGCTTCGCCCGTGAATACCAGCCAGCCGGCATCTTCGGCGCTTATGTTTAAGCGGGCTGCGGCTGACTGCTTTTTTTCTTCCAGCAAAATTTCGTTTACCGGTGCCGGGTAATAATGCACTTTTAATAATTGCCGGTTGATGATGCCGCGGCAGAGATGGCTCAATACGATGTCCTCGTGGTTGAACCAGCCTTTGATGGCGGTGAGTACATCGTAATCATCGAGCGAACAGAATTCATCCAGCGTTACGGTGGAAACGGGTTCGTTGATGAATTTATTAAGCGCCGAAGCGGTGAAGGCATTGATGTGCTTGGCCCTTTTAACGATGCGCTGCAGCATTTGTTCGGCGCAGAGCACGGTCTTGTGTAAATAAACCTGCCAGTACATAAGCCGGCGGGCCACTAAAAATTTTTCGATGGAATAGATGCCTTTCTCTTCCACCATCAGTTCGCCGTTGTGCACGGTGAGCATTTTAAGGATGCGATCGTACCCGATCACACCTTCGCTGACGCCGGTGAAAAAACTGTCGCGGGTAAGGTAATCCATGCGGTCCACATCCAGTTGACCGCTGATGAGCTGGTGCAGGAATTTTTTGGGATGGTTGCCGGTAAAGATGTCGATGCTGAGTTGCAACTGTCCATCCAACTGCTCGTTCATCGCTTTCATGATGAGCAACGAAATCTCTTCGTGGGGCATGTGTTCGATCAATACCTGTTCCAGCGCGTGGCTAAAGGGGCCGTGGCCCACATCGTGCAGCAGGATGGCGATCTTTGTCGCCTGGCATTCTGCTGCTGTAATTTCCACGCCTTTGCTTTTGAGTTCCGACAGTGCATTGCACATGAGGTTGTAAGCGCCCAAAGCGTGGTGCAGCCGGGTGTGTACGGCGCCGGGGTAAACGAGTTGCGCCATGGCCATCTGGTTCACGCGGCGGAGGCGCTGGAAATAGGGATGGGCAATTACCTGGTTCACCAGTACATCGTCGATGGTGATGAAACCATAAACCGGGTCGTTGATTATTTTTCTGAAAGACATTTTTGTTTTACTTAAGTTAGCGGATCTTTATTTCGAAGAAGCTGAGCGAAATATCGCTGTAATGTTTGGGTAGGGCTTCGGTTTTTGAGGGGGTAAAAACACCGAGGTAATTAAAGCCGCAGCTTTTATAATATTCGATCAGTTGCTGGTTGTCGCCCCAGGTATCCATGCGGATGAATTGCCGGCCGTTCGCCTTACCATATTCTTTTGCCCATTGAATGATGTATTGTACATATCTGCCGCCGCGAAAATCGGGGTTGGTCACGATGCGGTGTAAATAAACAGAAGGCTCCTTGTCTTTTTCTTCCCAGATGTCGGGATCACTAAAGGTGGTGGCGAAAATGCAAAGGATATTGTTGTTGTCATCAATGATCTTCCATTGCTTTTGTTCCTCTATTTCTTTGCGTACCATGTCCCGGTCGAATGGTTGCCAATGCTTTTTCCATTTTGTTTTTTGATAAGCGATGGCTTTATCGTACAGGTCAAATATGGCTGCTGTATCTTTATCCGTGCTGTTGATGATGTACATGTGCTGCGTCCTATATGTTAAAACTTCGAGAAAGTAGCGCAAAGCTACTAAGCTTGGGTGTAAAAAATTAAATTTGTGCGGATCGGTTCCGCCTTACGGAGTGAGTCACTTGCTGGGAGTGACTCACTCCGTAAGGCCGTTGACCACTGATCCGATGTACAAGAGTGCGACGCCCATACAGCCGGGATAAGTACTGGTGCCGGCTAACAAACAATAAAGAACGAACAAAACCTTAAACCATACAGATGAACGTAGCAAAAATACTTTGGGTAGATGATGAAATAGATAGCCTTACCTCGCAGATCATGTTCTTGGAAAATAAAGGATACGAAGTGGAAACCAAAACAAATGGTTATGACGCGATAGAGTATGTAAAGGAAAACATCGTGGACGTGGTGTTGCTGGACGAAACGATGCCGGGTATGACCGGACTGCAAACCCTGCAGCAGATAAAAGAAGTGAATAACAACCTGCCCGTGGTGCTGATCACGAAGAACGAAGCGGAGAACCTGATGGACGAAGCGATCGGTTCGCAGATCAGCGATTATTTGATAAAGCCTGTAAATCCCAACCAGGTATGGCTGAGCCTGAAAAAGCTGATCGACAACAAAAGACTCGTAGCAGAAAAAACAACGTCGGCTTACCAGCAGGAATTCCGCAGTCTTTTTATGGCCCTCAACAGCAATCCCGATTACAATGAGTGGATGGAAATTTATAAAAAACTGGTGTACTGGGAACTGGAAATGAAGAAGAGCGACAGCCCGGAACTACAGGAAGTTTTCCAGGCGCAGAAGCACGAGGCGAATACGGAGTTCTTTAAATTCATTTCCCGGAATTACGCAGGTTGGGTTGGACCGAAGAGCACCGACGGGCCGATCATGAGCAATACGCTGATGAAATACAAAGTGTTCCCGCACCTGGAAAAAGGTACGCCCTTGTTCTTTGTACTGATCGATAATTTAAGGTTCGATCAATGGAAAACGATACAGCCGATCTTTGCCGAAAGCTTCCGCATACACGAAGAAGAAACCTTCTATTCTATTTTGCCGACCGCCACGCAATACGCGCGGAATGCGATCTTCGCAGGCTTGCTGCCGGTGGATATTGAAAAACAATTTCCGGTGCAGTGGAAGAACGATGATGAAGAAGGCGGGAAAAATATGTTTGAAGAAGAGTTTTTTAAAGCGCAACTGAAACGCCTCGGTAAGGGCGACCTGAAATATTCTTATACCAAGATCACCAACAACCACGACGGGCAGAAGATGGTGGACAATATGCACAACCTGGTGCAGAACGACATCAACGTGATCGTGTATAATTTCGTGGATATGTTGAGTCATGCCCGTACCGAAATGGAAGTGCTGAAAGAGCTGGCCGGCGACGAAACGAGTTATCGCAGCATTACGGCAAGCTGGTTTGAGCATTCACCCTTGCACCAGGCGCTGAAAAAAATAGCGGAGAAAAAGATCACAATGATCGTGGCGACGGATCATGGCAGTGTACGCGTGAAAACGCCGGCGAAAGTGATCGGCGATAAACAAACCACGGCGAACCTGCGCTACAAGCATGGCCGCAATTTGAATTACGAGGCGAAAGAAGTGCTTTCGTTCCGTGATCCGCGCGAAGCGGGCCTGCCGGTACCGAACGTCAACTCTTCTTTTATTTTTGCGAAAGGCGATCTGTATTTATGTTACCCGAATAATTACAACCACTTCGCCAACTATTACCGCAACACCTTCCAGCACGGCGGCATCAGCCTGGAAGAAATGATCGTGCCGGTGATCAGGATGACGAATAAATAATGAGCAAATGTGAAAATATGAAAATGGCTCAATGAGGAGAATGCTGGTGTTAATTTTCACATTTTCATATTGAGCCATTTTCACATTGATTTTCTTTTCAACGTTTGTGGATAAGTAGAACCCCCCATCGCAGCGCGCTATGTTAAATTTGCCAAGGCCAAAAATACAGGCCCTGGTTTTGATGCAGTTCAACTATGAAATACACGCAGCACATATTAGATAAAATTGAGCGGGTAGCGGAGGAAGCAGGTTACGTGATCCGTTATGAAAGAGGCAATTTTCAAAGCGGCTATTGCATTTTGCAGGCTAAGAAAGTGATCGTGCTCAACAAGTTTTTTCAAACGGAAGGACGGATCAACACCCTCATCGACCTGATGCCGCAACTGGAGATCAGTTTCGACGCGCTCACCCACGAAAGCCAGAAAATGTACGAAGAAGTGATGGCGGCGGAAGCGAACCGGTAGGTTGGGATTGGGTCTTAAAAGGCTGATTTCCCCCTTCTTTCCCATATAACTTTGCCAACCTTAAGCTTAGCCAAAGCTGGTTGTAAAAAGAACATTTTCTCCGGCTTTTTATTTTACATTCCTTATTTTAGTTCATGTTTTCCCCGCCTTTAACCATTACTTTTTTGGGTACCGGCACCAGCAGCGGCGTGCCCATGATCGCCTGTCCCTGCCCGGTTTGTGCTTCTGCCGATCAAAAAGATAAGCGCCTGCGCAGCAGCATCCTGGTACAAAGCGCCACGACTACGATCGTGGTAGATACCACGCCCGATTTCCGTTACCAGATGTTGCGGGCAAAGATCACAAACCTCGACGCGGTATTGTTCACACACCCGCATAAGGATCATATTGCCGGGCTGGACGATGTGCGGGCCTATAATTTCTTCCAGCAAAAACCCATGCCCCTGTACTGCAATGCCCTCACGGAAGAAGCGTTGAGAAAAGAATTCGCCTACGCGTTCTCCGAGAATAAATACCCGGGATTGCCTGATCTTGAGTTTAACGACATTCCTAAAGATGCTTTTTTGATCGGTGATATACCCGTGCAGCCCATTCCCGTAATGCATTTGAAAATGCCCGTGCTGGGTTTCCGCTTTGGAAAATTCACTTACATTACCGATGCTAATTTTATCGACAGCGCCGCAAAGGAAATGATCAGGGGAAGTGAAGCCATGGTGCTGAATGCGCTGCGGAAAGAAAGACACATTTCTCATTTCAACCTCGAAGAAGCCATTGCGCTGGTGCAGGAGCTGGAAGTGCCCAGGGCTTATTTTACGCATCTTAGCCACCAGATGGGTTTACATGCAACCATCACTGGTGAACTGCCCGCCGGTATTCAACTGGCTTACGATGGCCTGCAACTGAAGTTCGATTAGTTTGATATAAGCATTTCTTTCCGTCCTCACATTTATCAGAGGCGTGAATTTTCTCTTTCGTTATCGTTGTTTTTCCCTTGCCCGCGCGTTCCGGGTAAAGTAGCTTGCAGTTATAAATCGAAAACCGTGAAGAAAGAAATTGCAGCTTATTTTGAGTTTTCAAAAAGAGAGCGGACCGGCATCCTCCTTTTGCTATTGGTCATTCTTATATTGATGTTGATGCCTTTGACTTACCCGCTATTTGTGAAAGAGAAAGTTACGGACCACAGCCAATTTTTTAAAGAAGTGGCGGCTTTAAAGTTGAAAGCAGTTGATACCATTAATCGGTACGGGCATCAAAAAAATTATGCGAATAACGATGGTACTGGATATAAGAAAGAATGGAATACGCCGGCTATTTTATTTGCTTTCGATCCCAATACCTTACCCGAAGAGGGCTGGGTAAAGCTGGGCGTACGGCAAAGAACGGCGGCGGGTATCCGGAAATATGTAAGCAAGGGCGGCAAATTCCGCAAGCCGGAAGACATCGGCAAGATCTGGGGATTGAACGAAGAAACGGTAAAGCGGCTGTTGCCTTACGTTAGTATAAAGGAAGCGCCGGCCAATTACCAGCGCAGCGACCAGTTCCCACCAACCTATTCAAAGCGCAGCTATACGCCGGTCAAAGTTGACATCAACCTCGGTGATACCGCGGCTTACATCAGCCTGCCCGGTATCGGGAGCAAACTGGCCAACCGCATCGTCAATTTCAGGGAACGGCTGGGTGGGTTCTACAGCATCGAACAGGTAGGTGAAACCTTTGGGCTGCCCGATTCAACTTTTCAAAAGATCAGGCCGATGCTGGTTTTTACAAAAGTGCCGCTAAGGAAGTTGAACCTCAACAGTGCTACGCTCGAAGAACTGAAAGCGCATCCCTATATCCGCTACCAGCTCGCCAACATCATCGTACAATACCGGGTGCAGCACGGAAATTATACAACCGTAGCCGACCTCAAAAAAATAATGGTCATTGATGAAAAGATGCTCGCAAAGATTGAACCCTATTTAAAAGTTGACCCTTAAATGTTGAAAATCTCCATGCATAAACATGTTTTACTTCAGTTTGCGATGATCCTGTATTACTGGAACAGGCGAAACAGGCCGTTCTTCATAAACTAACGCCCGTTAGTAAGCCTAAAATTCATAAATTGCGCCCTCAAACGATTGCACCTTATATGAATTTTACTACGAATGAACTTACCCTGCAGGTAGCTCAAACGGCAAAGGATTTTGCCCTGCAACACATTAAGCCCCGCCTGATGGAATGGGATGAAAGCCAGGAATTTCCCGTGGAGGTTTTTAAAGAAATGGGCAAACTGGGCATGATGGGCGTATTGGTTCCCGAAGAATATGGAGGTACCGGTTTAAGCTATTACGAATACAACGTCATCATCCAGGAAATATCAAAAGTGTGCGGTTCCATCGGCCTTTCGCTTGCCGCGCACAATTCTCTTTGTACCGGCCATATCCTTGCGTTTGGTAATGAAGAACAGAAGAAGAAATATTTACCCAAACTGGCAACTGCCGAATTCATCGGCGCCTGGGGATTAACGGAAGCCAATACCGGAAGCGATGCGGGCAACATGAAGACCACCGCGGTAAAGGATGGCGATCACTGGATACTCAATGGCACTAAGTCCTGGATCACGCATGGTAAAAGCGGCGATGTAGCCGTGGTGATCTGCCGTACCGGCGAACCCCGCGCAAAAAATAATTCTACTGCGTTTATCGTTGACCGTAATACAGCTGGTTTCAGCGGTGGAAAAAAAGAAAACAAACTCGGTATGCGTGCCAGCGAAACAGCCGAAATGATCTTCGATAATTGCCGCATTCCCGATACCAACCGCCTCGGCGAAGTGGGCGCCGGTTTCAAACAATCGATGAAGATCCTCGATGGCGGCCGCATTTCCATTGCTGCACTTGCATTGGGCATCGCGCGCGGCGCCTATGAAGCGGCCGTACAATATTCAAAGGAACGTTACCAGTTCGATCAACCCATTTCCAGTTTCCAGGGGATTAGTTTTAAACTGGCCGACATGGCAACGGAAATTGAAGCGGCCGACCTATTGATCAAACAGGCATGCGACCTTAAAATAAACGGGTTGCCCATGACCAAGGAAGCGGCGATGGCAAAATATTATGCCAGCGAAGTCTCCGTAAGGGTAAGCACCGAAGCCGTACAGGTATTCGGCGGCTATGGTTACACCAAAGATTTCCCGGTGGAAAAATTTTACCGCGACAGCAAATTGTGCACGATTGGCGAAGGCACCAGCGAAATACAAAAACTGGTGATCAGTCGTGAAGTGTTGAAATGATTAAACAAGTGAGTCACTTCATGAGCCTAACTCATTCTTTAATCATCTAAAAAGCAATATATTTATCCCGTGTTTTCGCGGGATTTTTTTATACCTCATCACAACGACCATGAAATATTTTAGCCTTATATTTTTTATAGTTTTATGTGCTTCCTGCAACAATAATGAAACAATGCCAATGGAATCTCCGGTTGTAACAAGCTTACAGGGCGAACAACTTTTTAAAGACAACTGTTACCAATGCCACCGCCCCGGTGCCGAAGCCTTAGGTCCCAACCTGGCAGGTGTTAAGAGCCGCTGGCGCGATGCGGAACTGTTGTATGATTTCGTACGCAACCCGCAACAGGTGATCGCCACCAATGCGTACGCGCGCGACCTGCAAAAAAAATACAACGGGCAGTTGATGCTGCCTTTCCCCCAATTGAAGAACGAAGAGATAGACGCAATTTTAAAATATTGCGATGAAGTGAGCAAGTAACCGCCCTTTGATATATGCAACAACCCAAATCATTTTTTGAGAAGCTAAAGGCATTGATGGAAACCAGCGGTGTTGAAAAAAAATTTTCAAAAGGGAATATGCTGATACGCGAAGGAGAAGTAGAAAAAAATCTTTACCATGTAACCAGTGGTTTGATCCGCGTGTTTCTTTTATCGGAATTTGAAGAGCAAACCATCCGTTTTGGATACCAGGGTTCCATCATCAATTCACTATCTTCTTTTATTACAGGCAAACCATCAGAATTTTACATGGACGCGATCCGGAAAACGACGGTGCGGGCGGTTACGCGCGAACAATTGCTTGGCCTCGTAAACAAAAGCGATGAAAACCGGCAGCAATACATCCAAACAATCGAACTGGCCGTAACGCAACAGGTTGAACGGGAAGTGGACATCCTCACCGTTTCCCCGCAGGCAAGGCTGAAGCGCGTATTGGAAAGAAGTCCCAACCTCTTCCAGGAAGTGCCGCTGAAATACATTGCTTCTTATTTACGCATGACGCCGGAAACCCTGAGCAGGATCCGGAATTCTTGATATGGATCAAGCGCCGTGAAAAAGGGACACCCCATTTTTGCATAAAATAAAATGTATGCGCACAACCAACGATCAACTCATCAATGAATTACTAAACATCGTCGAAGCATCAACGGCCACCGTAAATAAATTCAAAACGCTTTCCGCAAATGAATTGAATTATAAAAAGGACAGCGCCTCCTGGAGCGTATTGGAATGCATTGAACACCTTAATTTGTACGGCGATTTTTACCTGCCGGAGATCGAAAAAAGAATTGCATTGAAGAAGACTGCACCTGCTTCCGGTTTGTTCAAACCCGGGCTGATCGGTAATTATTTTGCCAACCTTATGAAAGCGGGGCCGGGTAAAATGAAGAAGATGAGATCGCCGGGAGATAAAGATCCGGCAGGCTCCCAATTAACGGCTGCCACGCTCGACCGTTTTTTAAAGCAACAGGTCTTGTTGACCAGCTTGCTGAATAAGGCAAGGGAAACCGACCTGGTAAGAACAAAAGCATCGATCTCTTTAACGCGTTTTATGAAACTCCGACTGGGCGATACTTTTCGGTTCTTTGTGTACCACATTGAAAGGCACGTGGCGCAGGCTGGAAATGTTATAGCCGGTATAAGGTAATATTTTGGGACAAGGTAAATTGCTACAAACCGATAGCCATGCGAAATTTTATGCTCCTGTTCTTTGCTGTTTGCTTTGTTACTAACGGCTATGCTCAAACGAATAGGAATAAGGATCTGCGCGTTCAGCAGGATCAACCCCTGGCATGGCTTGGCAAATGGCTGGATGCCTGGGAACTGGTGCGCAAAGATATTTTACAGTTGCCGCCCGATCCCGTGCCCGATATGTTGTTTTTCGACGAACAGTATGTGTACACCAATTCGACCGTAAGCGCACCGCAGGGCATTTTATTCAAAGGCCCGGATTTTTCAGGAAAACCGGTTGCCTGGCGCAAAGTTGCTCACCAGGGGGAATTGACCATGCCTGATGGTCAACAGGCGCCGGTAGCCATCATGAGTTTTGCAGCACCGCGTGCCGATGGTAAACCTTTTTTTGTAATGGCGGCGCCTTCACTCTGGGAGAAAATGGGTGTTGCGAGCTATACATTGAAATCAGGAGATATGCTCACCGGGGTTTTTATCCACGAGTTTTCGCATACGCGGCAGTTCAATGGATTTGGTGTGCAGATCGACAGCTTTGAACAAACGGATATTTTTAAAGAACTTGCCATCGATGATGATATCATCCAGGAACTCTTTGAAAAAGACAGTGTATATACACAGCAGTTTTTGCCGGAGATACAGGCTTTTTATGATGCTGCTTTCGCCAAAGACAAAACCGGGACGAAGCGTCTTGCAGTCGTTGCAATGGCCATGTTAAAAAAACGGCAGCAAACCTATTTTGTAAAAGGCAATGCCGTTTTAAAAAAACCGGAGGCCATATTTTTATCGATGGAAGGGATGGGGCAATACGCAGCCGTTGCGTGGCTGATGCATCCTAAAGGTGGCAGGCTTTCTTTTGAAACTGCCGTTAATGGTTTCCGGCGCAAACGCCGCAGTTGGTCTCAGGAGGAAGGACTGGCGATGTTCCTCGTGTTAAACAAATTATCGAAGCCCAACTGGAATAAAGTTATGTTCGGAACAAATCCAACGGACATCATTCAACTTTTAAAGAATGCATTACCGTAAAATCTGGGAACGATTTGTTTTACTGTTAATATAGTTTAACTTTTTATAAGGGTATTCTCTTTCAACCAGTTGGAACTCCTGTTTATATAGTTTCCCACATTGTCCTCCTGATGGTATGTTATTTGATTTGGACAGGTCGAATCAGAAACTTTAACCAAAAATCTTAACAACATGAAGAAAGTAACCTTCTTATTGATGGCAGCAGTAACTTTTCTTACGGCCTGTGATAAAGATGATGACCGTGCAACTGCTGAAAGGATCATGGGTAAATGGGATGTTGCGAACTACACGCAAACTGTTTTTTCAGGCGGAGGCACCACCACCACCACGGTATCGCCCGGACCCGGTAGTTATATTGATTTCAGGAACGATGGAAAATATTATACCTACCTTTTTGGCAATTATGACACCGCTTCCTATTCTGTATTAAGTGACAGTTATCTTTTGATGGACGGGGATAGTGCTGCCATACGCGGCATTTCTGATCACAATCTTTCACTTGGACAAAGAGAATATTCCGGGGCGAATTACACGGATATACAGGCAAACCTTACGCGTTGATCTTTGAATGATTAAAAGAAGCAATGCTTCCTGGAATAAAAAAACCATCCTGTTTTTGCAGGATGGTTTTTTTTATAAGGTCTTCCGTATTAATTGCCACCGGTAAATTTATTCTTCATGTCCTTGGCAAAGTCTTCTGCTTTTTGTCCCATTTCGCCCGGGATGAAATCGCTGATCTTATCTAAAAAACTTCCGTCTTCTCCGGCTGCTGTTGCATTATTGGTTGTTGTTGCAGTTGTAGCAGTCGTAGTGGTTGAAACCGCTGCATCGCCACCCAGTAAATTATCTACCGCGCCGGCCATCATCGGGAATTTCTCTTTAACAAAATCCTTAATGGTTGCAATGGCTTTGCCGGCCTGCTCTTCACTCAATCCTGCTTTCTGTGTAAGTTGATCGATCAATTCTTTCATAATAGTATTTTTAGCTTTTGAATAAGTTCAATGAAGTCAAAGGTAAAAAGGCAAAACCTAAAAGCCGTTTTTATTTATAAGTTGCTTTCAGTCTTGGTTTTTACTTTTTGAATTTCGACTTCAATTCATAACTCATAATTATTCAGTGTCATATCTATCCACCCGCTCAATGCCCGGCAGGCCGGTAAGTCTTTGTACCAGTTCATCCAATTCCTCCTTATCGTGCACGAATATTTTTACGTTGCCTTCAAAAATACCTTCGCGCGCCTCGATCGTCATGGCCGAAATGTTGAATTTCAGTTCACCGCTGATCAGGTTGGTGATCTTGTGGATCACGCCCACGTCATCCAGCCCAATGATCCGCAGGCCGGTAAGAAAAGATATTTCCTTGTTCTTTGCCCACTTTGTTTTCACCACGCGGTGGCCGTAGTTGGCAAGTAACCGGGCAGCATTCGGGCAGTTGGTACGGTGTATCTTCAGGCCTTCGCCCGTGGTTACAAATCCAAATACATCATCACCCGGGATCGGCTTGCAACAATTGGCCAGCGTGTATTGTACCCGGTCGCTGCTTTCGCCGAAGATGATCAGTTCGGCATCTTTTTTATCTGCTTGTTTTGTAAAATCATATGCGGGCTTTTCTTCCGTTATTACCTTTACCGGCTTCGGCGGCAGCAGTTTGTCGCCATGTGTAGTAAATTCTTTCAGTTCCTTCAGGTCGATCTTTTTTACAGCGATATCGTACAACAGGTCGAGTGAAGAATTAACTTTATAGAACGCGGCCAGTTCTTCCATGTTACTGTGGCTCATGGCGGCGCCCATGCTCTCCAACTTGCGTTGCAACGTATATTTTCCTTCTTCGGCAATCGCCCTCTTCTCTTCCTTAAGGGTGTCTTTTATCTTCGATTTGGCCTTGCTCGTTACCACGAAATTCAGCCACTCGATGTTGGGCTTTTGTTTGGCACTGGTGATGATCTCTATCTGGTCGCCGCTACGCAGTTTGTGACTGATCGGTACCAGTTTATGGTTCACTTTGGCACCGATGGTTTTACTGCCCACCGCCGTGTGTACGCCAAAAGCAAAGTCGAGCGCCGTAGCGCCTATCGGCAACATTTTCACATCGCCCTTGGGTGTGTATACATAAATTTCCTCCGCAAGAAAGGAGGTTTTAAAATCCTGTAAAAAGTCGATGCTGTTGCTGTCCTGGTTGCTCAGTGCTTCCCTGATCTGGTGAAACCATTTGTCGAAGCGGCTTTCATCGGTAGCGCCCTCCTTGTATTTCCAATGCGCCGCCAGGCCTTTCTCCGCGATCTCGTTCATGCGCTTGGTGCGGATCTGCACTTCCACCCACTTGCCCTGCGGACCCATTACGGTGGTATGCAGCGCTTCATAACCGTTGCTTTTCGGGTTGCTCAGCCAGTCGCGCAAACGTTCAGTTGACGGAATGTAGGAATCCGTGATGATGCTGTACACTTTCCAGCAATCTTCTTTTTCTTTTTCCATCGGCGCGTTCACCAGTATGCGGATCGCGAAGAGATCATATACTTCCTCGAAACTCACGCCCTTCTTTTTCATCTTGTTCCAGATGGAATGGATGCTTTTCGGGCGGCCATAGATCTCGAAATCAAAACCCGCTTTGTCGAGCTTGTCTTTGATCGGGCGAATGAAATCATTGATGTATTTAGTGCGTTCGCGCTTGGTATCATTGAGTTTTTGCGCGATCATTTTGTAGGTATCCGGTTCCATGTATTTCATGGAAAGATCTTCCAGTTCCGTTTTGATGATGTACAGGCCCATCCGGTGCGCGAGGGGTGCATACACATACACGGTTTCACTGGCGATCTTCAGTTGCTTCTCGCGTTTCATACTGTCCAGCGTGCGCATATTGTGCAGCCGGTCGGCCAGCTTGATGAGGATCACGCGCGGGTCGTCAGTCAGCGTCAGCAATATCTTCTTAAAATTCTCAGCCTGCTGCGTGCTGTTGGTGTCCATCACGGTGCTGATCTTCGTCAGTCCATCCACGATCCTGGCTACTTCAACGCCAAATTCACGGCGGATGTCTTCCAGCGTAATGTCGGTATCTTCCACGGTGTCGTGCAGCAGGGCGCAAAGGGTACTCCTTACGCCGAGGCCGATCTCCTGTACGCAGATGCGCGCCACGGCTAATGGGTGCAAAATGTAAGGTTCCCCGCTTTTCCGGCGCATCGTTTTGTGCGCCTCCGCGGCCATTTCAAAAGCGTTGCGCAGCAGTTCCTTATCACCCGGCTTAATCTTGGGTTTCAGTTCCTTCATCAATCCCCTGTAGTGGCGCAGGATCTCTTTCTTTTCTTCTTCCTCGTTGAGGCTGTATTTGGCGATATCGGCTTTAATTTCCATCTAGTGTTACGAATTTACGTAAAATCAAATCTGTTTTTACTTTTTGATGAAAAACCTTACTTTTGCAGCCCCTTAGCGGATGTGGCGAAATTGGCAGACGCACTAGACTTAGGATCTAGCGGAGCAATCCATGTAGGTTCGACCCCTATCATCCGCACTGCTTAAGTTGATAAGAAAGGTTGGTTTGCCGGGAGCTTTGCTGCTTTCCTCACCGCTTAACTTATCAACTTATTTTTTATTAAAATAACAAATAATACAATGGCAAGCGTTACAAGAGAGAACATCGGTTTACTGCACGATAAGCTGACGGTAAAAGTTGGTAAGGAAGATTATTACGCCACTTTCGACAAGAAATTGAAAGAGTATGGTAAAACCGCCAATATTCCCGGCTTTCGCAAAGGCATGGTGCCCGCCGGTATGATCAAAAAAATGTATGGCAAATCCATTTTTACCGACGAGGTACTGAAAGCGGTAGAAAAGGAATTATATACCTGGCTTAATACCGAAAAGCCGGAGATCTTCGGCCAGCCCCTACCGTTAGAGAACGATGTGCGCGACCTCGACATCAACAACCCATCGGAATATGAATTTGGCTTCGAGATCGGCCTGAAGCCGGAATATAAAATGGCGGACCTTTCCAAGGCTAAAGCCATCCTGCATAAAGTAAAAGCGACGGACGAAATGATCGATGAAGAGATCAGCCGCATGCAGATCAAAGGCGGTAACATGACGAGCCCGGAAACGATCGATAATGAAGAGAACGTACTGAACATATTGTTCAAAGAAAGCGATAAGGAAGGCAATAGTACCGAAGGCGGCATCAGCAAAGAAAATTCCGTGATCCTGAAATACCTTACCCCGGCTGTACAAAAGGAGTTCATGGGTAAAAAAGTGGGCGACAGCGTAACGATACAATTAAGTAAAGCATTCGACGAAGATAAACTGGTTGCCATCCTGGCCGATCTTGGATTTGAAGAGGGCGATAAGGAAGCGGCTGAAAAATATTTCACGCTGGAGATCGTAAAGATCGGGTTGGTGGAAAAGCGGGCGCTGGACGAAGCTTTTTTTAACGAGATCTTCCCCGGCAAAGGCATTGCTACCGAAACAGAACTGCGTGAAGCATTGAAAGAAGAGATCCAGAAATACTGGGATGGACAAAGCCGCAACCAACTACAGGACCAATTGTACCATTACCTTTTGGATGAAACGCAAATGGAATTCCCGGAGCCTTTCCTGAAACGCTGGTTGCAAACGGCAGGCGACAAGGAAAAAACACCCGAGCAGGCCGAAGCGGAATTTCCCGGCTTCAGCAACCAGTTGAAATGGACGCTGATCAGCGATGAACTGATCAGGAACAACAAACTGGAAGTAAGCAATGACGACCTGCGCGATTACATGAAAGAAGAAGTGATGCGATATTTCGGGCAGATGAACATGGGCGAAGATACCAGCTGGCTGGAAAGTTATATCGACCGCATGATGAAAGACGAAAAGCAGGTTGATGCCAGCTATCGCCGCCTCATCACCGACAAATTATTCAACCATATCGAATCGATGGTAACCCCAAAAGAAAAAGAAGTGAAGCCGGAAGAGTTGAATGCCATGCAGCACAACCACCAGCATTGATAATTTTTTATAGAGAAATTGAATCCCCTGCTATGCCAGGGGATTTTTAGTTTCCGCACTTTCTTTTTAAAACAAGAAGCTTGTTCAATCGTTTACCTTAGCAATTAACAACAAGAGTATGTTCATTGCAGCAGTCATTATCCTCGTTATTATTTCAAGCATCTACGTCTTTATGCGCCGGCCCCAGTTCGGCCGGATGCCTTCCGGTAAAGAACTGGAACGATTGAAAACCTCACCGCAATACCGGGAAAGTAAATTTCAAAACCAACACCTGACGCCCGACCTAACCAACGGCGCTAATTATTACAGCATATTGCGCGATTTTATTTTTAAAGGAAGTAAACAAAGCAAACCGCCGCGCCCGTTGCCTTCGATAAAAACAAACCTGTTGCAACTTGATCCCGCAGAAGATGTATTTGTGTGGTTCGGGCACTCTTCTTATTTTTTGCAAATAGACGGGCGCAGTTTCCTGGTTGATCCCGTATTGAGCGGCAATGCATCGCCCCTCAGTTTTACCACCAAAAGTTTCCCGGGATCGGATATTTATACTGCCGAAGATTTCCCCGCCATCGATCAC